>Ga0207679_10000605_pt1 | contig 23883 bp, 16 predicted proteins | sample KBSC73metaG_FD_184320 | JGI IMG/M metagenome (GOLD analysis project Ga0207679, IMG submission 184320) | Corn rhizosphere microbial communities from Kellogg Biological Station, Michigan, USA - KBS C7-3 metaG (SPAdes) (version 2) | ecosystem: Host-associated > Plants > Roots > Rhizosphere > Soil ... | reverse complement strand
TCCACCGAATCAGGGGAAGCTCACACCTCGTCCTGCCGTCCTGCCATTCTCTCACCCGTAGGCCGCCGGCGCCCTTCAGGCGGCTAGTGGCATCGCCCCCACTTCCGGCCAGACGAACGGCTTGATCGCCGCTTCTGGAAAGAGAGCGGTCGAGTCTCCGTTTCTCCACCGAATGGAGGCGCGGCGATACGCGTCGGCAAAGCCTCGGTAGCGCTCGACGAACGCCTCGAACAGCGCTCGGATCGAGGTGTGGCAAGGCGGCCGCTGCCTGGCACTGGCCGGGGCTGGCTTGGCATGGGGGCGTTGCCTCAGGACTCCGGACCTTCCAAGAAAGGTTCGGTGTTGCCGCCCGGCTTGGTCCTCGATCGCCTTGACTGCCCGCTTCAGAAATCGGCGAAGCCCTGTCGGCTCCTGGAGGGCGACGTTGGGCAGTGGCGTGAGTCGAAGATGTTCGGGTTCGGCCCAACGCTCATCGAGCAGGGCTCTGTTGGCGCGGCGAGAATTCCCACTCGTGCGGCGAGTCCAGTTGAACCATCGGAAAGTCTTGGTGCTTCCATCGAGCATGAGCGGCAGGCAGCTGAGGCCCGGCCAGTCTCGGCAGCGTCGAACGAGGCCCTCCTTCACTCCATGGGAGACCACATACCGAACCCGCCCGAGCAAGGCGGCATCATCGAGGATTGGCTCAGCCGAGTAACGACGCTGCCAGAAGCTGCCGCTCCATCCGACGAGCTTTCCGATCTTCTTCGAGATGTTCGTGAGCAAGTACTGCATGAACCTCGGAAGGTTGCCGCGTGGTGCGCGGACGACGAGGTGCATGTGGTTCGACATCACGCTGAACGCAAAGAGCTCGACCCCATGGAGACGAACGGCCCGTGACAGTACGCCCCCGAGGACCTCGTTCGTCTCGTCTGACGGACGGAGAAGTAACCGTCGTTGGAAGCAGCGCACGGTCACGAAGAAGATTTCCACAGCGTTCAGCATTCGAATTGGTCTTGGCATCGCTCGACTCCCCCTTGGGACGGGACCTCCCAGCAGGAGTCGGGCCAGCGCCGAGTGGCGCAAACCCCAACCGAGGAACGAGGTGTTTGGAACGAGGTGTTTGGCACCACAGAGAGGGGCACCACAGAGAGGGCACCACAGTTGAGGCACCTGGGCGAGGCGCGCACCGCGGTGGGCCGACGATGCCGCGTGTCCTTTCAGGACGCGAGCGCCGATTCCGGCTCGGCTTCGGTTTGCTCCGTGGGCAGCGGAATTCCGTCCACGTAGACGACCTTCTGCCCCAGGACAGCGGGGACGCGCGGCCCCGGGGTCACGATACCGGTGAGATTGAGCGGGTCCACTCCTGCCACCTCGATCCGGACTCCGCTCGGGCGCAAGCGGCGGATCGTTCGTGCGACCTCCACGGCCTCGGGAACCGCGAACTGCTCCCCGCCCACTCCGGCCAGGAACCGGCCGCCGCGAATCTCACCTCTGGCCTCGAGACGCCGGTAGTGCCGCACCAACTCGCGCCACGGCGGCGCGAGCGGCTCGCGTACAACGAGGTCTCGGAAGACGATGCCCCATCGGGACAGGAGCAGCCTCCCCATGCCAGAGAGTCGCTCGTCCTCGCTGGCCGATGCCTCGGCCCGTAGCAACGACCATCGGCCCGGTCCGCCGCGCTTGAGCGCCCGCTGTTGGCGACGGCGCTTGGGGCTGAGAAGCACTCGCAGGTTATCCACCGCGTCGGCGGTCACGAGACCTCGGCCAAGGAGATCCCAGAGCGCGTCCTCCACTGATTCGATGGGGAGGCCAGACCCCGATACCAGCTCCTGGAAGAAGCACGCTCCGCGTCGGCCAAGGACTTCCGCGACGAGCTTGCTCGAGTCGACGAGGTCCTCGGGCCAGTCCTCGTGGGCGTTCGATCGAGCTGCCGCGAGCAGCATCCCGAGTTCGGCGCGCCGGAAGAAGGTGAGGGCTGCGGTCCGTCCTGGCTTGATCGCTCGCGCCGAGGGCGGCTCCACCTCGGCGCCCCGTCGCGGCCCGACGGCCCTGGGCTCACGCAGACTCAGCCGACCCCAGGCGATGTCGCCCGTCCAGCAGGCCCGATCGAGCAGCTCTGCCAGGTTCCCGCGCAAGCGTGCTGGCAGGAGCACCTGCTCCCAGGCCGCGGCCGGGGCCTCCCACCCCTCGAGCAGCGACACGGCCCGGAGAAGTCCGCCCTGCCCTCCGAGCGCATCACTCGGCTCAAGGTGATGCCACCGGAACAGGAACCGCATGAAGTCCTGTGCGGAGAGCGGTTCGATCTCTCGCCGCAGGCGTCCCACGGTCAGACGGTGGATCCGCTTCAAGAGCCGCCGGTCACACCACTCGAGCTCCTGTGCGCCAGGGCGGAACATCCCACGGAGGACCTGACCCTCGGACTCGAGGCGATGAAGGGCGAGCGTCACGTCGTCTTCCGACAATGCAAGGGCGAGGCTCAGCCCCGATGACGTGACTGGTCCGGCGACTTCCATCCGAGCTCGAACCACCGCCAGCATGGCATTCTCCCGATCCACTGGCTCGTCATCCGCGAGTGCCGGGAGCGCCGGAGTGAGGACACCCTCCGGGAAAAGAGCGCGTACGTGCAGGACTCGTTCCGTACACACGACGGACTCGCGCACCGAGGTGCGCACCGAGGTGCCAAACACCTCGTTACGAAGTCCGGGGGGGTCCACGGTCGAGACGGTCAGTCTCGCGGCGCGGCCGGTCGCGACCAGCTCGGCGAGGAGGTGCGCGGGCACACCCTCCGCGGGCACCAGCACCGCCGAAAGGAGCCAATCGTGCAGCTCCTCGGCATCGCGAATCAGCGGACGGGCATCGGCCACCACCTGCTCGATCGCCGACGCATCCAGCGCTCCCAGGCCCGTGGCTTCCTCGGCAGGGAGGCCGCGTCGCACCTGCACCGCACGGGCCCGGCGCTCCTCCAGCGGAGCGGCGTCGAGGAATGTGTACGGCTGCGAGTTCAGCAGCGCATGTGCCAGCGGCGACGGCTCGGGCAGGTCCCGCGCGATGGTTCGGATCTCTCCGACGCGGAGTGCCCGGAGCACCCCCTTGAGCCCCTCGACGTCGAGCGCCTCCGTCAGGCAGTCTCTGAGCGCCTCGTTCACCAACGGGTGGTCCGGCGGGTCGACCTCCGCGCCTCCGTGATTGTCCTGGCAACCCACCTGCGCGGGGAACACCGCGGCCAGCAGGTCCTCCGCGCGCGCCCGCTGGATGTACGGCGGAACGCGACCGCCGCTCTGGTACCGAGACAAGGCGAGAGCCCGCGTTGCACTCCAGCGAAAACGCGTGCCGAAGAGCGGCGCCTGAAGAACGGCCTGGACCAGCACCGATTCCACCGTGTCCGGGTGCAAGAACTCGAAGATCTCACCGAGGGGGAAGCTGTGCTGCTCACCGAGGGAGAGCAGGATGCCGTCGTCCGTGGCCGCCGCCTGCAGCTCGAAGTCGAATGCGCGGCAGAACCGCTTGCGCAGGGCGAGCCCCCAGGCGCGGTTGATCCGTCCGCCGAAGGGTGCGTGCAGGATCAGCTGCATCCCGCCCGCCTCGTCGAAGAATCGCTCGGCGATGACTGTGCGCGCGCTGGGCAACGCTCCAAGCACCTGACGACTCGCCCGCAGGTACTCCACGAGCGCCTCGCCATCCCGTGCGCCGAGCCCGAAACCGGCCATCCACGCTCCGGGGTCCTGATGCTCCAGCACCTCGTCGCGCAGCCGGCCCACCTCTCGCGACAGCTCGTCGGTGCGTGACGGTGCCTCACCTCGCCAGAACGGGATGCTGGGGGGTGCGCCGCGGGCATCCTCGACCCGGACCACGCCGCCCCGCAGACCCTGAACCCGCCAGCTGGTGCTCCCGAGGAGGAAGACGTCACCGCCGTTCATCTCCACGGCAAAGTCCTCGTCGAGGGTTCCCACCTGACGCCCGTCGGGCTCTGCCACCACGGGATAGCTGAAGGTGTCGGGAATTGCCCCGCCGTTCATGAGCGCGGTCAGCCGTGCCCCCTTGCGAGCCCGGAGCACGTGGTTGACCCGGTCGCGGTGAAGGTGAACGCGCATCCGGCCGCGCCGCTCGCTCACGCCCTCGGACAGCATCTGGAGCACCTGCGAGTACTGCTCCCAACCAAGCTCCCGGTACGGCCAGGCTCGCTTCACCAGCGCGAAGAGCGTGCGCTCGTCCCAGGCATCCACCGCACACGCTGCAACGATCTGCTGGGCGAGTACGTCGAGCGGAGCCTGGGGAATCCTCACGGCGTCGAGCTGCCCCTCGTGCACCGCCCGGAGCAGCGCCGTGCACTCGACGAGCTCGTCCCTGGTGAGGGCGAAGAGGATGCCCTTGCTCACTCCATGCAGGGAGTGGCCCGCGCGCCCCACGCGCTGCAGGAAAAGCGCGATGCCCCGCGGGCTCCCGAGCTGCACCACCAGGTCCACTGCCCCGATGTCGATACCCAGCTCGAGCGAGGCTGTGGCCACCATGGCCCGCAGCTCACCGCGCTTGAGCTTCTCTTCGGCCGCGAGGCGGAGCTCCCGCGCCATGCTCCCGTGGTGAGCCGAGACGGTCCCCGGCCCGAGCCGCGTGCCCAGGTCGTGGGCCACTCGCTCGGCGAGCTTCCGGGTGTTGGTGAAGATCAGCGTCGTCCGGTGCTCGGACGTCAGCTGCACGAGACGGTCGTAGATCTGACCCCACATCTCGTGGGTGGCGACCGCACCAAGGTCTTCCTCGGGCGTCTCCAGCGACAGCTCCCACTTCCGAAGGTGCCCGACCTGTACCACCGAGCACCCCTCGGGGCGGCCGGTGAGGAAGGACGCAAAGGTCTCCACCGGCTTCTGCGTCGCCGAGAGCCCGATCAGCTGCGGCCGACGCCGTACCTGCGCCTTGAGACGCTCGAGCGAGAGGGCCAGATGGCTTCCTCGCTTGTCTCGGGCCAGCGCGTGGATCTCGTCCACGATCACAGTCTCCACCTGCCGCAGCGTCTCCCGTCCTCGCGCTGCGGTGAGGACCAGGTACAGCGACTCGGGAGTCGTGATGAGGACATGCGGCGGACGACGCACCATCTGGGCGCGTTCGCTCGCCGGCGTGTCACCGGTCCGCACCTGGACACGAATTGGCTCGGGGAAGAGCCCCTCGCGCGCCGCGAGGTCGTAGATCGAGTCCAGCGGAGTCAGCAGGTTCTTCCGAACGTCGTTGCCCAGCGCCTTGAGCGGCGAGACGTAGACCACGTAGGTCCGGTCCCCGAGCTGGTTCTCGAGCGCGAGCCGGAGAAGTCGGTCCAGCGCCCCCAGGAAGGCCGAGAGCGTCTTGCCCGACCCCGTTGGCGCGGCGACGAGCACGTCCTCGCCCGCGAGAATGCGCGGCCAGCCTCGACTCTGCGGCTCCGATGGAGTCCCGAGCGTCTCTCGGAACCACCGTTGTACGAGCGGGTGAAAGTCGCCGAGCGCCGGATGGACAGCGTCCGCAGCGGACGCGAACTGGAGGGGAAGCTGCGGTGCGGCCATGACCCGCATTCCTGAACGCCGGTGCAGTCCGCGTCAAGAGCGGGGTTCGCGCCCGCAGCCGGGCCTCGGGGCTGAGCGATACCGGTCGGGGCCTCTGCAGTGCGCGTCCGCCGTCCGCGGTGCCCGTCCGGGGTCGTCCGGGGTGCCAGGCACCTCGTTACGGGCACCGGTCACGGACCACTGCAGTGTGCCTCCGCCGTCCGCAATGCCGTCCGCAATGCCAGGCACCGCCCTACGGGCACCTCGTTACGGGAAGCCCTGACGCCTCACTCGGCGCGCCGGATCGCCAAGACACCTCCTTACGAGCCCGCGCCCCCGAACTCGAGGTGCACCTCGAGGTGCGGTGCAGCTCGAGGAGCTCGAGGTGCAGCTCGAGGTGCCAGCTCGAGGTGCCAAACACCTCGTTACGAAACACCTCGTTCAGGTTACGGACGCCTCGTTACGGGGCCTTACGGATACCCGTGGACGCGCGGCGCCCTCGTCCGTGGCACCCCCCCGGGCACGGGGCCACGACTGGCCCTACAACTGAACTCGCCGAAAAGGGCGCACCGTGACGTGCTCCCAGACCTGCCCCGTGACGTACGGGTCCCGGGCCAGCCAGGCGTCTACCTCGGAGCGGGATGGGAACTCGACCAGGAGCATCGAGCCCACCATCCTCCCTTCGCCGTCCAGTATCGCCCCGCCCTCGAGGAACGTGCCTTCCGCCTTCATTCGCCGCGCGCCTTCGACATGCGCCGGGCGTTGCTCCATCCGACGGGACAGCGCGTCGGGGTCGCGGAAGTCATGGGCCACGATGAGAAAGGTCATGGGGACCTCCGATCCGAAGTGCTCATCCTGCCGGGCGATCCTCGGTCCCGTCGAGCGCGAGCTCATCCCCAGGGCTTACCTCCTGCTTCAGCTCCGTCGTATCCGTCGCCCGGCCCGCATCCGTCCCGCACGGCACGCCGCCAGCGCTCCAGCAGCCGGGGAGCTCGTGCTCCTGCCACCGGACTCTCCCGAAAGGCTCCAGCTTCGCGCTGCTCGGAACCCGGGCTCTCCAGTGCTGGCTGATGTCTGCGCGCCAGCCATCGGTGTTTCCGCTTGATGAGCTGCGTGCGCTTGCTCTGCCTCCGACACGACGTGGCGGCGTTCCTGGCCCGTGCCACGCGCCGCCCCGGTGCTAAGGTCTTGGGATCATGACGCACACGCCCTGTCGCGCGCTGCCGCCCGACGGGCGGTTCCTGGCCCAGCTCGGCCCTACCCCCCTGGTCCCGGTGCGCCTCGATCCGGACGGCCCCGCCATCTGGTGCAAGCTGGAGTTCCTCAATCCGAGCGGCTCCACCAAGGACCGCATCGCGCGGCACATGCTGGAGAAAGCCTGGCGCCAGGGCGCGCTCGGCCCGGGGGACACGGTCGCCGAGCCTCCAGCGGCTCGACCAGCATCGCCCTTGCCCTGGCCTGCGCCCAGATGGGCCTTCGGTTCATCGCCGTGATGCCCGAAGGCGTCACGGAAGAGCGCGTGGTCACCATCCGCGCCTACGGCGGAGAGGCGGTGCTCACCCCCCGGGCCGAGGGGGTGCGCGGTGCCATGGCGCACGTGGAACGGCTCGTCCTAGAGCAGCTGGCCTTCGCCCCCCGACAGTTCGAAAACCCGGACAACGTCGAGGCGCACCGGGTGTGGACCGGCCAGGAAGTTCTCTCGCAGATTCCGGGTGGCGCGGTGGACGCCGTCCTGAGTGGCGTTGGCACCGGCGGCACCATCGTCGGGCTGCACCAGGCGTTCATCGAGGCGGGCTGCCCGGTGACGGCCTGGGTCGCGAGGCCGGTGGTGGGGACCGGAGGCCTCGCCGACGTCGAGTGCTGCAGTTTCAGCACCCGGGTTCCCGGCGTCGTCGAGGGTCTGTCCAAGCTATTCCAGCCCAGCCGCTTACCGGGTCTGGTCGAGCTCGACGTGGCTGACGAGGCCGCCATCTCCACCGCCCGGGCACTCATCCGCCGCGGATTCCCGGTGGGACCGAGCTCGGGCCTCAACTACGCTCCCGCCCTCGAGGCCGCGCGACGACTCGGGCCCTCGGCCCAGGTGGTCACCGTCTTCCCCGACCGGATGGAGCGGTACTTCTCGACCGATCTCATCTCGCGGCCGGCGACCTCCGGCACGACGCCGGCCAGCCAGGCCAAGCCGGCGATGGCCGCCGCGCCCCCTCGCGAGCGCTGACGCCGGCTCGATGCGCGCCGCCCTCTCCGCGCTGTTCTGGGCCTACCTCGCCCTGGGCTGCGTCCCCCTGTACCTCGGGGCGGTGTTGATCTGGCTGGTCACCCTTCCCTTCGACCCGAACGGCCGCGTCCTCCACCTCTACTCGTGCTTCTGGGGCCAGCTCTTCTTCTGGAGCAACCCTCTCTGGCGCCTCCGCGTGGAGGGCCGGCGCCACCTTCCCTGGCGGAGCGGGGCCGTCCTGGTCTCCAACCACGCCTCGCTCGCGGACATCCTGGTGCTCTTCGGGCTGTGGAGGCCCTTCAAGTGGGTGTCGAAGGAGAGCAACTTCCACATCCCCTTCATCGGCTGGAACATGCGGCTCAACCGCTACGTGCCACTCGTCCGGGGCGACAGGGACAGCATCGCCACGATGGTGCGCGCCTGCGAGGAATGGCTCGAGCGCGGCGTCCCCATCCTCCTCTTCCCCGAGGGAACCCGCTCCCCCGACGGGGAGGTGAAGGCCTTCAAGGACGGCGCCTTCCGGATGGCCATCGACCGGAAGGTGCCACTCATTCCCATCATCCTCAGCGGAACGGGGGACGTGCTCCCCAAGCACGGCTGGGTGATCCGGGGGACCGCCCGGTGCCGTGTCCGGGTGCTTCCTCCCGTGGATCCGGGCGCTTTCAGCGGTGACGTCCTGGCGTTCCGGGAGCACGTCCGGGGGCTGATCGTGGCGGAGAAGACCCGTCTCGATGCGGAGGCGGTCTCCGGGCAGGTTCCCTGAGCCTCCGCCGACACGCCACCGTCACCCGGTTGACCCCGGCGTGGGGTCGGCGGGGCGTTCCGGCTGCAACGAATCATCGCTGGGAGTGTCGGATCTCTTGCCGGGCTGGCGGCCGGCCACCTCGGGCAGGCTGGAACAAGAAGGCCTGGCCGAGGATCATGCGGGGCCCCGGGGGGTTCCCGGGCGGCACGAGGGGAGCGCCGCTCGCGTGGAGGCAGCGATGCAGGGTCGGCTCGGTTGTGTCTTGGGTCTTCTGGTTTCCTCGTTGGCGCTGGCTCGGCAGCAGGCCCCGCAGCAGTGGGGTCCGCCGCCGCAGGCTGCGCCGCCGCAGCAGTACTTGCCGGCGCCTGCACCCGCCCAGGTCGCGCCGGCGCAGTACGCCCCGGCGCCGGCGCAGCAGTACGCGCCTGCGCCTCAGGCCGCCCCACCTCAACAGTACGCGCCTCAGGCCGCACCGGCTCAGGCGGCGCCCGCGCAGTACGCCCCGGCGCAGCAGGCAGCTCCGCCCCAGCAGGTCGCCCCTCAGCAGGCAGCCCCTCAGGCCCCGCCGCAGCAGCAGTACGCGCCGCCGCAGCAGGCCGCGCCACCGCAGCAATACGCCGCGCCACCGCAGGCACCACCCCAGTACGCCACACCGCCCGCCCAGTACTCGGCGCCTGCGCCGCAGGCCGCGCCTCAGTATGCGCCGCCTCCCTCAGCGGCGCCTGGAGCAGCCGCCGGAGCCGCCGCCGGGGCTGCAGTGGCTGCTCCGCCGGCCGCCGCTCCCGTTCCACAGGCCGCTCCGCCGGCTCAGTACTCCGCGCCCGCGCCACAGGCCGCTCCGCCGCAGTACACGGCGCCCCAGCCGGCCGCACCTGCACCCCAGGCGGCGCCCATTCAGCAGGCTGCGCCGCCCGCGGCTGCGGGAGCTGCCGTCGCTGCGCCCCCGGCCGCCGCACCGGCGCCAGCCGCGGCGCCCGCCACACAGAGCCCTCCGGCCAAGCCGCTGCTGCCGCCCGGAGCCGTCCCCGTTCAGCCGGCGCCCTCGGCCGCTCCGGCCGCATCAGGGACGCAATCGGTGGACAATCAGCCGGGTCGGGCAGTCCAGGAGGACCTGCCAGTGTCTGGGCTGGCGCGCGAGGTCTACTACCGGGACATGCTGCGGGTCCGCCCGCACAAGACGGACGTCTACACCCAGAACGGCGCGCGCCAGCTCTCGGCGGTCGAGTTCTACCGGTTGATCGGCCGGGGTGATCTCGCCGCCGCCTCCGACGCGCGGAAGAGCGAGCGCGGAATTCTCTACGGCTTCGGGTTTCTCACATTCGCCGCCGGCGTGGCCTCGGGCATCTTCGTGACCAGCAACGCGCAGAACCTCAACGACCCGTCCTGCCTCGCGAACGGCACGAAGAGCTACAACGAGTGTGTCGAGCGCGCGCAGAAGACGAACCTCTACGGGGCCCTGCTCATCGGCGGTGGCGTCGTGGTGGGAGGGCTGCTCGCCACCATCGCGGCGCTCACCCCGGACATGGTGACCAGCCCCGAGGAGACCGCGAAGCTCGCGGACCAGTACAATCGCAACCTCTCGAAGCGGCTCAACGCGGCCACCCACACCGAGCCACGGGTGCAGGTCACGCCGATGTTCGGAAAGGACGGCGGAGGGATCGCCGCCCGCTTCACCTTCTAGGGGGAGGCGAGGGGCAACGGGGCCGGCCCGGGTGGTTCCTCCGGCGCCGGCCGCCGGCTCCCACGCAGGAGAAGACCTCCCGCAGCGGTCGTCGCGAGCGCGAGGACCAGGACCAGCGGCGACTGGAGCCGCTCGGCCAGGGCCGGGATGCGATCCAGCAGCACCTGCGCCCCGTTGTTCACCAGGTGGATGAGCACCCCGGGGAGAATGCTCCCGCTCTCCAGCGCCACCCAGCCCAGGAGCAAGCCAACCGCCGTCGCGGCGAGCACGTGGTACGGGTTGACGTGGAACAGCCCGAAGAGCAGCGCACTGCCCACGACGGCAATCCACCGCGAGCCGCTGCGCCGCAGCCCGGCGAGGACCACGCCGCGGAAGGTCACCTCCTCCGCGACTGCGGGAAGCAGCGCAACCAGGAGGAGCGCCGTTCCCAGCTCGAGCGGGCCCTGCTTGCCGAGGAGCTCGCCCAGCCAGTCGGAGTAAGCCCGGGCTCCCGGGAAGCGCAGGAGCTGCGCCCAGACCACCGCCCCCACGCTCCACCCACCCGCGGCGAGCAGGACCGTGGCCGCCCAGCCCCGCCCGGTGGGCCAGCGCAGCTGCAGCGTGTCCCGGAGCGGCACGCGAAAGAGCCGGCACCAGAGCAACGAGGGAACCAGGAAGAAGCCGAGCTGGGAGACGAGGATGAGCGCGATCACGCCGCCGCGGCGCTCGACCAGCACCGATCCGTAGAAGGTCAGGACCAGAAGCACCGCGGCGAAGGCCAGCGCGTTGCCTGGGGTCAGCCCGCGTGCCTGGCGGAGCCCCGGCGAGAGGACGTCACGCCAGGGCTTTTCGCCCGAGAGCAGCACCTGCTCGGTCTGGAACACCCGGGCGGCGAGGAGGATGCCCAGCACCGCCCAGGCGAGGCTGACCGCCCAGACCACGGTGATCTGCGTGGCTCCGGCCTTGCCGACGAGGATGTCGTGCACGAGGAGCGTGACGTTGAGGAGGGGAACCAGGGCGGTGCCTGCGGTGAGCTCGGCGCCGGGGAGGAAGCTCGCGAAGCCGGCGACCATCACCAGCAGGAGGATGGGCATCAGGTAGCTCTGACCCTCGCGGTAGCTCCGGGCGAGGACACCGACCGCCATGAGGAGCGCGACGATGAGCAGCGCCGCCGGAAGGACGGTCAGGAAGATGGCCCCGGCGCTGGAGAGGCCGAGCGAGAAGCGCGCGCCTGCTTCCATCGCCGCGGTGGCCCGGGAGAGGGTCAGGGCGATCGACCCGAGGTTGCACACCGTCGCGGCGAGGGTGAGGGCCAGCACCGCCAGGTACTTGCCGGCGACGATCTCCACCGACCTCACCGGCGCGGTGAGCAGCGTCTGCAGGGTTCCCCGTTCCTTCTCGCCGGCGGTCAGGTCGAGCGCGGCGTAGAAGCCAGAAGTCGCCACCAGGACGAGGAGGAGGTAGGGAAGGAGCGCGGCGGCGAAGCTGGCGCCGCGACGGGCGGCGTCGGCCAGGTCCTCCTCTCGCACGTCGAGCGGTGTGGCCGCTGCAGCATCCTGCCCCAGCGCCGTCATTCGTCGGCGGAGGAGCTCCGCAGCGTGGTCGGTCAGGGCGCGCGAGACCCGGCGTTCCATCGCGTCCGAGTCCACGTTGGTCGAGTCGGCCAGGACGCGAACCGGGGTGCTCGGGCCCGAGGTGCCCGGAGGCGTGAGCAGGACCACGTGGACCTTCTTCGCGGCGACCAGTGTCCGTGCCTCCAGCTCGGGCTCGGGCGGGGGCAGGGCTCGGCGGTCGACGATCTCGGCCCGCGCCTGCTGCTCGACGGCCTTCAGGGTGTCCTCCGGTACCGGCCCCCAAGCGGCGATCCGGGCTCGCGTGCGCTCGAGCTCGCCGCGCTTGTCGGTGACGACCGAGCCGAGGAGCGTGAAGAGCAGCGGATAGATGAGCGCCGGGACCACGAAGGCCATGACCACCGTGCGCCGATCGCGGAGGGTCTCCACCAGGTCCTTGCGGAAGATATGGAGCACGATGCGAGGTCTCACGCGGCGACCTCGTCTCCCACCCGGGCCAGGAAGGCCTCGGTGAGCGTCTGGGCGCCGGCCCGCGCGCACACCTCGGGAATGGTCCCCTGATCGAGCACCCGGCCCCGGTGGAGCAGGACCACGCGGTCGCAGAGCGCCTCCGCGTCGCCGAGGACGTGGGTGCTGAGGAGGATGGCCTTGCCGGCCGCGCGCGCCTCGCGGAAGGCCTCGAGGAGGAAGCGCCCGGTCACGACATCCAGCGCGGTGGTGGGCTCGTCGAGGATGAGCGCCGGGGGATCGTTGACGAAGGCGCGCGCGATGTTCGCTCGCTGCTTCTGGCCGGCCGAGAGCTTGCCGCACTGCCGGTCGGCGAAGTCGGAGAGCCGGAAGCGGGCGACGAGCGCCTCGATGCGAGGCGCGAGCGCCGCTTCTGAAATGTCGTGAAGCCGGCCGAAGTAGCGGAGGACCTCGCGGGGAGTGAGACGCTGGTACAGCGCCGTGTCGCCGGTGAGGAACCCGAGGGCCCGCTTCAGGTGGAAGGCCTCGCCTTCCGTGCCGTGACCGGCGACACGCACCTCGCCGGAGGTCGGGGTGAGGACGCCGGCGAGCATCCGGAGAACGGTCGTCTTGCCGGCGCCGTTGGGACCCAGCAGGCCCACGACCTCGCCGGGGGAGACGGTGAAGCTCACGTCGGAGGCGGCCACCACCTCGCCGTAGCGCTTGGAGAGTCCCCGGGCCTCAATCATCCTGGACGGAGGGCTCGTACCACACCGAGCCGTCGTGCCGTGCCCGGCAGCCGGCCTGGCACGAGGTGTGTGGCACCTCGGTCGGGCACCTGCGGGTCGGTCGGGGTGCCCGGGAGGCCTAACGAGGTGTTTGGCACCTCTTCGCGGGCACCTCTCCGCGGTGGGCACCGTCGAACTGCGCGGACGGTGCCGTCCGGTGAGGAGGACCGAAGAGGTGTCCCCCCTGTCTTGGCTGCCGGGCAAACCCGTAATGAGGTGATTGGGACTTCCCCGGGGTACCTCCCCGGGGCGTCCGGTAACGAGGTGTTTGGCACCTCTCCGCGGGGCCTATCCGGGGCAGCCGTAACGAGGTGTTTGGCACCTCTCCGCGCCGCACCTCTCCGCGCCGTAACGAGGTGTTTGGCACCTCTCCGCGGGCACCTCTCCGCGGGCACCTCTCCGCGCAGGCACCTCCCCGCGGCCCCCCGGAGCACGCCCCGGGGGAGCGCCTCCCCTCCGTGCACTCCCCCGGGCCCTCCCCCGGGCACCCGTCCGGAACGTTCGAGGCGACCGACGGTGCCCCGCCGCAAGGCGCGGCGACCCGACACGCCGCTCGACCCTCCGGCTACTTCTGAATCTGAGGGAACGTGCTGCCCGTGAACCAGCAGATGCCGGTTCCGGGGTCCTGGCCGAAGAGCGTCCCGACCTCCATGTTGCAGCTCACCGGATAGAGGGGGTTCACGCCGGAGCCCGCTGCCCGCCCGTTGGCCGGATCGGCGAACGGATTGCAGTCGGCGTCCGACGCGCAAAAGGCGATCGGCGTGAGCAGCAGGCCGTGGTAGCTCGCGCTGCAGGATCCGATGGTGTACGTCGCGTCGCTCTCGGCCTGAGAGCCCTGGAACTCCGGGGAGCTCAGGAAGCGAGTGTTCGCCAGGGTGATCGACCGGGGCGGATTGGGAGGATTCCCGTCGCTCAGAGCGGGGACGGCGTTGGCCGTGGTGAAGGTCGGGACCGCGCAGATTCCCTGCGCATCGGGCGTGGTGCCGATTTCCCCTCGGCCCACGTCCCCGGTCGATGCGGGAAAGTCCACGTTGCCCTCGGCATCGGTCGGTAGCATCGACTCGGCACGGAACACCACCTCGCGCTGCTCGAGACCGAGCTTGTCGAACCGGAGGTTGTCCGCTTGCCGGGGCGGGAGCACGGACTCGTCGCATCCCGCTCCGCCGGCAACCGGGCTCGTACGGTCCATCACGAAGAGGTACCCGCCCAGCGACGGGCGCTGCACGAGGCAGCCGGTGTTCACCTCTCCCCCACAGGCTGCGAGCATCACGAACAGAGGCACCACAAGGAACGAAGGCTTGAACATGGTGTCGTCGGTCCTCAGAACGTAAAGCGGGCGGTGAACCGGAAGCTGCGCACGGCCTGGTACTGCAGAGCCCGGCCCCAGTTCGGATTGATCGCGTAGGTCTGCGGCTGCTGGTCGGGATCCGGCAGGACGACGGTCTTCAGCTCTGGCCCGTTCGGGCCGGCCACCACGCCGCCGCGAGGCAGGTTCCCGTTCACCCCGTACGGAGCAGGCACGCTGCCCTGCTTCCCGTTGATGATCGGCCCGGGGTCGCGCCCGTTGCCGGTCAGCGAGGGCAGGGTCACGTACTCCTCATCGAGACGGATGGGGTTCTGGAAGTTGAAGAGGTTGAACCCGTCGACGCCGACCGTGAACACGCTGTCCTTGCTCAGCCGCAGGTTCACCGCGAGCCGGGCATCGACGGTGTGCACCCACGGCAGCCGCCCGCCCTGTCCACGCTCGAGGATGTACACCTGCCCGGGGCCGTAGCCGGTCTCGTTGGAAGGACCGGTGTAGCTGATCGGCGGTCCGGACGCGCCGGTGTACGACAGGCCCAGGGTAATGCTCAGCAGCGGCGTGACGATGAACTCCTTCGCCCCGAAGAACTTGATGGTGTGGGTGATGTCGCCGGAGAGCGGCCCGTCCTGGTTCACCAGGAGCTGGGCCAGGTCGAAGGTCGCGTTGATGTTGGGGTCGAGCTGCCCCGTTCCGTTGACGAACAGGCCCTCGTAGTTTCCTCGCAGCTGCGCCCAGGTGTAGCTGACCTGCGCTTGCCAGAGGTCGCTGAAGTTCTTCGTGAACTGGACGGTGACCGCGTGGTAGGTGCGCGTCGCCCTGGGGAAGGACGTGGCGATGCCCTCTCCGGGATTCCCGATGAAGTAGGTGTTTCCGTTGTCGGCCGACATGTCCTCGATGGTCCGGACCAGATTCCGGTACGTGTAGGAGATGCCGACCCGGGCGTTGGGCATGACTTCGTACTCGCCGCCGGCGACGACCTCGTCGTTGGTGGTCGGCTGCAGGTTCGGTTCCACCGCCGTCTTGTCCACCGCGACGTTTCGCCACTTCACGTTGGGCCTGGCGATGTTCGACCCGCGGTTGGCCGTGGTCAGGTCGCAGCCCGCGACTCCCACCACGCGCGGATCGCAGTCGTGGTTGGCGATGACCAGGCTCTCACCGGAGAGCGCCCGATCGGCGATGTCCAGCGGGATCGCCTCGTAGTACCGGCCGTAGTTGGCGAAGACCTTGGCGCGGCCCTGCTGCGTCGGATCCCACACGAATCCGATGCGCGGCGACCATTCGTTGGCGAGCTTCATCGCCAGCAGACCGTCCTTGTCGTAGAGGTACTGGCCGTCCCACCGCAGGCCGGCGTTCAGGGTGACCTTGTCCAGGATGCTCCAGCTGTCCTGGACGAAGCCGCCGAGGATCACCGACTTGCTCTTGGCGGTCAGGATGCCGTTGCCGGCCGTCGTGTCGATGTCGGACAGGTACCCGAACCGGCGCGCCTCCTGGACGCCGAGCGAGTTCCCCGGCGCCACACCACCGGGACCGAAATCGAAGTACCAGGCCCCACCGCCGTACGTCTTGAGATGCTCGTAGTAGGAGATGCTTCCATCGACGCCGGCCTTGATCACGTGGTGGCCGAGCGCGGTGAGCAGATAGGTGACGGTCGCCTTCCCCTGGAACGAGTCCAGCGTCTGGCGCTCGAGGAAGTTGGGCCCCCCGTACAGGTTCCAGGTGGTCTGACACTTCGTGGTGCGGTCGCCACTTCCGCATGCTTCCCGGACGCTCGCCGGGACCTGGTCCTCGAAGTCGAGCACGTTGCTGACGTAGAGGGGCGCCAGCGAAGGGATGCCCGCGAGGGTCTGCAAGTTGTGGACGTTGTCGAACCCGCTCCCGTCGCCTGGCGCCCCCTCGTCGAGCTGATGGTGCCAGCCGAGCCGCACATCGAGCAGCAGCTTCTTGTCCAGGAAGCTGCTGTTCAGCTCCCCGGTCACGTCATAGGCGGTGTTGTTGCTCAGGTAGTGGTTGGAATTGAAGGTCTGCAGGGTGTAGCCGGAGAGGGCGAAGGGAGCACGATTGGTCAGCCCACCCGGCGGCCGGACCGAGAACGCCGCGTCGCTGCCGCCCGTGGTCGGCGTTCCGGTCACGGTGAGGCTCACACGGTGATCGGAGCTGATGAGGTAGGTCAGCTTGCCGATGAACTGGAACGACTTCTCGTCCGCGAACCGGCGCTGCTCGCTGTTGGGGATGGGCGAGTACGCCTGGTTTCCATCGGCGTCGGTCTGACCCGGGTTCTCGATGGAGAACTGTCGCCTGTACGAGTACCGCGTGAAGCTCGGCTGGATTCCGGCGAAGAACCACAGCTTGTCCTTGATGATGTAGCCGCCGAGCGTCGCCCCGAAGTCGCCGATGTTGAACAGCTCGCGACTTCCGGAAACGACCGCACCGGCGGTGGTCACCGTCTTCGCTCTGCCCTGGAGTGCGCCGGGGGTGAACGTGCCCCACACGCTCCCGTGGAACTCGTTGCCGCCCGACTTGGTGACGCCGCTCACCGCGCCGCCTGTCGTCCGCCCGTACTCGGGCATGTAGCCGCCGGTGATGACGTTCACTTCGTCGAGGAACTCGACCGTGAGCGGGGTGCCGAGGACTCCGTAGGCCGGGTTGTTCACCGACAGGCCATCGATCAGGTACGAGTTCTCGGGCGAGGTCGCGCCGCTGATCGAGATGCCGTAGAGGTCGGTCGACGCCTGCGGGGCCGCGGTGGCGATCGAATCGAACGAGCGGACCGCCCCGCCGATGCCGCCCGCGCGACTCAGCGCGAAGTTGCGCAGGAAGTCCTGGTTGATGGTGGCACCGACCGTGCTCGAGCCGATGTCCACCACCGGAGCCGCGCCGGTGATGACGATGGTCTCGCCCTGAAGCGCCTCGGGAAGGAGCTCGATGTTGAGCCGCAAGGTCCGATCAGCCGCGACGTCGATCCCCGTTCGAGTGTACGGGCGATAGGTCTCCTTCTCGAACCGGAGGGTGTACGTACCCGGCGGCAGCTGCGGGATCCGGTACAGGCCCGTCGAGTCCGTGACCACCACCTGCTCTCCCTGCAAGCTGGGTGAGGTTGCCGTCACGACCACGTCGGGAACGGGAGCGTGGGTCTGAGTGTCGACCACGTTTCCGGTGAGGACCGAGCTGGCTGCCTGCGCCAGAACCACCGAGGGGAACAGCGCGGCAGCGACCGCGAGCGCGCCAAGCCCTCTCGAACGAATTAATCGCACGAACATCCCTCCTCCGTTTCGAAGAGGGATACCGGAGTGTGCTCGTTGACTTCCTTGGTCCGACCAATCGGTACGAGGCTAGTACCCGTGGTCCGAACGAACGGTACGGAGCTGGTACGGGCGAGCGCCGATGCAGCCCGCAACGAAGCGCGCGCTGAGTGTCGTGCGTCGCTGCGCGAAGGCGTGACGCAAGACAATCGGCCGCCCGCACCTCTTCCGATGCTGCGAGATCCGAGACCGGCGACCACGTGAGAGCCAGAGTCGAATATCCTCGCGCGCGCTCGCGTGATGACCGATCGACGTATCGATCGGCGTGCGAAGCATCCGAGGATCGCGGCGACCCCTGCGCCGTGAAACCGGCCGACGGTGGAGCGTGCCCATGACCGAGCGCTACCGCCGAGCGCGGACGACCCCTTGCGGGATTCGAGGTGCGGATTCGCGGTGCGATTCGCCGCGCCGGACACCTCGTGATTCGAGGTCCCTTATTCGAGGTGCGAACGCGGTGCTGCGAACGAGGTGCCAGACACCTCGTTACGGACACCTCGTTACCGCGCCCGATCGAGTCCTTTCCACGAGTTGGCCGCGAACGTCCCGGTCCGGTCCCCCCACTCGAAACGCCCAAAGTCGAGGTGCCAGACACCTCGTTACCGGGTCCGGTCCCCCACTCGAGACGCCCAAAGTCGAGGTGCCAGACACCTCGTTACCGACACCTCGTTACCCGACACCTCGTTACCCGGGACCTCGTCCGTGACCGCCCATCTGGCAGCGACCGCCTCACGTCGTTTCCGGCGGGTCCGCCGCGAGCGCGCCCATCAGCTCCGACCGCGTCGACACGCCCACCTTCTCGAACAGCCGAGAGAGCGTGTTCCGGACGGTGTTGGCCGAGATCCCCAGGTCTCGACCGATCTCCCGGTTGGTCAGGCCCGCCCTGAGTTTCTCGACGATCTCGCGCTCGCGCCGCGTGAGCCCCGAGGTGGTCAGCGGACCGCCCACCAGCTGCGCTCGGGTGCGCACTCCCGTCTTGTCGAAGATCCGCACCAGCACGTTGCGGACCGCCGCGACCGACCGCCCCGTCGCCAGCGCGATCTGCGCGTTGGTGTACCCGAGCCGCACGTACTCCACGACGTCGGCCTCGCGCGGAGTGAGCGCCCGCGACGGACCGGTGCTCATCGCCGTGCCCTCGTCCGCCAGGATCAGCGTCGGTAGAAGCGCCCGGAGCCAGTCGACATCCCTGGCTCCGAACGCCTCCCCTCCCCGCTCCACCGTGAGAACCGCCCTGGTGCGTCCGAAGCGAACGAGGTTCAGCCGCAGCACCGACCGCCGATGCTCCGGCGCGGAGCCAAGCTCGCCGGCGTTCACCGCTCCATCCGCGTTCACCACACACACCGGGTCGGACCTCACGCCCGCCGCCTCGCCGTCGCGATCACCGAGCCAGCTCAACCCGGGGTACACCACACGGAAATCGCCGAACGGAGGAACCTCCTCCCAGACTGCCCGGTCGAAGGGGAGCGTCCGGGAGAGCAACGCCAGCGCCCGCCCACGGAACTCGGCCTTGCACGCCGACGCGAGCGCCAGGCGCGTGAGCTCGGGAACCAGCTCCGAGGGATCGCACAGCCCGGCAGAACCCGGGCCCTCCACCGGCAGCGGCGCGGTCATCGACCACCTCCCGCCGCCGCGTTGGAGAGCAGCCGCGACGTCGCCAGCCCCACCAGCTCCAACCGCGTCGCCACGCCGGTCTTCCGGTAGAGCCGCACCAGCTGGTTCCGCACCGTGGCTGGCGACGTCCCCAGCGCTCGCGCGATGTCCTCGTTCCGGAACCCCCGGACCAGGTACTCGAAGATCTGCCGTTCCCGAGGGGAGAGACGAGCACCGATCGTCTCCCCGACCTCGACCTGCCGCTCGTCCCCCAGCTGCAGGACGGGCTGGAGCTGATCGAGCAACCGCAGCTCCTCGGTGGAGAAGGGACGGGTTCTGGAGAGCGACAGCGCGGACGTCGACCGCTCGCCGACCCGGAGTACGCAGCACATGAGCCTACACTCCGTGGCAGACCAGTCCCGCTCACCCGGTCCACACAACAACAACCGCGTCGGAGGACGCAGCCGCGCACGCAGCTCCGAGCACTCCTCCGACCAAAGCCTGATCACCCGTCGCGCGTGGGTGTTCCACACCGCGAGCGTCTCGTCCCCGGGCGAGGGCGGCAGGCTGGCGAAGGCCGCGGCCTCCAGCGTCAGCACGACCCTCAGCTGTTCGACCACACCCCGCCGGAACGCCAGACGGGTTCGCGCCTGGCAGGCCCACTCGGCGATCTCGGGGAGCAACGACGTGACGGCGGGACTCAACGCGCTCGAATCCGGGACCCCCGTCACGCTCCCCTCCCCCGGTGGGGCCCCTGGTCGAGACCGTAGGGCAAACGCACCACCCCGGGAAAGGCCCCTAGAACGAACGTTCTAGTGACTTCCGTCGCTTGACGGACACGTACCAGGCGCGACTGGTGCGAAAGAACCCGATGCGGCGCCGGTACTTGGGCGACATCCAACCCCCGCATCGTGCTCGCGCTGCCTCGAGAGGACCTGCTCCCCTGCCTTCGGGCGATCGGCGATCCACTGCGTCTCCGCATGCTGGTGCTCCTTGCCCACCCCCCGGGGGCACGCTCCGGGCCCTTCGACGACAGTGAGCCGGGGATGTGCGTGTCGGACCTCCGCGCCCGCATCGGCCGCGCGCACGCGCTGGTGTCCCACCACGTCCAGGTCCTGCTCCGGGCGGGTCTCATCCGCCGCGTCCGACGAGGTCGCTGGTCATTGCTCCAGCTGGACACCGGCCGGGTCGCCTCGCTCGGAGAACAGATCGCGGCACTGGCGAGCGATCAGCTTCCGGGCCGGCCGACGCACGGGGGCACCACGGATGCTCGGGTGCCGGCGTTCACCGCTCGGATCGGCTCGCCGGTTCCCTCGGCCCTGCCCCTTCCGCCCATGCCGCACACGGGAGGCAGCGGAAACGGCACGACGGGCACCACCTCCTGGTGAGGGAAGAGGGCGGCGCGGGGCTCGGTGCCGGCCCGTCCTCCCAAAGTTCCCGACCTCCCTCAGGCCTTCCGGCTGCGGCGCCCGAAGGCCCGCTTCACCTCCGGATGCGCCGCGAGGAGCGCCAGCGCCCGCTCCAGCAGGGTCTTTCCCGGCTCCATCTTGTGCCAGGTCGACGCGCCGGACGGATGGGGGAGCGGGATGACGTCCGCGCGGTGGCCCTCGAAGAGCAGCCGGTGCGACGTGCCCACCACCTCCGCCAGGCCGCCCCGATGGCCCATCACCTCGGCGATGGCCAGCGTCCCCACCGGGACCACCAGCCTCGGACGCATGATCTCCACCTCGGCGCGCAGCCACCGCCGGCAGCGGGCCACCTCGTCCGGATCGGGCCGCCGATCGCCACCCCCCGGCGCCTTCCCCGGGAAGCAGCGAATGACCGCCGCGAGGTACATGTGCCTCCGGACGATGTCCTCGTCCGCGCCCAGGACCGACGCGAACCACCCGAAGAGAGTGCGCCCGGCGGTCCAGGCGAACGGCTTGCCCAGGGAGGCCTCCCGCGGCCCGGGCGCCTGACCGACGAGCAGAATCCGCGCCGGTTGTGCGGAAGGGTGGACGGGGGTCCCCACCACCCGTGGGCAGGCCCGGCACCCCGAGAGCTCGGCGTGCAGATCCTGAAGTCTTTCTCGCCTGGTGGCCATGCGTCGTCGGGTTGTCCCAGCATTCAGCAGAAGGGTAGCCTCGGAGGGTCGCACCCCTCTCTCTCGATGTCCGCCTCCATCGAAGCCACTCATCCTCCAGCGCGGCCGGGCGCGGGGCCTCCGCACATCCCCGGTTACCGCCTGGAGAAGCTGGTGGGCAAGGGCGGCATGGGCGAGGTGCACCGCGCGGTGCAGCTGAGCCTCGGCCGCGTGGTGGCGGTGAAGATCCTCTCCGGTGAGCTCGCGGCCGACCCCACCTTCGTCGCCCGATTCGACAAGGAGGCGGCGGCGCTCGCCACCCTCAGCCACCCCAACGTGGTGAGCATCGTCGACAAGGGAAAGGCGGAGAACACCTACTACCTGGTGATGGAGTACGTCGATGGCCCCTCGCTTCGCGAGGTGATGCGCTCGCCGCTCCTCGACATCCCCGGCGCGCTCCGGATCATCATGGAGATTGCCCGGGCCATCGACTACGCCCACAGCCGCGGCGTCGTGCACCGCGATCTCAAGCCCGAGAACATCCTCTTCGACGAGCAGGCGGGTGGCATCGCCAAGGTGACCGACTTCGGCCTGGCAACGTTCTTCGACGACAGCAAGCTCACCAGCCGGTTCAACGTCACCGAGACCCACGTCTCGATGGGCACGCTGAGCTACATGGCGCCCGAGCAGCGGGTGGACGCGAAGAACGCCGACCACCGCGCCGACGTCTACTCCCTCGGTGTGATGCTCTACGAGCTCCTGGTGGGCGAGGTCCCCATCGGCACCTTCGACCCACCGAGCCAGCGCCGGCCGGGCACCGACCGGCGGCTCGACAACATCGTCCTCCGGTGCCTCAAGCCCGCTCCCGCCGATCGCTACCAGCGCGTGGCGGACCTGATGCTCGACCTCGAGCCGTTCGCGCCGGTGTCGTTCAGCCAGGTGCCGCGGAAGATCTCCCGGGTCGAGCAGCTCAAGAACCAGATCCGCGCGGTCCTCCAGAAGGCGCTCAAGGTCGCCGAGGTCGCCGTGGTGGTCGCCGCCTTCGTCATCCTGGGCATCAGCTGGGCCCGGAGCCGCTACCACCCGCCACCTCGCCCTTCCCCCGGCACCGCGCTGACCTCGCCCGAGCTCCGGCTCGAGACCGCCACCACCTCGCCCGGCCGGATCGCCGACACCAGCACCGTCCGCCGCATGGTTCTCGGCGAGGGGCCAGACCCCATCCCTCTCATCGCCTGGGGCCGCATCCCCGGGCTGGAGGGACGGACGGTGCGCTTCCCCGCATCCTCCGACGACGTCAGCGTCGGACGGTTGAACCTCGACCTGGTCGACCGGGACGGCATCTCCGCCCAGCTCATCGCCGACGTGACCGCCACCGCGCCCCCGTCGTCCTTCTGGGCGGGGATCCGCGAGCAGCTCCTCGGCGTCACCCGCGAGCCGCAGTCGGTGCTGATGCTCCTGGGTAGCCCCGGGCGGTACGTGGCGGTCATGGTCTCCGGCGCCGGCGAGCCGGTCGCGTTCGAGTGGGCGCTCGGCGAGCGGCGAGGCACGATGCTCGGTCCCCCCAGCCCCCCGGGCGGTGACGCGCACGTGAAGCTGGTGGTGGACCGGGCCGGGCAGCTCCAGGCCTTCGTCGGAACGGACATCGACCAGCGGCCAGTCGGCGAGCCGCTCTACCTGGGCACCGACTGGCGCAACAGCTTTGGAGCGCCGCCCACCCCCGCCCTGGGATGCATCGACGGGGAGTGCACGTTCCGCGTCGTGGGTTACGAGATTGGCCGGGAACCGCCGGATCTCCCCGAGCCAATGGTGCTCACCGAACCTTCCACCACGGCGAAGTCGAAGACGGTTGCCAAGGGAACCACGAAGCGCAAGACCTCCAACGACAAGAAGCCCCTCTTCCTGCGCGCCCCGGCACCCACCACCCGCCAAGCCAAGAAGTGACCGCGGGTCCGCCCCGATTCACTGGAACCCCTCCGATGCGTCGTGTCCCCTTTGCCCTGGTGCTCGCGCTCTGCGCCTGCGCCCATGTCCCACCCTCTCCCACCGCGGTCCTCGACGAGGCCGCCGGGCGCGCGAAGGACGCCGGAGCCCCGGCCCGGACGGTCGCGCTGGCGGGCTTCCATGCCCTCCTGGTGGAGAACCAGCCCGAGCGTGCCCGGGCGCTGGCCCAGGACGCGCTCCGGCGAGACGCCTCTGAACCCTACGGTCTGGCCCTCGAGGAGGTGCTCGCGCGCCGGGACGGGCACCCCGAGGCGGCGCTCGACGCGGCGCTGAGGCTGATCCGAGGCGCGCCGAAGCATCCGCTGGCCACCGTCGCCGCGCGGCAGATCCAGGACCTGGCGGGGCTCGCCGGGGCGCTCGACGAGCGCATCCTCACCGAGGCACCCCGTGCGCTCGGGGCAGGAGCCGACGGCGAGACCGCAGTCCTGCTCCGGCACGCGCTGGGCCAGCTGCAATTCCTCCGCGATCAGCCGGAGCTCGCCGAGACCCGCGCCGCAGCAGGCGTTCCCGCGGAGGTCACGCTTCTGGGGCCGCTCTCGCCCCTGCACCTGCTCGCGTTCGGCGAGCGCACCGAGCCCGAGCGCAGCGGCGCCATCCCGGACACGGTGTCCGGACCCTTCGGCGCGCTGACCCCCCGGACCCTTCCCCTGACCTCGGGACGACTGTCACTCGAGGCCGAGGGGATGAGCGGGGACATCTACGTGATGGCGGTGGACGTC
>Ga0207679_10000600_pt1 | contig 24045 bp, 31 predicted proteins | sample KBSC73metaG_FD_184320 | JGI IMG/M metagenome (GOLD analysis project Ga0207679, IMG submission 184320) | Corn rhizosphere microbial communities from Kellogg Biological Station, Michigan, USA - KBS C7-3 metaG (SPAdes) (version 2) | ecosystem: Host-associated > Plants > Roots > Rhizosphere > Soil ... | reverse complement strand
TGGTTGTGGCTGGCATTGCGGCCGGTCTGTTGGCCGGAGTATTCGCCGGGAAGGCGATTTACAAAAGCAAGCCGGTGGAGCCTCCGACGTACAGGCAATTGACGTTTCGACGGGGCAGCATCCGCTCAGCACGTTTCGCGCCGGATGGACAGACAATCCTGTACAGCGCGGCGTGGCAGGGGAATCCTGTGCTTTCGCCAGGATGACCAACGTAGTCCGAAGATTTCACCCGGACGCATGGCGCAGAAAGCAGCAATCATGGCGATCAGTCGGTCTCGAAAGGGCAGTGTCTCGAGGATCTGACGCGCTTGCCATTTGGGAAGAACTGGCTTCACCCGCGCGCCGGTTTCAGGGTTGTCGATTGCGTGCCGGATTCTTGTTAACCAGCTCGGCGTCGAGCGCCTCTTCAGAATCGCCTTTAGCATCGTTCGGCAGTGATCAACAACCGTGAACGAGAAATTCTGCGCGGCAAGCTGTTCAGAAACATCTGGCAGTGGAACTTTTCCAGGTCGCGAAGCGGCGTGCTGCCGAGCGCCGGCAATATGTGTCGATCGAGGTGATACAAGTTCGTTTCTCTAGTCGACGGTGCCCATTTCGCTTGCCTCATGGGAAGAAATCGCTCTCGAGTGAACCACTCCAACGTTAGGAAATCGGGCCTTGGCTGAAACTTCGCAGCCGCAGTGATGATTCCGCGCAGCTTGTCTGTGGCCTCCCATTTCGGGTTGCCAAGCCTAGCACGGTCGACCACAGCAGAGAGAAGGAAAGGCTCCTTCGGCCGGGAGCCTTTTCCATTTTCCGAGGCGCTCAGCTACTTCCCTTTTGGTTTTAGAACTACTGGTTGGGTCCTTTGTGTACACCGACGTACAGACGCGCCTATAAAATGAAGCATCTAATTTCCTAGAGGCTGATACGAACCTCAAGTCCCGTTATTGAAAGGAGGAGGCCGCTTATGGCTGCCCGATCCCTAGTTTTCGACTCCCGGTATTCCTGGAGGGAGTTCTACACGGCAGCCATCCTCGAACCTGACAACAAACGTTTGCCAGAACGCATCCGTCTCGCCGAAGAGTCAATCGGCTTGCGCCTGATTTCATTGACCGGCAGCGAGGGGCATGACAATGAGTTGCGAGAGATTAGAGCTGCTTTGGAATCACTCGAAGTCTTAAAGCACGAACGCCTAAGCCGTCGAAGCGCTCTTAAACATAGAAAATGAACCGGAACGATAGAGAAGAAACTCTGTTGTGGTCTCTTGTGCTCGCGGGGCTGGCGGGCTACGCGGTTGTACTGTATTCGGCCTTTTCGCGGTAGAAACGCCTCGCCGATGCTTCCACCGACGCTGGCTGAACAGGGCGCCTGAATGAAAGCGCCCCATCTCTTCCTCTGCCTTGGCGTCGCGTGAGGAAATGGGCAACAGTGGGGTTGCGACAGCCAAGCCGCCGTCACATTAGCACCAAAAACCAGCCAGTGAAACCATTTAATACCCAGGACCTGCGAAAGCGGGGCCAGAGCGTCGTAAACCGGTTTCAGCTCTACAAAGACAGCCGTTGTCTGTTGGGTGTATAGTCTCCCGCAAACGCCAGAGTAGCAACCGGCCCGCACTTACCCCTTGCCCATGACCTGCGGGCCGGGCGCGCCACCTTCGATAACCGACCACGGGCAGTAGTAGTTAGTGAAATGGCGATTTTGTTTGGCGTCTCTGTGATTCGCGTAGTGCTCACTCTACAATTCCCCTTGCTACGTAATAGAGAGTCGTGGTGAGCATTCTTATAGTAGGAGAGATGACCTTTACGCCTGGGCTTAATTCACTCTTCTTCCTTTACAGAGTACGCCTAGCGTGGATGCTCTAATCTTGGGTCCAGATCTTATGAAAGCCACACACATCACTCTGGTCCTGCTGTTGGCCTTGCTTTCCTACCCTTGCTATTCGCAATTTGCTCCTGAAGGTTTTGACGACGCTCTTTCCAAGGACGCCGTTACTCGCGAAAAAGTCGCCTGGGAAGCTGCCAGAAACAAAGACAAAGCAGGATTGGCTGCACTGCTATCCGAAGATTTCACCGAGATCACAGAGGACGGAGTTTTGACAAAGCGCAAATTTTGGCCAATTTGGATCATCTGGCAGTCACCAGCTATTCGCCGAGAAATGTCCGCGTAAAGAAACTCGCTCCCGATACGGTGATGCTCATTTTCCATGTGACGGTGGAAGGTATTTACGATGGCCACAACTTCCGTGAAGACCGCAACGCTGCCTCGTTATGGATGCAACGCTCTGGCAAGTGGTTGAACATACATTTTCAAGAGAGCCCGATGCCCTCGATCTCTCAGGACCCTCCGAAAAAGTAGTTGGTGAAATGGCGATTTATCGCTCATTGTGATGTATCCCGAAGGCTAATCTCACCGGCACGAATTGGCATTCTTTAATCGGCAACATGGAAGCAAATTGTGACCGCCAGGACAAGGTGGCGCTATGCAGGCTCGGTACGTAAAACAAGTCATCGCAATTACGGTATTGACCGGATTCCCCGCTGTCAGCAAACGCATACCATTAGCAGCGGGCCAGGTCCACCTTCACTGCAACACAACTCAACAGTTTCACGCGGCTTCGTACAACTCTACTCAGAATGGAGAACTTTCATGGCTGACGATTCCCAGAAAAACCAGACCCAGAATCCGGGCCAATCGCAACAACAGCAAAAGAACCCGCAGGATTCTTCGAGAAAAGATCCTTCTCAGGACCGCAATGCGGATCAGGACGAAAAACAAAAGCAGCAAGACCAAGGCGGGCAACGTCGCGCTTCCTAGTGACCATGGTCTCCGGCTGCTCAGCACCGGAGACTCCTTTTCAAATAGTTGTGATTATTTACTGCTCAATGAGGAGATCAAATGGCAACCGAAGGTTTGAAGGAACTGTACATCGATGAGTTGAAAGACTTGTATAGCGCCGAGAATCAGCTAGTCAAAGCGCTTCCGAAGATGGCAAAAGCTGCCAATTCCGAGGAACTCCGCGAAGGATTCGAAGCGCACTTGGAACAGACCAAGGAGCATGTGCAACGATTAGAACAGATTTTTGAATTATTGGATGAAAGCCCAAAGGGTAAAAAGTGCGTGGGGATGGAAGGCTTAGTAAAAGAAGGATCGGAAGCGATCGAAGAAGATTTTCAGGGCGCGGTGATGGACGCTGCATTAATTGGGGCCGCCCAAAGAGTTGAACACTACGAGATTGCTGCCTATGGGACGGCGTGTGAGTTCGCGAAAGTATTAGGCGAGAAAGAGCACGTTTCATTGCTGCAAGAAACATTGGAAGAAGAAAAAGAAACCGATGAGAAGCTGACCGAGCTGGCAAAAGATATTAACGCCCAGGCGAATGAAGACGTTCCGGAAGACCAGACAGACGCGTCCAAGTCGCGTCCAAAAGCCCCCAAGCGGGTTGCGTAACGACAAGAAAGCGCAAACAGATCGACTACTGCGCGCTATGCGGATAACCGGTATTTCAACATTCTCGGGCAACCGGGTGTCTTCTGCTCAAGCGCCCGGGATATGAGATCGACGTCGATCGCGTGATTGATTACGCGCGGCAGAACGGCCGCGGGGGTGATGATCGCCGTTTAACCGATTCAAGTCGCCGACAGAGGCGCTTCAAAGTCCGAATAATAATAATAATAATAATGTCCGTCCATCGTTTGTCGTCAGTTTTGGTTGTTGTTCTATCATTCGTACTTGTTGACTGCTCGACCGAAAAGAAGATCAATAGCGACGAACTGCGATCGAAAATTAAGTCTGCCATTTCGCTCGCGGCAGAAACCCAATTATTTATCGACTACGTCCAGCAGGGCCGCTCTACGCGTCATTACGCTGAAGGGCATGCGCGCTACATATATGAAGAGGCGTCCGAAGCGACTGGAGAAGTGCGGAGGCTGAAACCTGACGCAGGCGCCGAGAGTGCAATGATTGAATACATCACTGGGATTATCGGACTTCAGCGGCAACTGGCTACGATGCAGGTGTCTTTGGACAATCCCGACAATCTGGCTGTCGTTGCAAAAAAAGTAAGCGAAATTCAATCGAGACTTCAAAGTGCGAACTCTCTGCTATGAAGAAGCTCCTCGGGATAACGCTGGGCGTCATGACGGCGTTGGGTGGATTTGTTGATCTCGGACAAATCGTGTTCACAATGCAAGCGGGGGCTTTATTTGGTTACCAACTGTTGTGGACCATTGTGCTTGGGACAGCCGGAATCATTGTTTATATGGAAATGTGCGGCCGTATCGCCGCAGTGGCAAGGCAGCCTGTTTTCGCCGTGGTTCGCACCTGCCTGGGTTTTCGTCTTGGGTTGGTCACTCTTGTGGCTTCCAATCTCCTGAATCTCCTTACCTGTGCGGCGGAACTGGGCGGGATTGCAATCGTTCTTCATTTGCTAACGGGGTTACCTGAGAGGTTTCTTTTGATTGCAAGCGCAATTGTTCTGGTGTCGCTCATCTTGCTCTTGCGGTTTCAATGGATCGAAAGAATTTTTGGCCTAGCGGGTCTAATGATGATTATTTTTGCCGTGTCCGCACTTACGCTTAGGCCAAACTGGAACGAGTTCGCCCACGGACTTCTTCCAATTGCTTTCCAGCCAGATCTCAAACAACCAGTACTTTACTCGTACTTTGCTGTTGGGAGCTTTAGCGCGCTCCTGATGGCATATGAAGTTCATTTCTATTCGTCCGGCGCAATCGAGGAAGGTTGGAAAAGTAAAGATTTGGGCGAAAACTTTATGGTTGCGGCGCTCGGTTCAGTTCTCGGAGCTGTGCTAACGATGGCCCTGCTGGTCTTGGGAGCGCTGGTTTTTTTGCCGAAAGGTATTTTCCCCGACATTCTTAGCACTACGGTCGAGGCCGGCACCTTACCCTTTGGGCGCAAAGCTGTCATTCTCGCGTTGTGCGGAATGTTGGCGACGCTGTCTGGTGCAGCAATCGAGACCGGCTTGTCCGGCGGGTACAACTTGTGTCAGTTTTTTCATCTAGCATGGGGAAAAAACCGGCCTGCGAAGTCTGTCCCTAAATTCACAGCGACATGGGTCGGAATGTTTTTTCTAATGAGGCCTCCTCGCCAAAAACGGCCTTCTCGCGCCTGTGAAACAGTGGCCGGCGTGGAGCGTGCGCAGTCTCGTGCGAGCCGCAGCGGACTCTATGTTTCCGGGAGTTCGACGTGAGGCTTGGGTATTATGATAACTGCTTCGTTCAGCCGCCTGCAGTAGCCGCATGCCACCAAGTATTCGTCAAACCTCGGCACGCCCTTAACGATAGGCGCGTCGTGCCAACTGTCGAATATGTGATAAATGCCTAGAGGGGTCCTGTCCTTTAGATCTGGTGCAGTTAACTTGACCGTATACCTGTGACTTTTGCGGCTAAACGTTTCTCGCACTGATGCTTCTAATGCTCCATCCCCACGCTATCGGCGTTGTGCGAGTTTGCCCAGACCACTTTCCGGCTATTACTGGGCCATTACTGAGGGGGGATTGAAAAATGGAAGGTGAGATTCGACTTGAAGTCACTGCACTATAAACTCACTCTGGATGAATCTCAATTCGATTGGTTCGTTAGTCTCGCGTCCTGAGCGTTCCCACTTCCATTTTTGAACAGCCCGCTCCGCTGCTTGCGCCAGCACCGGATGCCCGCCTATTACAGTAACGGATTTTGCGGTTCCGTTTGGCGCGACCACAACTTCTAGCCGGACCGCACCCTTTACATTCATAGTACGAGCCAATTCCGGATATGCAGGTACCACACGGCTTATGACTCGCCGGGGAATGTCGGCAGCGTTCTGTTGGCCCGCCACAAAGACAGGGACCAACAACACAGCCCCAAACGAGAACTCGCTGATCCGAACGCTCCCTCGCAACATTGATCAATGCCCTTCATTGTTAGCCTACGTTTAGTTTGGGGTCGCCGGAAATGACGAATGTAACCGCCGCTCGTCCTTGGAATGCGTGCACGCCGGGTTTTCATGACTGGTATTTCGTCCCTCAAGCCGGCTTCGGCGTTGAGCCTTCGTCGGGTTTGCGACCCGCCGAGGGCCGTCATGTAGCGGTGAAATTCTCCTCGGTTTTCTTCTGCTCGTCGGCTGGCACACACGCGCTGCCGCGCGGTTAAGTGGACTTCTTCTACTGACGTTGGGGGTAAATGCCGGACAGGGAAGTCGCGTGGCACTGGTCACAGGCAAAGCTTCTGTTTCCATGACGCTGAAGCCTTAGTGGCCTGCCCTGGTACTCACTGATATTTGCTGCTTTAAACTCTCGCATCGCTACTGCCCCCTTCAAATTTCGTTCGGCATCTCGTGCGACTTGTAGCAGCCGTCCCACGATGCCGTGTTTCGATTCAACCGCTGGTCCACACATCTCTTCCTCTGTCGCCGGTCGTGATCGGGGGTGGCGCGACGAGTGAAATGTGACTACGGGTTTTACCCGATTCCGGATATGTCCAATTTCAGCCAGCATCCGTAATGCGAGAGCTACTTGCCCGGCTGGTTCTTCCGTTGAGCAGCCTGCGAGGAGGATGACTAAGGATTTGCGAGAGGTCAAAGCTGTCTAAAAGTTTTGGAGGTTTTGGAGCTAGAAAGCTTGTCGAAAAGTCGAGCCATCGAATGAATCGTCGAGATAGATTGAGTGGCGAAAACACGGTGACGTTTTCATGTCGTACACCGCCGCCAAAGATCTAGAGAAGTTGATTAATGATCTCGTCACCGAATGCACGCAATGCAAGTGCGAATTCCGATTCGACTGCGCGATGTCGATTACAGAGTAAACGGCCCAATACTTTGTCCGAAGTGCCGACGGTCGACAAAGGCTTCCGGTCGGATTGCAACGTGAGCTGTCACCAAACTTGCCGAGTTCATCGGTGGTCATGGTTTTCCTTTTTGGTTAAAAAACTGTTGTGTCTGTTGATTTGAGGAATTCCTGGTCGCTTGCCGCTTGTAGGACTGAGCTATGGCGAAGCAACTCGCACCAATCTGGGTCATTTCCTTTTGCATGTTGGCTGCTTGCGAGGCCCTGTGCCAGAGCGAACGTCCTTCAGTTGACTCGCTTCAGAGATTACAGTTTGATAGCCCAAACTCACCTGAAGTGCAGCGCCAAGAAACGCGTGCGTGGAGTTCACTTCCCGACGCTCCGTCGTCAGTGCAGCGTCCAACAAAAGCAGAGAGATCTCACACGTTTGTTCATGAAGCAAGCTCACTTGCCGTGGCCGGAGTCACTGCGGGCATACTGCGCGAAACAAGAGTGGGCCACGTCACTGCCGCACTCCCGCCCAGTTCTATGTTCTCCTATCAACTAGTGTTTGCTCCGAGAGAACCCAGCCCCTTTCTTAGTAAGAACGTGTATTCCTCGCTGCTCAAGCGGAATCCACCTTATCGCCCTTCGACCAGCGGCAGCTTTGTGGGCCGCGCCTCCTACGCTGCATCGCGCATCTTCATCACGCGTGACGACTCCGGAAAGGGGAGCCTGAACACTTCGTATTTTCTCGGGGTGCTGGCTGCGGTTGCTGTCCAGACCGCGAACCGTCCGTATTGGGCTCAATCCGCTTCGAGGAGTTTCAACAATTTTGGTTCGACAATTGGCAGCGACGCGGGGAGCAACCTTTTCCACGAGTTTCGGCCTGGCATCTTGCGTGTGGTGAAGGGCCACGCTCCGAACTTCGTGTTTAGGATCGGTGAAGGCCATCAGCCACAACAAGTCTCGAGGGATTTCGTCTCTACCCCGGCAAGATAGATCCCGTTCCTCAGCCCATTTCATTACTGATTGAGGATCACGCAACGCGGAGCGGCGAGGCGCCCGAGAGCCAGTGACGCCATTTCACCAACTACCTCGCCCGGACGCCTATTTCTGAGTAGTTGGTGAAATCGCCTGATTGCAACAGTTAATGCCTGGACTGTTTAAAGGTGTCGCAGCGGTACAGCACAACGACGGGAAGCAAAAGATCGCCATTTCTCAGAACTCCAACGGGAACAAGGCCTTTCAGACGATCGTCCCCTATCCAGATCGCTTCATTACGAGGAGGAGGCACCAGCTCTTGCGTGGAGATTGGAAATGGAATTTTGCTGCCGCATGGCAGGTATTCCCCTGCATAAACCTGCTCCCCGTTTGCTTTTACAAATCGGCAGTAGTTGGCTGTTCCCGATTGAGCAAGCTCACACCCGAACCACCAACCGTGGTGCCAAGATATTGGAGCGGGTGGAGCATCAATCCATACGGAGTTCGGAGCCATGCCTTTTGGACGCCGAGGAGGAAAGACCTTGGTGTCCAACCAAGTAATGCCACCAGAGGCCCAGAACAGCGGGAGAGCAACAAGAAGAGCCACGCAGAGGGCAGCGAATGCAAGAAGCACACTAGATAAACGACTCGGACGCTCCATGGCGATTCGCTTAACATTCTAGGTCTAGTCCAAGTTAGTTGGTGAAAAATCGCCATTTCGCCAACTACTCTGCCGGGAACACGGTATCCTTTGCGTGCTTTCAAGGAGCTGTTCCCTATGGCAATTGCTGTCGTCTACAGACCGCCCGCGATGACGGCTGAGCAGTACAACGCCAGTTGGAGTGGCAGTGAAGACTCGCCGCTCCCGGTGCCTCCGGGCCTACTATTCCACGCTGGGGTTGGAGAGGGTGAGGGATTTTTTACCCTTACCGTTTGGAAGAGTCGCGAAGCCTATGACGCGTTCGCGCCGAGGTTCAAGGCTGCAATGAGGGAGCGGGGATTTGAATTTGGTGAACCCAGCATCCTCACGGTGAACCACTACATTGAGCCTTAATCCAATTGACGTAACATCGCCATTTCACCAACTACTGCCGACAGGGCAGCCCTTTCCCAAGTAGCTGGTGAAATCGCCTTTTACAACAACAATCACAACGAAGAGCTCCCGGAGCAGGAATTACGATTGGTTGCTCGGCTCAACGAGGGTATGGAACGAGGCGGTCCGGAGGGGATAGCCATTTGCGTGGACGATCTGGCCGAGCAGGTTGGGCATCCCTGTCTACCCGCACCCGAGGGGTCGTGACGTATTCTGCCAGCCTCTCCGCAATGCTCTTCTGTAATTGCATCGGAGACTGACCAACAGCCGGAATTGAACCCACAAGTGGAAAAAGCATCCATGGGTCAGGCGTTTCTGGCTTACCGACCGTCGTGACGGACCTTCGATCTGCGGCGTTTCACCCGATAAATCAAAAGAGAGCTAGCCGAGATTGCAAGCAAGATCCAGTTCAGCATCGTAGGTGTTGGCATGGGCCAGCGGAAAAGCCTTTGTAGAAGCCCAAACAAAAATCCAAGGGCGACATTGCAGACAATCAGCGTGACGTACCCTAGAACAATGGCCAAGAGCAGCTTGCCAACGCTTTTCATGTCGCGACTTTTAAGACAGTTATTCGATTCGGACTTTTCGTTAGTAATGCTACGGCGCTGATCTAAAGATTTCCCAAAGCCGGGGATTGTTTTGTGCGTTCTTTGATGTCTGGAATAAGCAAAAATGCGGACCAACAGACTCGTGATTAGAAGTGTGAGAGCCCTCTGAAGGCGAAGACTCGTGAAGAGTGCGTCAGTCCGAGCGGTCCAGAACCGGGCAAATTCCGTTCTCGAACACGTCCGTGTTAACCGCGCCCACGCCAGTACCAACCGCCTCCACCGAGCAAAAACAGAACCACGACGATAATCAAAATCGTTTCAATACTCATTTTGTGTTCTCCAAATTTTGTAGTTTCTCCAAAGGCCGGCTTACACGGTTTGCGTGGCGGTCTCGACGTCGGTTTTTGTATTCTCTTCCGACCGAGCAAACTGTTCCCGGAATCCAGGAACAACTTCGCCCACAAAGTCTTTGAATCGCGTCGCTGCCACACCGATCAATGCGCCTTTGATGTTGTTCCACGTCTCCAGAACTTTGTCCCTTTGGCCGTTGGCGCGCAGAAAATCCTGAGACGCGGCGTCCGTGCTAAAACCCCTTGGCTCACTTTTACTCGTCTTGGAGCGTCCCACCATGGTGGCTAACAAAATACCGCCGCCAAAGGCGACCCCCAACATCGTCATCGGACTCGTTCGGACATGCTGTTTCCAATCGGTAACGGACTTAACCTTGCGCTCTAGTTCACGCACATTGTCTCCTAGCTTTTCACGGGTATCCGCAATGTGAGTTTCTATTTGGTGTGTCGTTTCGCCCATGCGATGTTCTCCTTTATGTTTTCTACTGTGTGCTCAGGGGTTGGGTTAACTCGTTTCAGTCGTTTCAGGCTTGTGACGAGAATCGCGCAACCGACACCTGCTAACACGCCCCCGACGATTAATGCGGCGCCCCAACTAGGAATGACGACAGCTAAAGCGTAGACAACCCCCAGCAGCACAAAGAAAATGGCAAATATAGAAATTAAAGCGCCCGTTAGAAGCAAAAGCGTAGCAGATTTCGTCTTGATGACTTCTTGCCGAATCTCCGTCTTGGCAAGGCGAATTTCCGAGCGCACCATTTCTTGCACGTTCTGGACGATGTTCTGAAAAACATCTGAAACTGAACGACCCGCTGACATGGCTACCTCGACCTCAGTCTCTGCTCGTGAAGGCCCGGCCAACTAAGAAGCCGACAACTGCGGCAGTAAGAAGAGACGCTGCAGGATTATTTTTGACTAGCGTTTCAACATCCGACATCATCTGATTAACGTCATGTTCTCGCACATAATCGGCGGTAGAGCTTAGTTTGTCCGCCGTAGCGTGCGCCAAACTAGTCACTTTCTCGCCGCCGGGGAGACTCGCAGCCTTCTCATCAAGCATGGATGCTGTCTTCTCAATTCCGCTTGCGGCTGCACTTCGATTCTCATCGATTTTGTCGGTTGCAGCACGGCCGAACTCTCGAACTTTATTTTTAACCTCATCTGCAGCGTCGGTCAGTTTCTCGCTCACGGTAAAGGAGTCGTCCGGCACTGCATTGGTTACGGATTGTGCTTGGTTTGGCATTCTTTTCTCCATATCAGTTTGGCCACGTTAAAGGAATTTTTGATCACGGCTTGCGAATCGACCGAACTCCATTAGTTAGTTCTAGTTCCTTTTACGACGACTGCACAGAGTTGCCCATAGGGACAAGTCTGTAAAATGGCTGGTTTCGATAGGTATTCGGAGAGGCAGTCGTTCCAAATTGAAACACTACCTGCCCTCTTAATCGTGGCCTTGATGATGTCGTCGTGGAGTTCTCTCCCGATCCACGTACCTTTATGGCACGGACACGGCTCCCCCGAACCCTTCCTGCACGGATCTCATGGGCTTTGTTCGAGAGCTTGGTCCCATTGAAAGATGAGGAGTTTCGAATAATCGCTGGCAACGTGGCCCCGTATTTACGATGATTAGTCAAAAATATGAATTTTGGAGGTCTCGAGTTCACATATGTTCGAATTGCAGGGTTGGTTATGGCCGGACGCCAACAGATAAAAATCTCCGAGCCACCTTTTTCCGCAAGCCCAAAGGGCCATTATCCCGGCCCGAACATGCGTAGACTTTAGAAATTTATTCGGCCTAACCGAGGTTACGCATGCTGGCAGGGCTGACTAGTTCCAAGCGGTTGTGAAACCCCGCTCGGCAGAGCGGATGCTGCCCTATGCGCGGCACATCTCCGAAGGAAGGCATATCATTTTGGGGGACCGATGAAAGTGTTTACCACAGCCATCGCGGCATACCCACCGGCATTCTTGTTTACACGAGTTTTCTAAGTTTCCAACTCAAAATCGATAACAAGAACCAAACGAGGGTAGCAACCACGAGTACGACCCATGGCTTGTGATTGGGTAACAATTTCCATACCAGAATTGCAAACGCCAACATTCCAATGCTTCCAATCGAAGCCCCTGCGGCATCCGCACTGGCGGCTTGTTTGCCGCGAATGTCCCCGCGAAGTCTCACTTTCTCTTTTTTATGCCTCTCGTGTTTTTCCACCAGGGTGGCACTTGCGGGGAAGATGGCTGGGAATGCCAAAAACAACCCCCCGATAACGGGGCCAAACTGCTTTGCAATCAGTCCCGCGATCGCGGTGATGAGGCCGCCGAAGAGAAAGCGGATCGCGTAGTCTTGCCAGCGCGCCTGCGAAAAAGAAGATGCATCAACCTTAATTTGCATGTGTTATTTGAACCACAGATGACAAAGTCCGAACGCTATCCCCAGCCATAGCGGAATTGCGCAGATAGTAGAGAGGAGAGCCTGAGTTTTGTATCTCATCATCACCAAGCTTACGACGGAAGCGTATGCGAAGAATGCTACGGAACCGGCGATCATCGAGCGCGCTTCAATTGAGGCATACGACCTCCCCTCAGCCACGATCGTGAGACCCAATGTCGCGAGGGCAACCGACGGAGCGGCCCCAAATAACCCGGCAAAGCTCTTCGGCTTAAGCAGATCGCCGATAACTGCGAAAACTGAAACAACAGCGCCGCCAACCAGAAATCTGATTAAAATCTGGGTCATCGCATTGCTGACTTAACCAACTTTCGCGCTTGGCCAGGCCCTCTCCTGTCTAGAATTCGGTACTTGGTTCCCGACAGCTTGTGATAGTTGACAAAAAACTCTTCAAGTTCACGACAAAACTCTTTTCCGAGATCCGAAATTGACTTTGTGTTGGCCCAGCTGTGTGCATCTTGCTCAACGGCCACAATCCGATCGTTCCGCTGCGTGGTGCCTTTTTTCTTTTGCTCGCCTTCAATTACACCGACCGGGCGACAAGCAAGGACACATCCCGGAAATGCCGGCTCGTCCATTAATACCAATACGTCTACCGGATCTCCGTCGTCCGCTTTGGTGGAGGGAACGAATCCGAAGTCATAGGGAAATGCCATCCCTGTGGGCAACACTTTCTTCAATTCAAAGATTTGTTCATCGGAATTGAACGCGAACTTGTTGCGACTTCCCTTGGGGGTTTCGATCACAACTCGAAGTAGCTGCTTGTCGTGAGAATCGAAAGGGTTGAGGCGGCTTGGATCAGCGAGGCCATTCCGCTTGGTCATTTATTACTCCCCTACACCTAGGTGGATGCGACTTGTGTCGAGAAGGTTTATCGGAGTGTGGTAGCCCTACCGCTGCAAGTTGGTGACATGAAGACTGGCCCGGCGACGCCCTCGAGACAACCGCAATTGACGCTACCGCCGGAAAAGAAGCCGAAGCTCGTGCCAAGCCAGGCTATTAAGTACATTTGCTCTCCTCAGACCGGCGCGGCGGGCTTGATCCAGACCGCAGCGAACGAGGTCTAGTTCGCCCGTGCTATGGGAATCGGTTGAAAGGGCGATCATCACCCCCGCGGCAGCCGCCTTGCGCGCGTTCTCCGCCGACAAGTCTAGCCGGTCTGGACTCGAATTGATTTCGAAGAAGCAGCCGTTCTGTCGCGCATGATCAATCACGCGTTCGATGTCGATCTCATATCCAGGGCGTTTAAGCAGAAGACGCCCGGTTGCGTGCCCGAGAATGTTGAAATACCGATTATCCATAGCGCGCAGGAGTCGCTCCGTTTGCGCTTTCTTGTCCAGAAGCGAACCGGGAATGGATCGAGCATACCGTGTAATCAAGCTCTCTAAGCAAATCGTCCGGATAATCGAGAGTCCCATCCGCGAGGATATCCACTTCACTGGACTTCAGCACGCGAAAGCCCCGCAGTTTGCTGTTGGGATCAAGCCTTGGATGCGCGCTCAGCTCTGCTAACGCTGGGTCAGCCTCACTTCGCAGCCTTTCCAGCTTTGCCAATGCCCCAGTTGTTGCGATTTCTCGGATGGCGCTCGCGATCGCCGCACCGATTCCGGGAAACTGAGTTAGATCTTCCCCACGCCGCACCATTTCATCGAGACTCTGCGGAAGGTCGCGGATGCGTGCTGCGGCCCGACGATAAGCCTTCACCTTGTAGGGATTTTCCTTTTGTGTGGACAGGAGCTGTGCAAGGCTTTCCAGCCGGTCAGCGATCTCTGCGTTGCTCAGAAGCGGCTCGATGTCAATCATTCCCGGAAGGAGGAGTCACGTGGATCGTCTCTGGCTTGCCGTGAGGTTGTTTTCTTATCTCCTGACGCATGCTTGGCCGTTTCTTCTTTTCGAAGGCAGACAACTTAACAACGCTCCTCGACTTTACGGCCTTGTAGATGCCTTCGATCACCCTGATGTCCGCAAGACCTTCCTGACCTGAAGGTTCTGGCTCGCGATTTTTTAGAATGCATTCGGAAAAATAACTGATCTCTGCCGCAAACTGATCGCGCTTGGGGTATTGTCTTTTTTCCGTTTTGTCGCCGATCTTTATCTGCAGTTTCAGTCCTTGGGCATATTCGTAGGCCGGATCGGCTGTAACTATGCCCTTTGTTCCCACGAGCGTGTAACGTCCGATATCCGCACAGCCAAAACTTGCCGTAAAGGTTGCGAGGCGCTCGCCAGGAAATCTCATCGTCACAGCGGTCATCTCTTCCGCATTGCGAAACCGCGCCTCTCCGGTTGATGCGCTTGTCGCCCAGACTTCCGTTGGCTCTGCACGGAATAAGTATCGCGCGGCATTGATACAGTAAATGCCCATATCGAAAATCGGGCCGCCGCCCTCCCGTGTTGGCTCCGTTAACCGCACGTTCGATCCCACAATTTGTTGCCCGAAATCGGAACTGAAGAAGCGCACCTTTCCCAGTTTGCTGCTCTGCCCTAAGGCGATTGATTCCAAGTTCGACTTTTCGAAGTGCAGACGGTAGGCGATCATCAGTTTGCGACGATTTTGACGCATTGAAGCGATCATCTTGCGGCACTCTGCGACGCTGACCGCCATAGGCTTTTCACATAGAACGTGAACCCCGGCCTTGGCGGCACGCATCGTGAATTCGCAGTGCTGATGGTTAGGGAGGACGATATAGACCGCGTCGATGTCTTTAGTTAGGCACTCTTCATACTGGTCATAGTTATATACATCCTTGACCTGGTACCGTTTCGCAAGAATCCTCGCTTTTCGTTTGTCACTCGTGACGAGCGCCGCAATTTCAGCATTTTTCAGGTGGGCAAATGCGGGCAAGACCGCAACTTGGGCCAAATGCCCTAATCCCACAACAGCGTAACGAACCTTTTGCACTTTGCGATTCTTGCTTCCCATCTCTGCTCCCAAGGTGACTGCAAAAGAGACCAATGGCGTCATCAATCAAGGCTTTTGATACCGTCGTACATCAACACCGTGCCGATGCCATAAATCGAGTGCGAGGTAAATTCGGCGATTTGGTCCCGCACGGGTTCCTTGAGAGGATTCGAAGATAGTTTCAACGCTGGAACTACAAGTTCGTGCGCAGCCAGGAAAACAGCAGCGCCGTAAGCGGCCTCCTACTAAAACGGGGTTGACGCCACGCAGCGATTTCGGTTTCGCTTCCGTGGCCAGACCAAAGACAGCGCCTACCGACGTACCAAAGGTATAATGAACGAAGGGTCCCGCTTTTCTTCGCTCCGCACGGGATAGAGGACGCCCAATTTCTTGGGAGACCTTGCCCGCGGCCTTCATAGTCGAGTCCTCTTCCTGTTGCTCGGCGGTCGTCCTCGTCTCCTGATCCGCTCCGGTTTTGTGTTCATCGAAAATCATGTTCCAAACATTTCGAAACTGTGTCATGACAATCGTTCCAGCGAGACCGCTTATCGCGCCAGCGATCAAGCCCCTTCGTGGCGTGGTATCGAATTCGCATATGTCCTTACCCGATCTCAGACAAAAAGTAAGGATCAGCGCGCCCGGTACTCAGTGCAATCCGGCCAGTACCCTAGGCTTATCGACGATGTGCCTGAGATTCCACGCGGCAGCTGCAGACTAGGATTAACGAAATGAACAATTGTGGAGATTATGGAATCGACGAGATGCTCGCACAATGACGCTCAGCATGCGTGACACGAACTTCATGCCCACTTGATCTTTAGTTTTTGACACTCAGACTCATCATTTGTTTTCACCGGCTTTAAGGCTTCCCGTGGCTAGGTCGAAAGACAGAGAGAGCAAAGACCAATCTTTGTTCCTCCACTTTTTGCTGTTGGTGTTCGGCGCGTGATATGAGTTCGGCGAAATCGATGCCTTGCACCCGCGAATCGAGTGGGGCAACCGCCGCCAAGGCCCGCCAAAGCGCCCGTTTCCCATGAATTCCTATCACCAGGAACGCTTGCCCAAATCAGGCGATCGCACTCATCACTAGGGTGTGCCGCGTCGGCAAGACGCTAGGCCTGAGAAATTGTTGCGAGTAATTGAAGGAGTCCGACGGGCGACTACAGTGAATCGTCTTCCCGACATCTCATGGCAGGAGTCCGATGTAGCGTAACAAATCCTGGTAGCGTTGATCGGAGTGAAAACGGTCAAACGCGGGATCTACAGCGAGGTACGACATCCACACAGCATGATCATCGTAGGCAGTCTGGAGCCATTTAAACGTCTGCTCCTTGTCGCTTAGAGCAGCATAGACCTGCGCCAAGCCGTACGGCGATACATATTGCTCTCTAGAAATGTTTTGCAACTGATCAATGATTCGAAGAGCCTTCGTTCTTCTTCCGGCTGCAGCGTTAGCGACCGCTACCTGAGCTAGGTAGAGTGGGCTCTCTCCGGAGAGCCTTGCCGCGGTGTGTAGCTCCGCTAGAGCCTCCGCATAGCGACCTGCTTGCACGTAAGCCTCCCCAAGCACCAAGTGCGCAGCCGCGAAATTCGGGTCCAATTCAATCGCCTTTCGGGCCTGTTCAGTCGCAGCAGCATAGTTGTGCGCGAGGTAGTAGCGGAGTGCCGTCCAGGTGTTGGTCATGAGATTGAGCGGATCGAGCTTCAATGCCTGTCGCGCTTCGAGTAGGGCCTCTTCATGCCGCCCCCTTACGGATAGATAGTCTCCGTACCAATGGTGAGCATTTGCATATTGGGAGTCCAACTGCAATGCACGCTTGAATTCAGCCTCTGCTCCCTCCCAATCCCATCTGTGGTGAAGAACGAGAGCCAAAGAGGCATGCCCTTCAGCGGACTGCGGGTCGATTTCAATAGCCTTGCGGGCGGCAGCCTCAGCCCTAGTAAGAGCACGCGCGGGAGAAGTAAAACCGTGCCAAGTGAGTCCACTATTGCAATCCGCCAGTCCCGAGTAGGCTGCGCCATAGGCCGGGTCCCGATTTACAGCCTGCTGGAAGTAAATTAATGCCTTCTGCATGGCGTCCGCAGTCCGCTTGTTCCAGTAGTAGCGACCTTTGAGATACGCCTCGTATGCCTCAGGATCAATAGTTCGCGGAGTGGCCAGTCGGGTCTGCTGATCAGCCGCGAGGGTTATGCGGATTTGGTCAGCGATCGTTCGCGCCACAGAATCCTGCAAGGCCAGTATCTCCTTCAGTTCGCGATCGTAGCTCTCCGTCCAGACATCGGTTTGGTCTCGGACTTGAATCAGCTGGACGGTAATGCGCACTCGACCGGTTTCCCGACGGACGCTACCCTGCAAGAGGTAGTCGGCGTTCAGCTCTCTGCCGATTTGGTTGGCAGTCAGACTGCTGTTTTTGTACCTGACAACTGACCCGCGAGCAATGACGTTGAGGAGTTTTGGGTTAAGCTTCCCGAGCTGGGCGATCATCTCTTCGGTCAATCCATCGCTAAAAAACTCCTGGTCCGGATCATGGCTGAGGTTGTCAAAGGGCAGGACCGCCAAAACGGCTCTTTCTGAAGATCGTCTGTCCGCGATTGCTGCTCGGTGCCAAGCCCAATATCCCAAAGCTGCCAAAAGACACGCGGCAATCAGGCCGAGCAGTGCAGTCCTTCGGAGAATGGACCAATCAACTCCGTACCTCCGCTCAGGAGGCCGCCCAGGCACAGTGCTCACGGGAACAACAAAACGATAACCGTGCCTAGCAACAGTTTCGACAAACCTCGGATTATCGGCTGAATCTCCTAGGGCATCCCGCACTTTCTTGATTGCATTGTTCAGGCCCTGATCAAATGTGACATAAACGTCGGTCGGCCAGATCTTTTGCTGCAACTCCTCCCTGGTGACCACTTGACCGGCCTGCTCAACCAGCAGGGCGAGTACTCGAAAAGGCTGGTCCTGCAACTTGACCTTCACGCCAGCCTTGTGCAGCTCGCGGGCTTTCAGGTCGAGCTGAAATATCCCGAATCGAACCACGTCGGCGATGGGAGTCGGCGATGGCATAGCGTGTCCGTCAAACAACTTAGGTTACCGCAGGAAAAAACTCTCGTCCAAGCGCCGAGGAGGCCAATTATCGGACAGTGCTATGTCGCTCAAGGATAAAGGGCTTAGCCGATTATGACGGACTCACAAACAGAGTATTCGCGGAAGATTGAATTCGCAGGGCCGATGCGCCAAAGTGCGATCCTCTCGGCGAGTATCCACCGTGAGAGAAAGAGGATCGCTCATGACGAAAATTCTTCAATGTGCGCTCGTCCTTACCGTCGTCGCAAGCATTTTCGTTACAGACGTAAAAGCGGAAGACCCAATCGCGGATTGGAACGCGATCGCTGAGAAGGCCGTGAAAACGGCCGGTCACCCGCCACCGGTTGCCGCTCTGGATTTTGCTATCGTGCACTTGTCGATTTACGACGCTGTTGAATCTATCGACCGCCGCTACCATCCTTATCACTCGCTTGTCCCTGGCGCGACTGGCTCGCTGTGTGCGGCGATAGCCAAGGCTGGTCACGATGTCCTGGTCGGGCTGTTTCCATCGCAAAGCGGAACGATAGATCAGGACTATGCTAGCTTCTTGGCGGCGAACGGTATTGATCCGCGCGATCCTGGGCTGGCAGTAGGCACTCAGGCAGCGGCTGATATCCTGCGTCTGCGTCTCAACGACGGACGCTTCCCGCCCAACCCGCCGCCCTTCCTAGGCAGCATGACAATCGGTCAATGGAGGCCCACCCAATCTCTTTTGCCCCCTCCACCACCGTCATTCGCGCCGGGACTTACTCCCTGGGTTGCGAACGTGACCCCATTCACGATGAAAAGCAACTCACAGTTCCGTGTTGATCCACCCCCTGATCTGACCAGCGAACAATGGGCCGAAGACTACAACGAAGTAAGAACAGTTGGTTCGCTGACCAGCACTGTACGCACCGTGGAGCAGACGGACATTGGCTACTTTTGGGCCGATAGTGGGCCAGTGCTGTGGCAAAACGCCCTCCGCTACATATCACGCAACTACTTGAATGACATCGGGGATTCGGCTCGCATGTATGCGCTGACTGAGGTTGCGCTTGCCGATGCACAAATCGCCTGCTGGGAGAGCAAGTACTTTTACAACTTTTGGCGACCCATCACCGCGATCCGGCTCGGCGATCAGGACGGCAATCGCGGAACCAAACTCGATCCCGATTGGCAACCGCTCATCAACACCCCCAATTTCCCCGAATACCCGTCTGGTCACGCGTCCACCAGTGGCGCTGTTAGCCACATGCTGCGACTTTTCTTCGGGAGCGATGTCCTGAATTTTCAAATGGCAACAACTAACCCGAACGCCGCGCAGAAGATACGTTTTTTCACCCGCTTCTCGCAGGCCGAAAACGAGGTCGTTGACGCGCGTGTGTACGTCGGTATCCACTATCGCAACACGGACCGCGTCTCCAGGGCGCAGGGTCTTCATGTTGCAAATTGGGTGTTTAAGAATTACTTCCGTCCGATAGGGGACGCTCGCCGCAGAGCACACCAAGGCCATCGTTGAATGAGGAACAAGAAGCTTTTTTTCACAACTTCGCGAGTAGCGACCTGGGCGCACGTTTGCGGTGAATGAGAACAAGCTTCTGGGCAAATTCGAATGCGTTAACAACAGGCCGGTCTATTTAAGGGAGTAAAACACATGAAACTCAGAACAATCGCCGCACTGATTGCGATAGGGTTTATGACAACTACAGCAATGAGCCAATCGCTGCCGAATTTGCTCCCACTCTCAAACCCGAGCGGATGGCTGGAAACATACAATGTCAAAAATGCTCCAATCAGCTTGACTGGGGCGTTTTTTCAATCGCTGGGTACCAATGGACGCTCGTGCGCCTCCTGCCACATTGCCAGCGAGGGCTGGACCGTTTCTGCCTCTGGAATACAAATGCGTTTTCTCCTCAGCCAAGGCTTGGACCCCATCTTCCGCACGAATGATGGTTCCAACTGTGATCGGAATATCGATACGTCAACCGTGCAAGGCCGACGCCAAGCTTACAGTCTCTTACTGAGCAGGGGCTTGATTCGCGTTGCGTTGCCCGTACCTGCAGGCGCTGAGTTCAGGGTGCAAAGCGTTAGCAATCCTTACGGATGCGATGATACGTCGACGCTGTCGATGTACCGTCGTCCGCTTCCGGCTACAAATCTCGAATTTCTCAGCACTTTGATGTGGGATGGACGTGAATCCACGCCACCGACCACACAGAAGATTACGTACCCCAATACTGGCCAGTTGCTTGCAGACTTGGCCCATCAGGCGATGGATGCCACCACCGGGCATGCCCAAGGCGCGGCTCCCACGCCGGCCCAAATACAAGACATCGTGACCTTCGAGACAGCGCTGAGGACAGCCCAGGCAATCGACAATCGGGCCGGCTTTCTGCACGGCGGCCGGGCAACTGGCGGCCCAATGGCGTTGGCCTCGCAGGAATTCTTTATCGGGATTAACGATTCTTTCCCTGCGAGTTTTGGGTTCAATCCCACCGGGGAGCCCTTCAATCCCAATATTTTCAATTTGTTCGATGCTTGGAAGAACTCGCGGTCAAGTGCTCGAGCCAGCATTGCTAGAGGTCAGGCCATATTCAATTCGAAGCCCATCACGATTTTCGGCGTTGCCGGTATTAATGATGTGACCGGACTCCCCACAGCCTTTACAGGTACGTGCGGAACTTGCCACGATTCACCCAACGTCGGTCACCACTCCATTTCTGCGCCATTGAACATCGGTGTCGCAGACGTGAATAGTGCTCTTGATATCAGCTATCTTCCAGTGTTCACCTTGGTCAAGAACGCCACCGGCGAAACGGTCCAGACAACCGATCCTGGACGCGCTCTTATTAGTGGGAAGTGGGCGGACATCGGAAAGGTGAAAGGTCCCATCCTGCGAGGGCTTGCAAGCCATGCGCCTTACTTTCACAATGGTTCTGCCGCGACGTTGGCGGACGTCATCCGCTTTTATGAAATGCGTTTCAATATTGTTTTTACCCCTCAGGAGAAAGCCGATCTGATTGCTTTTTTGAACTCGCTCTAAGGTCATGTTTCTGCCTTAGGCGTCTAGCGGTTTGTCGGCAAACCTGAAGTAATCCAGTGGGCCTGAGCGGGTCGGTACCGGAAAAGGCGGTTTGGTTCCGGGGATGCGAACAGAGCGACGTTGAGGCCGCAGGAATCCTGGCACAAGATCGATGATTGGAACCACCTCTTTCTATTTGTACGGTAGCGGACAGACAGGATATCCCCACCGTCCTAACATTTTTTGTGCACGGGCGTGCCTCTGGAGGTGAAACATGATCTCCTTAACGTACGACTGGGAACACGAATACGTCGCTGCAATTCTCGAGACAGATGACTCGCAGTTGCCCGAACGCTATTCGGCCGCAAAACTAGCGATAGCCAACCGGATTGACGCACTGAACATTAACCACGGAGGAACACCGGAAGAGCGAGCGGCGATCGACGCGGCTCTCACTGGCTTGGACAAATTGCGAATAGAGCGGCTTGGCCGTCGGGCTGCGTAAAAGCGTACACTTCGAGTATTGTGTCGAGAACGAAACGAAAATCCCATATTGCACCCCAAAGTATGCCTTGCCCGTTTTGCGGAGCACAAAGTAACGAGCCTTGTAGGACTGCAGGCGGACAAAACCTTAGGCGTGAACCTCTGATTAAGGGTGTTCCTTTCGCGCTGCTGCACGTAGACCGGATAATGAAAGCCGCGAAAATGGACGCCGGCCGAGTGGGTGGTTAAGGCGCTAGGGGAAGAGTGTTCAATGTCACGCCAACCTTCCTAAGAGTATGGCAAGCGCGGGCCGGCGGTGTAGAGTTCTGCGCACATGAGAATCAACCGAGCTGCGTTCTTAACCACTACCTAAGGACCGAACGCGGCTCGGGTTTAACGACCTTCCTATCTGCCTCAGAGCGGCTTGAAAGGCCCCATTGACAGGCGGTTCGGGCGCGCTCACACTTCTGGTAGTACCTTTCTCATCGATTCAACCATCAATTGCGAGGACTCCCCCATGCGAGATTTAATAGAACTTCTGCGCTCCGACGAAGGTCAGGCCATCGCTGAATACGCGGTTATCTTGGCGGTAATTTTGGTTCTTGTAGTCGGTACGATTCGGCTAGTCGGATCGAACGCCAACAACGTCTTTTCCCAAGTCGGTAGTTCACTAAATCAGTAACGCCACTAGTGACAACTGTAATCAGAGACAACTGTAATCGGTGGCATCTGTAATCGGTGGGTGATATTTTTAAAGCAGTAAGAAAGAGACTCGGGCCGCCAAGTACCCCTTTAGTTCCAGCGGCCCGGGTAAGTTCCAAAGTGCCCGCCGTTGAGCGTATACTTCTTCCACTTCGCATTTGCGCGCTGCAAAGAACAAGGATAGAAGGGGAGGTCCGTGGCAACCGGGCGACCCCTTTTCCTTTTTCTAGTTCACGCGGCGCTGAGAGTGTAAGCCGCAAACGGCGTATGCTTCGTTAAGCAGCCCCTGAGAACTGGCGGCGAGTTGATGCTGCGACACCCTTCGGAGCGCCGGCAGCGTTAGAATCTACAAGCTCCGTTTTGTGTTCCCCGCAGACCACCATTTCCAGTCGTTCGTCGTACTCTCCCGGTCGGCCACACTCGTAACCTTCTGTGGCTATGTCGTTCAACGGAATGAAAACTTCGCACGTCATTTCCATTAGGCAGCAGCCTTCTTCTTAAACATCTCTTCGCGACCGACAATCTGTGTATAGCGCGGGTTCCTGATTTTGGCCCAACTCGTTTCTGGTCCGGAGACGTACTTGCCGTGCTTGTGCTTTGCCACTATGCCTTCCAGGTCCATCTTGGAGCAGATGTCGAACAACTTTTGCCCGCAGTTTTCGAGATGATCGACATACAACAACGAAGAGCAGCCCGTTGGAATTACCGAACGCAGGATCGACTTACGTTCAATGAGCGGCAGGTTGCGCAGGTCCTTACCATCCAGCCACAGGATGTCGAAAGCGTAGTAGCGCGGTTCCAGGCGGCAGCTGTTTAAACTGCGCGATTCCGTTATGGCCTAGCGAAACAATCTCGCCGTCAAGTATGGCATTGCTAACGTCGAGTTCGGTGGCGATTGCATCGCACAGCTCCGGGAACGATTTGTAGTGATGGTCGCGACGCGAAACCAGCCTGGCCTCGCCGGTTTCGATGTAGGCCATGCCTCGGAAACCGTCATGCTTGACTTCGAATATCCAGTCCGTGTGCGAGAACGGGCACGCGAGACGCTCAAGAATCATTGGCTTGATGCGTGGTAAAGGCATGGGAGAAGCGCTACAAGAAGCATAATCGAATCCGCTGCTGCCTTCCAATAGTGGAGGTGACCGCTCCGCCGGCGATTAACCACTCTAGCGACCTGAGGGACGACAGCCTTGACCAACGACTCCCTCAGACCACTATGACCGATGGTCAACTAGTGTAATGGCGATTTTTCGCCAACTACCGACTTATGGCAATTTGGGGCCATTGCTATAGGAAAGGTCACAGCGGGCTCTGGTGCTGACTTAAGGTGCCTCGAAATCTAGGGCGTAAACCTCCTGGGAACCCATTTCGCGATTAACCAATGGCTCGCCATCTGGTGTAACCCCGAGCCAGGGAAGGTGGCCCCATTGTAAACGCCGAAAGTCCTTCAGACTGGCAACCAGTTCGACTCTTTTGCCAGCAACTCGCAAACGGTAGATGGCCGGATTTGCGCTGAGGCCGTTGTCGAAGTAAAGATAATCGCTGTCCGCCGACCACTCGATGAATCCTACTCCAGACTGTGGAGTAAACTCCTGCCATGTTTTCGTTTCCAAATCGTAGAGTTTCAACTTCTTGCCATCAGCGCTGTCGGCTGCGACGTAATGCCCATCTGGAGAGAGGACGGGAATGACCAAACCTTTCGAGCCGGGTATCGT
>Ga0207679_10000594_pt1 | contig 24148 bp, 19 predicted proteins | sample KBSC73metaG_FD_184320 | JGI IMG/M metagenome (GOLD analysis project Ga0207679, IMG submission 184320) | Corn rhizosphere microbial communities from Kellogg Biological Station, Michigan, USA - KBS C7-3 metaG (SPAdes) (version 2) | ecosystem: Host-associated > Plants > Roots > Rhizosphere > Soil ... | reverse complement strand
GAGCAGGAGGGCGGCGCGACGGTAGTCGCGACGGAAGTAGGTGAGGTTGTAGGCGAGGTAGAGCTTCAGCGGATCGTCCTGAGGGAAGACCTTCAGCCCCTTCTCGAAGATGGCCGTCGACTCCTCAGTGTTCACCCAGGTCTCTCGGCCGCGGTTGAAGGAAATGGTCAGCCCGCCAAAGGTGTATGCGGGGTACAGGAGCCGGTCGAGATCGGTGACCAGGCTGGCGTAGTCGTAGACGTCCCGGTACTCCTGCTCGGTTCCTGCGCCGCCGATCGATTGGAGCATCTGGAGCCAGTAGTAGTCGGTGACCAGCGAGTGCTGGGACGCTCCGAGAATCTTGAGGAACTCCACCCTTGGGAGCAGCGGGCGACCGGACTGCGCGCGCTTGCGAGCGGGTGGCTCCGCGAAGGCGGCCACCACCGCGGCGCACGACAGGACGAGGCCGATCCGAAGCAGACGTGAGAGCGAGTTCACGACGTCGATTCCGAGGATACGCGAAGGGGCCGGTCCAGCAAGTCCGTGCGAACGGCTTCAGCAGCCCACGTCGTTGTTGAGGTTGAAGGGTTGTCCCGCGGGGTTGTTCCCGCCGGCGGGTGTCGCCTCCCAGCACACCCCGCCGCCCACGCTCGCATCGACGGAGGAGATGAACCAGGTATCGATGGTGGCATCCGAGTCGACGTTGCCCGCAGCGGAAGCCGAGAAGCTGCACATCGGGCACGTCCCGATCTGGGTGAGCGAGTCCGAGATGCCCGCCGGGACGCTCGGGTTGTTCCCCGGGGGCTGCCACACCGGGGCGCCTCCTGCGGTCGGGGGGGCAGGCGCCGCGCCGGTGAACCTGCCCGTGTCCACCTGGATGCAGTCGATGGTGGTGGGGGACGCGTTGACCAGCGGCGCACCGGTCCTCACCTCGGGGTTGGTGCAGCCCGCGCTCAGCCGATAGACGTAGCGGTTCCCGCGTTCCGGGTGGAAGCCGATGTCCGCCACGTGGGGACTGTAGGCATCGCGCTCCCCGAGGAAGGACTTCTGCCCGGCGAAGATCGAGCGGAGGTTGGTCTTCGCCTCGCTCTGCTTCGCACGCGCCTGGTACCGGAGGTAGTTGGGGACGGCGATGGCCGCCAGCAGGCCCACCACGGCCAGGGTGATCATGATCTCGATGAGCGAGTAGCCCGGCCAGCATCGGTCGAGCCGGAAGCTCCGTTCGGAGGCCATCGAGACGCGCACCGGAGAACCTGGATCGCGGGGGGAGAGAGGAAAGCGAAGAGGTGGTCGTGACCGGAGGCCACGACCACCTCTTCAGGACTTCAGGACCCCGGCGAGACTAGCAGCCGACGTCGTTGTTCAGGTTGAACGGCTGGCCGGCAGGGTTGTTGCCGCCGGCGGGAGTCGCCTCCCAGCAGACGCCGCCCGCGACGACCGCATCGACCGAGGACACGTACCACTCGTCGATCGTGTTGTCGTTGTCGACGTTGCCATCGGCGGTCGACGAGAAGCTGCACACCGGGCAAGCCGCGATCGTGGTCGTCGAGTCGGACGCGGTCGCGGGAACGCTCGGGTTGTTCGCGGGGGGCTGCCAGGCCGGCACACCGGGGCCAGCCGCCACGGGAGCCGCGACGGCGCCGGGGTACCGACCGGTGTCGACCTGGATGCCATCGATGGTGTTAGGCGATGCGTTCACGATGGCGGCACCGCCGCGAACTTCCGGGTTGGCAGGAGCGAGCGCCATCCGGTAGTAGTACCGGTTGCCGCGCTCCGGCGCGAAGCCGATGTTGGCCACGAACGGGCTGTAGGCATCGCGCTCACCGAAGTACGACCGCTGACCGGTGAAGACGCCCTTGAGGTTGGTCTTCGCCTCGCTCTGCTTCGAGCGAGCCTGGAAGCGGATGAAGTTCGGAATGGCGATGGCCGCGAGAATGCCGATGATGGCGACCACGATCATCAGCTCGATGAGCGTGAAGCCGCGCTGGATCTTCTTCATGTGCGATGAACTCCTTGGGTTCGAAAGCGTGTCGGGGGGACCGGCACGGCACGGGGGGCTCTGCAGGCACCGTTCCAGGATTCCGGACTGTGGGCGATCCGAGGTGTTCAGGGCGCTTGCAGGGCTCGGCCGGGGTCAAGGGCGGTCTGGCAGCGCTCCCGGTGACGAGATTCGTCACCCGGGCTGACCTCCTTGGGCACCCCTCGCCGCCGGTGCGTCGGCCGCGCGGGAGGTGCGCTGGGTCGTGCGTGGGTCCGACGTCCGCCGCGCGACTATGCTCCGGCCCCGTGGCGTCTGGGCTGTGGGAGATCGATCGGGGACCGGCCCTGCCCATCCTCGCGGGCCTGTTCGGGCTCGTGGTGGGGAGCTTCCTGAACGTGGTGATTGCCCGGGTTCCCGCCGGCCTCTCGGTGGTCAGCCCCGGCTCGCGCTGCCCGCGGTGCGGACACGTGCTCGCCTGGTACGAGAATGTGCCGCTCCTGTCGTGGCTCGTGCTCCGGGGCCGGTGCCGGGGGTGCAGGGCTCCCATCTCTATTCGCTACCCCCTCGTGGAGCTCCTGGTCGGATTGCTCTTCGCCGCATGCGCTGTCCGCTTCGGGGCCTCGTGGGGGCTGCTCCGGGGCATGCTCCTGGTGGGCTTCCTGGTCCCCTTGACCTTCATCGACCTGGAGCACTGGGTCCTGCCCTTCTCGCTCACCCTCCCGGGGGCTGCCGCGGGGCTCGTCTCGGCCCTTCCGCTCGGGACGGAGGTGGTGGTCGCTTCGGTCATCGGAGCCACGGCCGGGTTCCTCTTCTTTCTGGGACTCGAGACGCTGTTGCGCCTGCTCCTCAAGAAGGAGGCGCTCGGTGCAGGGGACAAGTGGCTCATGCTGCTGGTGGGTGCGTACCTGGGCTGGAAGCCGCTCTTCGGAATCCTGCTCCTGAGCAACGTCCAGGGGGCGCTCGTGGGTGGCGCGCTGCTCCTCCTCCGGGGGCGCGCCGGCCCGCGAGCGCCGACGCCTGGCTCCGCCGCGACCGAGGATGGGTGGGAACCGGGGGCCACCCACATGCCCTTCGGACCCTTCATCGCCCTGGCCGCGGTGCAGCTCTTCCTCCTCGGGCCGTGGCTCGCGGCCACCTTCCCCGGGCCGTTCATGGGGCTGGTCACCGGCGAGCCCTGGAGCATCCCGTGAAGGCGAGAATCGCCGCCATCGCGTTTCTCCTGGCTGTTCTCGCGACCGGGCTGACCTGGCTCTCGTTCCAGCCCGTCCTCTACAGGCTCGTCGAGGCGCTGGTGGCGGCGTCACCGCCTGGCACCGTGCCTCGCCAGGTCCTCAGGAGCGCACAGCAGATGCTGCCGCTCTCGCTCGGGCTCGATCTGCTGATCCTCGTCCTGGTCGGCTTCGGGGTGCTGTACTTCACCGTGGCCCGGCCGCTCGCGTCGGTGGAGCGCGAGATGCAGAAGATGGAGCGGCTCGACTGGGCGCTGAGCCCCAAGGGAGGAGGACCGCTCCTGAGCCATTTCCAGGCGAGCCTCCGCCGCACTGCCGAGGCGCTCCAGTCCGAGCGGGAGGTCACCCGGAAGCAGCTCGCGGACCTCGCCGCCGCCAACGAGCGACTGACCCGGACCCAGGCCGAGCTGGTGGCCAGCGAGCGGCTGGCGACCGTGGGCCGGCTGGCGGCGGGCGTTGCGCACGAGATCGGAAACCCGCTCTCGGGGCTCCTGGGATGGGTGAGCCTTGCCCGGACCCGGTCCGGCTCGGACTCGGAGCTCTCGGGCTACTTGCGGGAGATGGAATCGGAGGTCCGCCGCATCGACGGCATCGTCCACAGCCTGCTCGACCTGGGGCGCCCCCCGCGCGCCGAGGTGGCGCCGGTTCCTGTCGCTCCGCTGGTCCGCTCCGCGGCGAAGCTGGTCGGCTCCGGTCCCGAGTTCCGGGAGGTGAAGGTGGATGTCGCCCTGGACGATGGTCTGGTCGTCCTGGCCGACCCCGGGCGCCTCAGCCAGGTGGTCATCAATCTCCTCATCAACGCTGCGCAGGCCATCGGTGGGCCCGGGAGCATCGAGGTGACCGGTGAACGGGCCGATGGACAGGTGCGCATCCAGGTCTTGGACTCCGGTCCAGGGGTCCCTCGGGAGATCCGCGATCGGATCTTCGAGCCGTTCTTCACCACGAAGGCGGGCGGCAAGGGATCAGGGCTGGGACTGGCCGTGAGCCAGCACCTGGTGCGGGTGATGTCGGGAGACATCGCAGTGGGAGAGTCACCGCGCGGCGGAGGAAAATTTACCGTCACCTTGCCCGCGGCCTGAACGGAGCGGGCGGACTCGCGTCGGGCCCGCGCCATGGGAAGATGGGCGTCACACCCCGATGTCCATCCTCCGGTCGGTCCTCGTCGCGGACGACGAGGCGTCTCTCAGACATGTCCTGACGCTGGTGCTCCAGGCGCAGGGCTACGAGGTGCGCGCGGTCAGCAACGGCGAGGAGGCGCTCGCCGAGCTCGAGGCCCGCGACTACGACGCGGTCGTCTCCGACGTGCGGATGCCCCGCGTGGACGGGCTCACACTGTTGAAGAAGGCGCTGGCGCGGCAGCCGGACCTCACCTTCGTGGTCATGAGCGCCTACGGCCACCCGGACGCCGCGCTCGAGGCGGTGGCCGCGGGAGCGTTCGACTACGTCAGCAAGCCGTTCAAGCCCGAGGAAGTCGTCCTCGTCCTGAAGAAGGCGGAGGAGCGGCGGCGCCTCCTGAGCGAGAACCGCCGGCTGAGGCGCTCCGGGACCGAGCGCGACCCCCTCCACCGCATCGCCGGCAGCTCCGAGACGGTGAAGCAGCTGCACAGACAAATTCTGAAGCTGGCCCCGGTGTCGACCACGGTGCTGATCACCGGCGAGAGTGGAACGGGGAAGGAGCTGGTGGCCCGTGCGCTGCACGAGCTCAGCCCGCGGGCCGCGATGCCCTTCGTGCCGGTGAACTGCGGGGCAATCCCTCCGGGGCTGGTGGAGTCGGAGCTCTTCGGCCATGCCCGAGGTGCGTTCACCGACGCCCGTACCGCGAAGCGCGGCCTGTTCGCCGAGGCCGACGGCGGCACCCTCCTTCTCGACGAGGCGGGAGAGCTTCCCCCGCCGGCGCAGATCAAGCTGCTCCGCTTCCTCCAGGAGGGGGAAATCCGCGCAGTGGGCGAGAACCGCTCCGAGCGCGTGGAGGTGCGGGTCCTCGCCGCCACTCATCGTGACCTCGGGAAGCTGGTGGAGAAGGGCGAGTTCCGGGAGGACCTCTATTACCGGCTGAACGTGGTGAACCTCACCATTCCGCCGCTCCGCGACCGCCGGGAGGACGTGCTCCAGCTCGCGCGGGTCTTCCTCCTGCGCTTCAATCGCGAGCTGAACCGCCAGCTGCCGGTCACCGGCTTCGAGCCTGGCGCCGAGGAGCTGCTCACCTCGTACCCCTGGCCCGGGAACGTCCGCGAGCTGGAGAACGCCATCGAGCGGGCGGTGCTCCTGGCGGAGGGAAGCCTGGTGGCGGTGCAGAACCTGCCGGAGCGGATCTGGTCCATGCCCCGGCGAGAGGCCCCGCGCCCGGCCGAGGCTGCCACTCAGGAGGACCTCTCGCTCAAGCGCGCCATGCGCTCACTGGAGGAGCGCTACATCCGTGCAGCGCTGCGCCGCACCCGCGGAAACCGGACCCGGGCCGCGGAGGTGCTGGAGATCAGCCACCGGGCGCTGCTTTACAAGATCAAGGAATACGGGATCGACGCGGACGCCGAGGGCGAGATGCCATGAGGCTCCACGGACCCACCGGCGCGGGCACACAGAGACCCCTCTTTGACGCATCAAACAGGGATGTAAGAGCAGAACACACGAATTGCGCCTCCGCGGATTTCGCAGGGATACTCGTGACTCACGGTGCAATCCGGAGGGCGCGATGGGGCGCGGCAAGCGCAACGACGTCCAGCGTCTGCGTGAGGAACAGCTGATGTCCAAGGCCGAACTCGCCCGCCGCGCGGGAGTCTCCGTGCTCACCATCGACCGCGTGGAGCGCGGGTCCGAGTGCCGGGTGGACACCAAGCGGAAGATCATCCTCGCACTCGGCTTCACCGTGGAGGATCGGCGCAAGGTCTTCCCCGACGGGCGTCAGGGAGGAGCGCGCTGATGGCGAAGGGAAAGCTCGCCATCGGGCTCGACATCGGGTCGACCTCGGTGAAGATGATCCAGCTCAAGGAGACGCGGCGGCGCGGCGAGGTCGTCTACTCGCTGCAGAACTTTGGCATGAAGCCGCTCCCCCCCGAGGCCATCGTCGACAACGCGCTGATGAACTCCACGGCCATCGTCCAGGCCATCCAGGAGCTCATCGGCGAGCTGCGGATCAAGCAGAAGGAGACGGCGATCAGCGTCTCGGGTCACTCGGTGATCATCAAGAAGATCCAGATGCCGCAGATGTCACCGGCGGAGCTGGACGAGTCCATTCAGTGGGAGGCGGAGCAGTACATCCCCTTCGACGTGAAGGACGTGAACATCGATACCCAGATCCTCTCCAGCGACGCGTCCGCCGCGACGGGGCAGATGGACGTGCTGCTGGTGGCGGCGAAGAAGGACATGATCAACGACTACACCACCGTGGTCACCGAGGCCGGCCTCACTCCGGTGGTGGTGGACATCGACTCCTTCGCCGTCCAGAACATGTTCAGCGCCAACTACGAGAGCGCGGACGCGGAGACGGTCGTGCTGATCAACGCCGGCGCCTCCGTGGTGAACATCAACATTTTGGATCGGGGTGTGACCGTCTTCACCCGCGACGTGACCATCGGCGGTAACCAGTTCACCGAGGAGATCCAGAAGCAGCTCAACGTCTCCTACGAGGAGGCCGAGGCGCTGAAGATCGGCGGCGGGCGGAGCGAGTCCGACGCGGTGGTTCCTCAGGAGGTCGAGCGGGTGATGGCCGGCGTCGCCGAGCAGGTGGCCGGGGAGATCCAGCGCTCGCTGGATTTCTACGCCGGCACCGCCGCGGACACGAAGTTCTCCAAGGTCTACCTCTCGGGCGGCACGGCGAAGATCCCTGCGCTGTTCAAGACCATCGAGGCTCGTGTCGGGGTGCCGGTGGAGATCGCCAACCCCTTCAAGAACGTGGTGATCGACAGCCGCCGGTTCGATCCCGGCTTCATCATGGACGTCGCTCCCATGGCCGCGGTGGCGGTGGGGCTGGCCCTGCGGCGGCCCGGGGACAAGCTGTGAGGAGGATGCGGACATGATGATCCACATCAACCTCCTCCCCGTCCGGCAGGAGAAGAAGCGCGAGGTCGGACGGCAGTTCCTGGTGGTCGTCGGTGGGGCGCTGTTCATCACCCTGCTCGGAAACTGGATCTGGTACGACGGGCTCGCCTCGGAGGAGAAGAAGAACGGCCAGCGCATCGCCGCCACCCAGGCCCGCATCGCCGAGCTGGAGAAGGTCATCGGCGAGGTGGACAAGATCAACGCCCGGAAGAAGGACGTCCAGAACAAGCTGGCGATCCTCGCGGACCTCCGGAAGCAGCGGAGCGGCCCGGTGCGGATGCTCGACGCCCTCGCCACCGCCATCCCCAAGAAGGTCTGGCTCACCGGCTTCGAGGAGAAATCCAACGCGGTGAAGATGATCGGCAGGGCCGCCAGTCACGAGGAGGTGGCCGAGTTCATGCGAGCCCTGCAGAGCATCGTCTGGACGCCGCGGGGCATGGGACGGCTCATCGAGGCGAAGCGGGACGCGGCCACCGCGCGCGTGGAGCTGGTGGGCGGTGAGGGAGCGGTGGAGGATTTCCCCACCAGCGCGATCTCCAGCTTCTTCACCCGCGTGGATCTCAAGAAGGCCGAGTCGAAGTCGGTTGGCGGCGCCGGGGCCGCCGCCGGTGCTTCCCGCATCGTGGAATTCGAGATCAACATGAGCTCGAACTACGCCATCTAGGACCACCATGGACGAGCTCATCGACAAGGTCCTGAAGGCACCCCCGCTGCAGCGGTGGGGCGGGCTGGCCGGAGCGCTGGTCCTGCTCACCATCCTGAACTACTTCCTCCTGGTGAGGCCCGAGCTGGAAACGCTCGAGAAACAGGCGTCTCAGCAGCGTCAGCTCGACACGCAACTTCAAGAAAAGTCGGAGATCGCCCAGAACCTCAACGAGCGCCGGCGAGAGATGGACGTGCTCCAGCAGAAGCTCGACGAAGCGCTCTCCGAGCTGCCCGAGTCGGCGGATCTGGACGAGCTGCTGGCTCAGCTCAACGAGATCGGCCGCAAGAGCGGACTGGAAATCTCGACCGTGGAGCCCGCTCCGGAAGAGCCCGCTCAGATCTACGTGAAGATTCCGATCAAGATGGCCCTGACCGGGAACTACCACGAGATCGCCATGTTCCTGCAGTCGGTCGCAAACCTCCGGCGCATCGTCAACGTCAACAACATCCAGCTCGGCACACCCGCGCTCAAGTCGGAGAAGGTGGTCCTGCACTCGTCGTTCGTGGCGACCACCTTCCGGTTCCTGGACCCGAAGACGGCCAAGGCCGCGGAGAAGAAGGGAGCGTCGAAATGAGTCGGCCGACGCTTCCCACCCCCCTGCTGGTCGCGGTGGGCATGCTGGTCGTCGTGACCATCGCCTGCGGTGGGGGCACCTCCTCCGCGCCGCCGCCCCAGGAACAGAAGGCCGCGGCGCCCAAGCCACCGGCAGCGCCCGCGCCGGTCGCGACCACGGGGCCCACCTACGTCTACAACCCGGTCGGCAAGCGCGACCCCTTCCGCAGTCCCGAGACCGAACCCGCCGCCCAGGCTGCCCTGGCCAGCTCGGCCTGCACCGAGCCGCTCTGCCGCTTCGACATCGACCAGCTCACCCTCGTCGCCGTGGTGAGCGGAGACGCCAACCCCCTGGCCATGGTCCAGGACCCGGCGGGCCGCGGCTACTTCGTCCGGCGAAACACCCGGGTGGGCAGGCAGGGCGGGAAGGTCACCCAGATCCTGAGCGACGCGGTGGTCATCACCGAGTACTTCACCACGCCCGACGGAAAGACCACTGCCAACCCCGTCACCCTGGCCATCAAGACCGAGAAGGTTCCCGAGCAAGAGACCGATCTCGCGACCGGGAAGACCTACTGAGGCTCCCTGTGGAGAGACCCCCGATGCGCACCAAGAGCGCAGTACTCCTCGCCGGGTGGGTGGCGGTCCTCGCCGCCGGCCCCTCTCTGTCCGCCGAGCAGAACGTGCTCCGGGAGGTGCGCCTCGAGGCCACGCCCACCGGTGCGCGGGTGGTGGTGACCGGCAGCCGTGCACCGATCTTCACCGTCTTTCGTCTCGCCGGGCCCGACCGGCTGGTCATCGACGTGACCTCCGCGGACGCCTCCGCAATTCGCGGCGCGCGTGAGGGCCAGGGTCCGATCGCCGGGATCAACGTGTCCCAGTTCACGGATTCGACCAGCAGCGTCGGCCGGGTGCTCGTCGCCCTGCGAGAGACGAAGAGCTACGACGTCAAGGCCGACGGGAACCTCCTTCTGATCTCGGTCGTCGGCGAGGGCGCGGGCCCGGCCCCGGTGGCGCAGGCGCCCGCCGCTCAGGCGAAGCCGCCGGCGCAAGCAGTGAGCCCGGCAGCTCCGGCGCCTGCCGCTGCTTCTGCCGCCGGCGCGGCGAGCGCCAGGGACGTGGTCACGGTCGCGCGCGAGAACCGGCCGGTGAAGAGTCCGGCGCGCCGGCTCACCGCCGTTCGCGCGCAAGGGAACGCGCTCCAGCTCTCCTTCGATGGCGAGGTGCGCGGCTACGAGCTACTCCGCCTCACCGGACCGAGTCGCCTCGCCCTGGATCTTCCGGCGGTGAAGCTGGCCACCTCGGTGCACAAGGCGTCCGGAGGCCCGTTCGCCACGTTGAGGGCCGGAGCACATCCGGACAAGGTGCGCCTGGTGGTGGACGTGGAGCCGGCGCTCGAGGGCCGGGTCGCCTTCAGCAAGCACGGCCTTCGCTGGGACGTTTCCACGCCGCCCCCCGCCTCTCCGGCGGTGGCATCGAGCGCGACCCCTGCCGTGGCGCCGGCCGGCAAGAGCGACCTCCAGGACGGGGAGGTGGAGATCGACGGACGGAGGGTGGTGACGGCGCCGGCAGCTGCGGCCGCCGGAAAGACCCCGGCGGCTGCGGCCGCCGGAAGGACCCCGGCGGAGATGCTCGACCTCGGCTTCGTCGAGTCCTCGCGTGGCGGGCGGATCCAGATCAAGCTCAGTCGCGCCGCCGAGTTCCAGGTGGACCGCCCCGACGACCGTGGCGCGGTCCTCACCCTGACCGGGGTGAAGCTTCCCAAGCGGCTGGAGCGCAGTCTCGACACCTCCGCGCTGGAGACGCCGATCAAGATGATCAGCACCTTCGCCGTTCCCGGGGATGGCCAGCGAATCCGGGTGGTGGTGGCCGCGGACGGAGCGCTCACCGACCGGCCCGAGCGCACCGCGGAAGGCCTGGTCTGGCATCTCGAGGCCAAGGGCACCAAGACCGAGGAGGTCGCGGTGTCCAACCGCACCGCCGGCTTCAGCACCGAGCCCGCGGTCGTGGCGGCCCAGACCACCACCGGGCGGACCCGCTACGTGGGGAAGAAGGTGTCCTTCGAGTTCAAGGACATCGACATTCACAACCTGCTGCGGGTCATCGCCGAGGTGAGCAAGAAGAACATCGTCGTGGCGGACGACGTGAACGGGAAGATCACCATCCGCCTCCGCAACGTGCCATGGGACCAGGCCCTGGACATCATTCTCGCCAGCAAGGGTCTGGGCAAGGAGGAGATCGGAGACATCATCCGGGTGGCTCCTCTGAAGGCCCTGGAGGACGAGGCGCGCTCTCGCGAGGAGCGGAAGAAGGCGCTGCGGCGGCAGGAGGAGCTGGTCGTCCAGCTCATCCCGGTCAACTACGCAACGGCCGCGGACATGGCCTCGAGGGTCAAGGACGTGCTCAGCGAGCGCGGCACGGTGGCGGTGGACGCCCGCACCAACACGCTCGTGGTGAGGGACATCGGGAGCAACATCGGCAGGGCTCGTGGCCTGGTGGAGAAGCTGGACACCATCACCCCGCAGGTGCTGATCGAGAGCCGGATCGTCGAGGCGAACACCACCTTCTCCCGCTCGATCGGCGTGCAGTGGGGTGGGTTCGGACAGGCCGCGCCCAGCACCGGGAACGCCACCGGCCTGAGCTTCCCGAACACCGTCAGGGTCACCGGTGGGTCGGATCTCGGGACGGCCTCGGCGACCGGCGTCTCCGGGGCTCCGAACTTCGCGGTGAATCTTCCGGCCGCGGTGGGCGCCGGCGCGGGCGGCGCGCTGGGGTTCACCTTCGGCTCGGCCTCGGGGGCTGTCAACCTGAACCTCCGCCTCTCGGCAGCCGAGAGCAACGGCACGATCAAGACCATCAGCGCACCGAAGGTGACCACGCTCCAGAATCAGAAGGCCAGCATCAGCCAGGGTGTGTCGATCCCGTTCAGCCAGGTGTCGGCGCAGGGCGTGAACACCACCTTCGTCGAGGCGCGGCTGCAGCTCGACGTCACGCCGCACATCACCTCCGACGGCAGCGTCCTGATGAACATCAAGGCCACCAACAATCAGCCGGACCCTGCCAACACCGGTGCCAACGGGCAGCCTGCGATCCAGAAGAAGGAGGCGGAGACCCAGGTCCTGGTCCGGGATGGGGATACCACCGTGATCGGCGGGATCTACGTGCGCCGCGGTTCAACCAACGAGGCCGGTGTTCCCTGGCTCATGAAGATTCCGATCCTCGGGTTCTTCTTCAAGACCAGCACGGTCAGCGAGAACCGTCAGGAGCTTCTGATCTTCATCACCCCACGCATCGTGACGCAGACGGCGGCTCGCCCCGTCGCATCGGCGGGCGCGCCGGCCGGAGGCACTCAATGAGCTCTCTTCGTCTCGCCACCGCGACCCTGGCCGCGGCCCTGCTCCTCGCAGGCTGCTCCGCCGACCCACTGAACATCGTCGTCACCAACGCGCGTGCCCCCGGCGACAAGTGCGACTTCACTGACGATACCCTCTACGTCTCGCGCGGGTCGCTGGACATGAGGCCGTACTCGCTCACGACCGGTGGTCCGACCTTCGTGACCACCCGCTACTACCAGGTGTTCTCCTGGCAGAACAACCTGACGTCGAACCCGATCACCGTCGGTGGCAGCGTCGTCGACCCCGGAGCTGGGAACGATTTCATCGCCGAGACCGCGGTTTACGAGTACCAGTACTCCGACCCCAGCGTGACCCTCGCCACGGAGACGGCGAACATGCATGCGGTGATCACGGCGGGAGGTCAGGCCGGGGAAAACAGCGTCCCGGCGGACCTCATCCAGCCGCAGGCCGCCGCCGCGATCCAGGGCAGCACGGCCATCGACACCAGCAACCAGACCCTCCTGGTCACCCTCCAGCTCTTCGGTCATCTCACCAGCGGCAGCTCGAAGTACACGAACAAGGTCACCTTCCCCCTCACCATCTATCGCAGCTCGACCACACCGCTCGATTGCGCCGCCGCCGGGCAGATCCTCAACACCGGCGCGTGTGGTTTCGCCGGCCGCGACCAGCCCGTCTCCTGCAGCGCGCCGTAGCCGGGGGCCTGCCCATGGCCTTCCTTCCCCTCCTCGAGGAGGTGGTCCGGTCGGTGGACGGTGCCCTGGCCTGCTCGGTCATGGGCTTCGACGGGATCGCGGTGGAGAACTTCCAGCTGGACGCGGCAGCCGACCTGGACGTGCAGTCCACGCTCATCGAGTACGCGGCGGTGCTCCAGCAGGTTCGCAAGGCCGCCGAGCTCCTCAAGACCGGCGCGGTCACCGAGGTGAGCATCAACTCCGATCAGGTCCTCACCGTGATGCGCCTGGTGACCGAGGAGTACTTCGTGGTCCTGGCGCTGAAGGCCTCCGGGAACTACGGCAAGGGCCGGTACGCGCTCCGGATCGCCGCGCCTCGCATCCGCGCCGAACTGTAAGGAGCCGTCAGGGGTGGGCGGAGCTCGAGGCCCTTCCCAGCCGCCCCACCCTCGGGGTAAGGGGCAGCGGCCATGGCCGGTGTCATCGATACGTCCGAGTTCAGGAAGGGCCTGAAGATCGAGGTCGACGGAGAGCCCTACGAGATCATCGAGTTCCAGCACGTGAAGCCCGGGAAGGGCTCGGCGTTCGTGCGGACCAGCATCAAGAGTCTCTTGTCCGGCCGGGTGCTCCAGCCCACCTTCAAGAGCGGCGACAAGGTGGGGAAGCCGGACATCGACGAGCGGCAGATGCAGTACCTCTACCAGCAGGGCGACGACTACTACTTCATGGACACCCGGAACTACGAGCAGACGTTCATGGGCGACAAGGTCCTGGGCGAGTCCAAGAACTACCTCAAGGAGAACATCGAGGCCTCGGTGCTCTTCTACAACGGCAAGCCCATCGGCGTGTCGCTCCCCAACTCGGTGGACCTGAAGGTCGTGAAGTGCGACCCGGGTATTCGCGGTGACACGGTGAGCGGCGCCACGAAGCCGGCGACGCTGGAGACCGGCTACGTGGTGAACGTCCCGCTGTTCATCAACGAGGGCGACGTCCTGAAGATCGACACCCGAGACGGGAAGTACCTCACCCGCGTGGCCACCGCCTGACGATGGCGAGCAAGAAGCGAGGGGAGGTGGCGGACGGGCGGGACGAGGGGCCGGCCAGCTCGCTGCTCGACGTGGACGCGCTCCGCCGCATCGTGGAGCTGCTGGAGACCACGGAGATCACCCGCATCTCCTGGCGGCGAGGGCCGGAGCGACTGCTCATCACCCGCGGCCACGGCCCGGAAGCCATCGTCCAGGTCGCCCCCGCGCCTGCCTCCGCCCCGCTCCCGCCGATGCTGCCGGTGGCGAACGCCCCGCGGGCCTCTCCCGCGGCCGGGGCGACTGCACCGCCGGAGAACGAGAAGACGGGGAACCTGGTGACCTCGCCCTTCGTCGGCACCTTCTACCGGACACCGGCGCCGGAACAGCCGGCCTTCGTCGAGGTGGGCTCGGTGGTGAAGAAGGGCCAGGTCCTCTGCATCATCGAGGCGATGAAGCTGATGAACGAGATCGAGGCCGACGAGCCGGGGAAGATCACCGAGATCCTGGTGGAGAACGGCCAGCCGGTGGAGTTCAGTCAGCCACTGTTCCGATTCGAGCCCGCCTGAGGCGATGTTCAGGAAGATCCTCATCGCCAACCGTGGGGAGATCGCCCTCCGGGTCATCCGCGCCTGCCGCGAGCTGGGCATCCGCACCGTGGCGGTGTACTCCACCGCCGACGCCACCGCGCTCCACGTCCGGTTCGCCGACGAGGCGGTGTGCATCGGCCCTCCGCCCTCGCGCGAGAGCTACCTGAACATCCCGGCCATCCTCTCCGCGGCGGAGATCACCCGGGCCGACGCCATCCACCCCGGCTACGGCTTCCTCTCCGAGAACGCCGACTTCGCCGAGGTGTGCGAGAACTGCAAGATCCGCTTCGTCGGCCCCCGCGCACAGATGCTGCGCTTGATGGGCAACAAGGTGCGCGCCCGAGAGGCGGCGAAGGAGGCGGGGCTGCCGCTGCTGCCGGGCTCGGCGGGAGTGCTCGCGGGCCCGGCCGAGGCGCAGGCGGAGGCGGACCGGATCGGCTACCCGGTCATCCTCAAGGCCGCGGCGGGGGGCGGCGGCCGGGGGATGAAGATCGTCCGGGGACGCGACGCGGTCACCCCCGCCTTCGCCACCGCCTCGGCCGAGGCCGCCTCGGCCTTCGGCAACGGCGACATGTACATCGAGCGGTACGTGGAGAAGCCGCGGCACATCGAGATCCAGATCGTCGCCGACGAGCACGGCAAAGTGATCCACCTCGGCGAGCGCGAGTGCTCGGTGCAGCGGCGCCACCAGAAGCTCATCGAGGAGAGCCCGTCCCCGGCCGTCTCTCCCCAGCTGCGCCAGCGGATGGGCGAGGTGAGCGTCCGGGCGATGGAGCGCATCGGGTACAACAACCTCGGCACCATCGAGTACCTGCTCGACGAGCGCGGCGAGTTCTACTTCATGGAGATGAACACCCGCATCCAGGTGGAGCACCCGGTGACCGAGGCGGTGACCGGGGTGGACCTGGTCCGGGAACAGATCCTCCTCGCCGCCGGCGAGCCCCTCTCCCGGAAGCAGGAGGACGTCCAGCTGCGCGGTGCGGCAATCGAGGCCCGGGTCAACGCCGAGGACCCGGTCACCTTCACGCCCTGGCCGGGGAAGATCACCGGCTACAGCGTGCCCGGCGGCTACGGGGTCCGGGTGGACTCGGCTGCGTACGAGAACTACACCGTCCTCCCCTTCTACGACTCGCTCCTGGCCAAGGTCGTCGTCCATGCGGAGGACCGGCCCCTGGCCATCGCCCGGCTCCAGCGGGCCCTGGGCGAGTACGTGATCGAGGGCATCCGGACCAACATCCCCTTCCACCGGACCGCCCTGGCCGACGACGCCTTCACCTCCGGTCAGTACGACACCCGTCTCGTGGAGCGGCTCCTGGCCTCGGAGGTGGGCACTCGGCGCCTCCGACAGGCGATCGAGGAGACCCCCTAACCCCTCGGACTCCCTGGGGAAGAAGCCGGCACGATCCTTGACGGTCGCGCTGTCGCCACGCTACCGTCCGAGGTGGAGACTCCCCGGCCTGTCCTCGGTCCCGACCCCCTCGGGCGCCCCGGGGTGCGCCGGCCGTCGATGGACAAGAACAAGATCATCGAGGGCGCGGCCAAGCTCGTCGCCAAGGGAGCCTTCGACAAGGCGATCCGGGAGTACCAGAAGGTCCTCGATCTGGATCCGCGCGACGTGCGCGTGCTCCAGAAGATGGGCGAGCTGTACCAGAAGAAGGGCGACAACCCTCAGGCCGCGTCCTTCTTCACCCGAGTCGCCGAGGTGTACGCGCAGGACGGCTTCTTCCTGAAGGCCGTCGCCCTTTACAAGCAGGTCCTCAAGCTCAACCCGGATCTGGTCGAGATCAACGTCAAGCTCGCCGAGCTGCACCAGCACCTCGGGCTCATGACCGAGGCCATGGCCTTCTTCCAGGTGGTGGTCGCCCACCACGAGCGCAAGGGGGACACCAAGGCCACCTTCGCCATCCTGAAGAAGATGGTGGATCTGGATCCGGAGAACGTCTCCAGCCGCCTCAAGCTCGCCGAGCTCTACGCCCGCGAGCAGATGGGCGGTGAGGCGCTCACCGAGTTCAAGCGCTCCGCGGAGTGGCTGGAGCGCAACAACCGGCCCGACGAGCGGCTCCGGGTGCTGGAGCGCATCGCCGCGCTCGAGCCGGACAACGTCAGCCTCGCCCGGAGCCTGGCGCACGATTACCTCGCCCGCGGCGACCACAAGCGTGCGCTGGCCAAGCTGCAGCTCTGCTTCAAGGCCGACCCCCGGGACATCCCCACCCTGAACCTGCTCGCGCAGGCCTTCACCGCCCTCAACCACGTCAGCAAGACGCTGAGCGTCTACAAGGAGCTGGCGAAGCTGTACGCCGAGCGGAACCAGCACACCGAGGCCCGCGAGGCCTGGGGGCGCATCGAGCGGCTCGACCCGGCGGATGCCGACCTCGTCGCCTGGAAGCACAGCCAGCGCCCGGCGGCGGCTCCCCCGCCACCCGCCGCGCCGCGCCCGGCGCGCACCTCGGTGTCGCAGGCCATCGCCGCCGTGCAGGCGGCTGCACCGCCGCCGCCTCCACCGCAGGCCGCGCCGGTGACGCTCAGCCGCGATCAGATCCACAAGCTGCTCGCCGAGACGGACGTGTACGTGAAGTACGGACTGCACGACAAGGCGCTCGAGCACCTGCGGCGCATCTTCGCCGTCGATCCGGAGAACCTCGACGCGCACGAGAAGGCCTACATCATCTACCGCTCGGCGGGGCAGGGGGCGCAGGCCACCGAGCAGCTGCTGAACGTGCTCCGGCTCTGCACCCGGGGGCTGGAGCGAAAACGAGCCCAGGCCTATCTGGACACGCTGCTCTCCGAGGCACCGGGTCACCCCGAGATGGCGGCGTTCCTGGCCGTGCTCCGGCCAGAGGCGGTCCGCGGCGGGCCCGACCCGGGCCTGATGGGCGCCGGCGAGGAAGAGGTGCTCCTCGCCGACGACGGGCTGGACGCCTCGTCGGACGACCTGGCTCTGAGGAACGCCGGACCCGGCGCCATGGACGACGAGCTGCTCGTCGAGGACGACGAGGCGATGCTGGTGGAGGAGGAGCCCGAGCCGGTGTCGGTCGCCGCCGACGAGCCGCTCCCGCGCCGCCCTTCGCCCTCCGCGGTGCTCGTCCCTCCTGCGCCGGTGATGGAAGGTTACGGCGATGCGATGCCGTACGGCGACGAGGGCGACCGCACCGAGATGAACGACGCGCTCGGCGCCTACGACGCGGGCGTGGAGAGCGCCGTGGAGCTGCCCCCGGAAGAGGAGGTGGTGCTCACCCCCTCGCCGCCGCCCGCGCCCAGGAGCCCGGTTCCCGCCGCCCGCGCGGCCCCGCCGGCGCCTCCCCCCGAGGCGCCCCCGGCACGGACCGCCTGGACGCAGGCGGCGTACCGGCGTCCTCCTCCTCCGCCGGCGGTGGCCGCACCCGCGTCTCCGCCCGCGCCCAACGGTGCCGTCGCCCGTTCCACGGCTCCGGTTCCGCCCGCTCCCGCGACTCCCCGGACCACCGACCGGATGGCCGCCGCAGGGGCCAACGGCGCCTTCACCCGTGCCGGCACGTCCTCGGTGCTCGTGCCGCCGCCTCCTCCCCCGCGCCACACCCCACCTCCGGCGCCTGCGCCGGTTCGCCCGGCGACACGAGGGGCTCCCGAGGAGAGTGGTCCCGTCACCGAGGAGCTGAACGAGGCGAGCTTCTTCCTCGACCAGGGGCTCCTCGACGAGGCTCGCGAGGTGCTGGAGACGGTGGAGCTGGTCCGGCCCGGGCTTCCTCGCACCGCCGCGCTGCGCGAGCGGCTCGCGGCGCTGGAGACCTCGAAGGCCGCAGCTCCCTCGCTCACGCCACCCCCGGCTCGCTCGCTCACGCCACCCCCCGCTCCCCGCGCCGAGCCTCCCGGGGTCGAGCCCATCCCGGTGGGAACCGGCTCCTACAACCTCGCCGAGGAGCTGGCCGACGAGCTCGAGGAGCTGGGTCCGCCTCCCGAGGAGCCCGCGGCCGCCGGGGCGGACTTCCAGTACTCGGTCGAGGAAGTCTTCAGCGAGTTCAAGAAGGGGCTCGAACGCGTCGTGCAGAGCACCGACGTGGACACCCACTACGACCTGGGCATCGCCTACAAGGAGATGGGCCTCCTCGACGACGCGGTCCAGGTGTTCGAGGTCGCCCGTCAGGCCTGTCAAGGGCAGCCCAGGGAGGTGGACTGCCTCACGATGATCGGCCTGCTCCAGGGCATGCGGAACGATCCGCAGCGGGCGGTCGCAGCCTTCCGGGACGCCCTGGCCAGTCCCCACGGCACGCCGCGCGAGGTGAGCCTTCGCTACGAGCTGGGCCTGGCCCACGAGGCAGCGAGCGCTCCGGGGAAGGCCCTGGGCCAGTACCTGGCTGTGCAGAAGGCGGAGCCCGCGCACCGTGACGTGGCGGAGCGGGTGCGCCGACTCTCCGCCACGGCGCGACCGGAGGAGGATGGCCCACCGCGCCCCACCACCGCATCCTCACCCACTGGTCGGCCGGCACCCACCCGACCGGCCGCGCCCGAGCCGTCGCCGACTGCGAAGACGCGCAAGGTGGGGTACTTGTAGAGAACCTCCCCGACGATGAGCTACCTGGAACACTTCGGGCTGACCGAGGAGCCCTTCTCCAACGCACCGGTCAGCCGCTTCTATTTCGAGTCGCCCCAGCACCAGCAGGCGCTGGTTCGGCTCACCCATGCCGTCTCGCGGATGCGCGGGCTCTCGGTGCTGGTGGGGGACATCGGCGCGGGGAAGACCACCCTCGCTCGCCGGCTGCTCGACGCGCTGCCCGAGGAGGAGTACGAGGCCGCGCTCTTCGTCATCATCCACTCCGGGGTGACCGCCTCGTGGCTGCTGCGGCGGATCGCGCTGCAGCTGGGGGTGGAGAACCCGGCCCAGGAGAAGCTGGCGCTCCTCAGCCAGCTCTACCAGCGGCTGATGCAGATTCACGAGCAGGGCCGCAAGGCGGTGGTGCTGATCGACGAGGCCCAGATGCTCGAGACGCGCGAGCTGATGGAGGAGTTCCGCGGCCTCCTCAACCTCGAGGTGCCCGAGCGCAAGCTCATCTCCTTCGTCTTCTTCGGCCTGCCGGAGATCGAGCGCAACCTCCGGCTGGATCCTCCGCTGGCCCAGCGCGTGGCGATGCGCTACCGGCTCGAGCCGCTCAACGCCGACAGCTCCCGCTCCTACGTCGAGCACCGCCTCCACACCGCCGGGAGCGGCCGGAACCCCTTCACCCCGGCGGCGATCGAGGTGCTGCACCGGGTCTCGGGCGGCTCGCCGCGGATCATCAACACCCTCTGCGACAACGCGCTGTTCGAGGCCTACCTCGCCGGGGAGAGGACGGTGGGCGCCCCGCGCATCGAGGAGATCGCCCGGAACCTCACCCTCGCCGCGGGCGAGACCTCGGGCGGCAACGGCGCCCCCGCGGGGACACCGGCCGGCAACGTGGACCTCTCCGAGGTGGACCGCTACCTCGAGAGCCTGAAGAGCTGAGCCGATGCGCTGGAGCGGCCCGAGCCGGCGGCGCCGATTCCTGGCGGTGGGTCTCCTCGTCGCCCTGGTCGCCGGCGCGCTGACCTTCCTCGCCGTGGGTCGCTCCCGATTCGCCTGGGATCAGGCCTGCACCCTGGCCCGGCGGCAGCTTCCCGGCCTGCTCGGGGCGGACGTGGGACTCGGCCGCTGCGAGGTGGACCCCACCGGCCGCACGCTCCGCATCTACGGGCTCTCCGCCGCGGCACCGGACAGCGAGCGCCCCGTCTTCAGCGCCGACGAGCTCGAGATCACCATCGCCGGTGTGCAGCCGCTCTCCGGCCGCCTGGAGCTGGATCGCGTCAGGCTCATTCGCCCCCGCGTCTGGCTGGACCTCACCCGGCCGCCCGCGCCGAAGCCGAAGAGCGACGGATGCCCGCTGCGCGCCCTGGAGCACCTGGAGGTGGACACGCTCGAGGTGCGGGGCGCCGAGGTACGGGTGGCACTCCCCGGCGGGCGCAGGGTCGAGGTGGCCGGAGTGGAGCTGAGCTGGCGCACCCGGCGGCGGGATGCGGAGTTCACCCTCCGCACCTCGCAGGGCCTGCTGGACCTGGGCAACGGACGGGTGCCGCTGGCGCTGGCCGGTCTGGCGGTGGAGGGCGCGCTCGCCCCGGGCGGCCGGGAGCTGGAGGTGAGCCGGGGCGAGCTGTCGGTCGACGATGCGCAGCTGTCCTTCGCCGGGCGGGTGGAGGACCTCTGCCGCCCGTCACTGGCGCTGGACGCGCAGCTGTTCCTCCCCATGCGGATGGTGTCCCGGCTGGTGCCGCTGGGGGAGAGCTCCGGACACCTCTGGGCCCAGGCCACGCTCTCCGGCCGGGTGCCGGACCTGCGCGTCACCGGCGAGCTGCTGGGGAAGGGCGTGGCTCTGGGCGCGCTCCGTCCGGGGGATTTCACCGTCCGCGCCTCCCTGGCCGGCCAGGACGTCACCATCGGCGAGCTCACCGTGCCGGTGGGGCAGGGCACGCTGCGGGCCAGCGGAGATCTCAAGCTGGTTCCCGGCCTGCCGCTCCGGGCGAAGGCCGAGCTGGAGCAGGTGAGCATGTTCCAGGTCTTCGATCGCGTGGGGATGGGGTGGGCCTGGGTGGACCTCCTCGCGACCGGCCCGGTGAACCTCTCGGGCAAGCTCGCTCCCGCCCCCGAGCTGCAGGGCCAGGCCGACCTCAAGATCTCGCGCTTCGTGACCTGGGGCCACCCGGTGGGGCAGAAGCTGCCCGGTCCGCCCATCGTCGCCATTCCCGCCGGCGAGGTGGCTCTGGATCTGGGGATCCACCCCGACCGCGTCGAGCTGCTCAACGGACGGGTCAAGGTGGGCGGGTCCCGGGCGGTGGCCAACGTGGTCATCCCCTACGCGGGCCGGGGGCCCATCACCATCGACACCACCGCCGAGCCGCTGGTGCTCGAGGACGTGGGGAGGATTGGCGACCTCCCCCTCGGCGGCGTGGGTGCCGCGCGGGTCTCGATCCGGATCCCCCCGGGGTTCCTCTTCCTCGACGGGGAGCTTGCCCTTCAGGATTCCACCCTCCGCGGCTTTGCCCTGGGAAACGTCTCCTCGCCGGTGAGCGTGCGTGACGGAGTGCTCTCCTTCGCCGAGCTCACCGGAACGAAGGGCCGCACCGGGTATCAGGGCCGGGCGGCGCTCGACTTTCGCGGCGACTCCCCGGTGGCACATGTCGCGGCCAGCGTCCCCAACGGACGGGTGGAGGATCTGGTGGAGCTGCTCGCGCCGGTATCGCCGGCCCTCCAGCCGCTCCGCCGGGTCCTGGTCGGCGGTGCCCGGGGGACGGTGACCCTCGAGGGCCCGGGGGAGACGATGGAGGGACGCTTCGACCTCGACCTCTCCGGGGTCAGCCTCTCGGGCCGCCGCCTCGGGGACGGTGCGCTCCACGCCCGGCTCGATGCGGGCAACGCCATCGCCCTGGACTCGCTCGCTCTGCGCGGTCCGCTGGGAAGCTCCAGGGCCGAGGGGCGCTGGGACTTCGTCGGACCGCTCGCAGGAAAGTTCCGGGTGGACGGGCTCCAGCTGGAGGAGCTGGTGGGGGCGGAGGCGGCGAAGCGGCTCCGGGCCCGCGGGTCCCTCACCCTGGCCGGGACTCTTGCCGGGACGGACGCGGTGCCCGACATGGCGATGACCCTGAGCGGACCTCAGATCTACCTCTCCGGCCGCGCGCTCGGGCCGATGTCGCTCGAGGCCCGCGCCCTTGGCGAGCAGCTGGAGGTCAAGGGCCGGCCGGTGGCAGACACCGACCTCCGGCTCACCGCCCGAATCCGCAAGCCCTACCCGTACGAGGCCACGCTCAAGCTCGCGCTCACCGACATCCGGGCGCTGCTCCCGGAAACCGCCGCCGCACAGGGGCTCAACGGGTCGATGAATGGCCTGCTCACCGCCAGCGGGACCCTGTCCGAGCCCGAGGCCTCGCGCGGGCTGCTTCACCTGGACAGCCTCAGGCTGCAGCGGGGCGAGTTCCGGGCCGAGAGCGACGGGCCGTGGGACGTGCGATTCCGGGGCGGACGGGTGAGCAGCGAGGGGCTCCGGCTGAAGGGACCCGAGACCGAGCTCAGCGCCTCGGGGTCCCTGGAGGAGGGCGCGATGGACGTCGCGGTCTCCGGGGCGGTCGACCTCCGGCTCCTGGAGTCCTTCGTCCAGGGGCTGGAGCGCGCCTCGGGGCGGCTGGAGTTGCTGGGCAACGCCCGGGGCGATCCGGCCGACCCGCAGATCGTCGGGACTGCCACCCTGGTGGACGCGGGCTTCCGGGTCCGGGGCCAGCCGCTGGAGCTGCGAGGGCTGAAGGGCAAGCTCGACTTCAGCGAGTCCCGCATTCTCTGGAGCGACCTGGAGGGCCAGGCCAACGACGGCCGGGTCAGCAGCCGCGGCGACGTTCGCTGGCGCCGGTTCCGCCCCGAGCAGCTCGAGGTGCAGCTGCAGCTGGACCAGGTCTCGGTCCGCGTGGTGGAGGACGCGCCCTTCGCCGCCAGTGGCGAGCTGACCCTCACCGGCCGCCCGGGGGCGTTCTTCCTCGCCGGCGACCTGGACGTGCAGCGGCTCCGCTACCGGCGCCCCTTCGGCTTCGACACCCTGCTCGCGCGGGCCAACCGCCCCGGCAGGTCGGGGGAGGCCCCCAGCGAGTGGCTCCAGATGGACATCGCCCTGCACCTGAAGGACGCGGCGGTGGAGAACAACCTCGCCAGGGCCCGCATCGTGGGGGACCTGCGGCTCACCGGCAGCAACCTGCATCCCGGCCTCATCGGAGCGATGGAGGCGGGGCAGGGGAGCCAGGCCTTCTTCCGGGGGACGACCTTCAACGTCACCCAGGGCGCAGTCGACTTCAAGGACCGCCGGAGCCTGGAGGGCGTGTTCGACGTGCGCGCCGAGTCACAGTTACGCGAGTACCTCGTCCGGCTGCACGCCTTCGGGAAGACCAGCCAGCCCCAGGTGCTCCTCTCCAGCGAGCCCAGCCTCCCCGAGGGGGACATCATCTCGCTGCTGACGCTGGGGGTGACCTCGCGCGACCGCGCCAACGCGAACACCACCACCACGGGGGCGGGAATCGCCGCCGAGGCGCTGTACCAGGCCTCCGGCCTCGACCGGCAGGTGCAGAAGTTCCTCCCCCGGAACTCGGTCATCCGCGACCTGAGCTTCCACGTCTCCACGCTCTACAACGACGCCAACGGGCTCGTGGAGCCGACGGTGCAATTGGAGTCGAAGTTGCTCACCGATCAGCTTAGGCTCGGCCTCTCCCAGCCGGTCTCCGGAAAGGGGACGCGGGCCCTCGCCGAGTACCGGTTCGACGATCGCGTCTCCGCCCTGATCCAGTGGGACAACGTGTACAACGACGTTCCGATCGGAAACCTGGGGGTCGATCTCAAGCTCCGTTGGAACGTCGAGTAGCCCTCCTGCTCGCGCTGTTCCTGACCGCGGCGCCGGCCCGCGCGCAGGGACCTGGCGTTCCCTCCGAGCCGGTGGTCGCCTCGGTGAAGCTGCAGATTCGCGGCGGGGGCCAGGTGCCCGCCGACCTCCAGGGCCTGGTGGCGGTCACCCCCGGTCAGCCCCTGTCCCGCCGCGCGGTGCGCCGGAGCATCGAGCGCCTCTTCTCCACCGGCCGCTTCTCCGACGTGGTGGCCCGCGCGGACGAGGGGCCGGACGGCCTGCTGGTCACCTTCGAGCTCGCCCCGGTGGTGCGCATCGCTCGCATCGACCTGACCGGGGTCAGGGCGCTGGGCAACGACGAGGTGCTGGCCGCGGCCCGGCTGCAGACCGGCAGCGAGTTCTGGCCGGAGCGACTGGACGAGGCCCGGGCCGGGCTCCTCGCCGCCTACGCCCGGCGAGGCTGGAACCAGGCCGAGATCTCCGCCACCGCACAGCCCTCCCCCGAGGGGATGGTGGTCAAGCTGGACGTCCGCGAGGGGGAGCCCACCCGGGTGGCCGCGGTACGCTTCGACGGTCAGCCCGGGCTCCCCGCCGGACGGCTCTCCTCCGCCTTCGGCCTGCGGGTGGGAGACATCCTCGATCGCACCCGGCTCGACCCGGGGGCGGAGGCG
>Ga0207679_10000593_pt1 | contig 24161 bp, 17 predicted proteins | sample KBSC73metaG_FD_184320 | JGI IMG/M metagenome (GOLD analysis project Ga0207679, IMG submission 184320) | Corn rhizosphere microbial communities from Kellogg Biological Station, Michigan, USA - KBS C7-3 metaG (SPAdes) (version 2) | ecosystem: Host-associated > Plants > Roots > Rhizosphere > Soil ... | reverse complement strand
GCGACACCGCCAGGTTCCGGACAAAGTCCTGATTGATGGTCGTGCCCACCGTGCTCGAGCCGACGTCCACCACCGGAGGAGTGCCGACCACCGTCACCGTCTCGGTGCCGGCCACTTCCGGCAGCAGCTCGACGTTGAGGCGGAGCGTTCGGTCCGCGGCGACGTCGATGCCGGTGCGGGTGTAGGGCCGGTAAGTCTCCTTCTCGAAGCGCAGGGTGTATGTCCCCGGCGGTAGCTGCGGGACTCGGTAGAGGCCGGTGGCGTCGGTCACCACCACCTGCTCGCCTTGCAGCCCGGGAGAGGTGGCGGTCACCACCACGTCGGCCACCGGGGCGCGGGTGGAGGAGTCGATGACGTTGCCGGTCAGCACCGAGCTGCTGCCCTGGGCGAGCGCCGCAGGAGAGCCGAGCATCGCGACGGTGACGAGCAGTGCCCGCAGGCGTCCGGATTCGCCGATGCCGGGGACGCGGCGGCGCAGCATGGTTCGATCCAAGTGACACCCCTCCTCGGACTGCGTGGTGCATCGGAGAATGAGGTGCAGGAGGCGAGCGAGTCAGGATTGCGCTTGAACCAACGGCGACTGTGGTCCGTGCGTACCAGTCCATTCGCAGGTACGACTCGGCGCTTCGCCGGAGCGTGCAGCCAGACGGCGAGGCGGTGCGGCGAAGGACGGCAACCGAAGGTCAATGCCCGTTGTCACAGTCCATGAGGGGGTTGTACCGAAGAGAACGACGAGCGCATGTCACTTCACGCTGCTCCGCAACTGCTGTCGGAGATCGCCGCACTTGCCGTCCGCGCCCACGACCGCACCGAGTTCCGCTCCGGAATGCTCGCCTTGCTCCAGGGCGCAATCCCCTTCGAGGTCGCCTTCGTCCAGAGCGGTGCCTCCACTGCCGGGCCCGAACCGGTGAGCTGGGGACTTCCTCCCCTCGCCGGACGTCTGCTCCCCCGTCGGGCCGACACCGTCTGGAGCGAGCTGGCAGGCATCCGCGCCGCCGCGCTGGGGGAGGGCGGGGTCGTCGAGGCCTCGGGCCTGGTCACTGCCGACTCGGAGCTCGGCCGGCTGTTGCGCACCGAGCGTCCGGTCCGGCATCTCTGCCTGGCCGCCCTGGAGGAGGGCCGCACCGCGCTGGTGATGGGCCGCTCCGGCGAGCCGTTCACTCGCCGGGAGCTGGAGCTGGTCCGGCTGGCGCTGCCGGTGATCGGGCTCGGCGACCGGCGGGCGAGCGAGGTCCAGGAGGCCCTGGGCGCGCGGCTCACTCCGCGCGAGCAGGAGATCTTCGACTACGTGAGTCGCGGCTACAACAACCGGGAGATCGCCTCGGCACTGGGCACCTCGCACTTCACCGTGCGGAACCAGCTCTGCCGCCTCTTCCGGAAGGTGGGCGTCAGCGGCCGCTCCGAGCTGGTCGGTCTGGCGGCGATGGCCACCCGTCGCGCCCGCACCGCGTAGCGCCTGCTTCCCGCAACCGCGCGAGCCCCGCGCCAGAGCCATCCCAGGCTCCGGCACGGGGCCCGCCACCACCGCTCGCGGGCCCAAGGTCCCCGCGAGCGGTGTCTCACCTCACTTCAGGCTCGGGAAGGCCTGGTTGAGGAAGCACACCCCGGAGCTCTCGAAGAAGGTGGTCACCGGTGCCGCCCAGGAGGCGGTGGTGCAGCCCTGATCGAAGACGCTGAAGATGCCCGAGCTGAAGGGCTGCTTGAACGGATCGCAGTCCGCGTCGCTCTCGCAAGGCACCGCCGGGGACAGCGCCTGGACGGTGTACTCGGCAGTGCAGGCCCCGACGGTCATCGTCACCTCGGCCTTCCACTCCGCGTTCTGGGTTGCCGCGCCCCCCAGCGCCTGCAGGTTCCGCACCTCGTAGGTCAGACCGCTGGCGTCGAACATCGCGGTGAAGCTGTCGATGTTGCAGAAGCCTTCACCGTCGGCGTCCCGCTGAGTGAACCGGCCCGCGCCGACGAGGCCGGCGGGAAGCGGGTCGGGCTCGTTCCCGGTGTAGGCCATGCTCAGCGCGGCGTGCACCCGCACCTCGCTGTTGGCGAGGGTGTCGAAGATCCAGATGTCGCTGGTCTCCGCCGGGGTCGCGGTATCGCAGCCGGGGGCTGCCGAACCGGTACGGGTGAAGCGCAGCACGTAGCCGCCCTGAGCCGAAGGAAGCATCTGGCACTCGGGCTGGACCATCGAGCCGCAGGCAGTGAGGAGGAACAGCACGGAGAGCAGCTTGGTTCTCATGGTCGTATCCATGGCTAGAACGTGAACCGCAGGCTGAACCGGAACTGCCTGACCGGCTGGAAGTTTGTGGGAGTTCCCCAGGCGAGGTTCGGAACGACCGGTGTGGGAACACCGTTTCGATTGGGGAGGACGACGCGGATGGCGTTGCCGGTGGGGGAGGTGGGATCGATCGTCGGTTTTGGCAGTGAGCCGTTGCCGTTGGGGAAGGGCGGGGCGGTGCACTCTGCGGCCCGACACTGTCCACCAAACTCCTGCGGCACACTGCCCTGCCGTGCGCCGAGGATGGCGCTGACCGTCGCCGCGGTGTAGTTCTCGTCCACCGAGAGCGGTCGTTGCGAATTGAAGATGTTGAAGGCCTCGATCCCTGCGGTGATGACGCTGTCCTTGCTGAGCCGGTAGTTCAGGTTCACCCGGGCGTCGAGCGAGGTGACCCAGGGGAGACGGCCTGCGCTCCCGCGCTCGAGGATGAAGGCCTGGCCCGCACCGTAGATGGGGTGAGCGCCCAGCGCATTGATCGGCGTGCCGGAGTTTGCGTTGAAGGATCCGCCGAGCGTGGCGCTGAAGGTCGGGGTGATGACGAACTCCTTGGCCAGGTAGACCTTGATCGAGTGAGTGATGTCCCCGCTCAGCGGTCCCTGCTGGTTCAGGAGCAGGGTCCGGAGGTCGAAGGTGGAGTTGATGTTCGGGTCGAGCTGTGGGGCACCCAGCGCGTTCAGGCCCTGGGCGTTGAAGAGCCCGTCGTAGTTTCCGGTCAGCTTGGACCAGGTGTAGCTCACCTGCGCCAGCCACAGGTCGGAGAAGCTCTTGGTGAAGAGGACGGTGACCGCGTGATACGTCCTCTCGGCCTTGGGAAACGCGTCGGCGATCCCTGATCCGGGGTTCCCGATGAAGTAGCTCTGTCCGTCGTTGTTGGACATGTCCTCCACCGTGCGGACCAGGCTCCGGTAGGTGTAGGTCAGTCCGGCCCGGGCGTTGGGCAGCACCTCGTACTCGGCCCCGGCCACCACCTCGTCGTTCGCCGGGGACTTGAGATCCGGATCCACGTACGAGGCGTACGGCCCGCCGGTCACCCCCCACTTTCGGTTCGGACCCTGCGTCACCCCGTTGATCAGCGCGGTGCTGTCGGTGCGGGTATTGGCATCACACCCGGTCCGCCCGACCACCAGGGGGTTGCAGTCGTGCACCGCCTGGAGGGTTCCCTGCGAGCTGCTCAGCGCTCGGTCGGAGATGTCGAGGGGGATGTACTCGTAGTAGCGGCCGTAGTTGGCGAAGATCTTCGACCGGCCCTGCTGCGTGGGATCCCACACCACGCCGACTCGGGGGCTCCACTGGTCCTTGAGCGCGATCCGGGTCTTCCCGTCCTGTCCCTCCATGGTGAGCGCGTCGTAGCGGAGGCCCAGGTTCAAGGTGACCTTGTCCATGATGCTCCAGCTGTCCTGGATGAACCCGCCGATGATCGTCGACTTCGTGGCGGTGAACGGCCGCGGCTTGTCGCTGATGCTGTCGGTGTCGACGATCTCCCCGAAGCGGCGGTAGTCGTAGACCGAGCCCGGATCCGTGCCGAGGTCCTGGCCGTCCCGGTAAACCACGCCGCCGGTGTAGGTCTCGTCGTGCTTGTACTTGTTGATCTGCCCGTCGAACCCGGCCTTCAAGACGTGATGGCCGAGCCCCTGGAGGAGGTAGGTCAGCACTGCCCTGGCCTGGTAGCTGTCGAAGTCCAGGTACTCGATGAGTCCGCCCGGGCCGCCGGTGAAGTAACGGACCACGTTGCAGGTCGCCCCGGGCTCGCTGCAGGCCTGGGTGACCGAAGCCGGGACCGACGTGTCCAGCTGATAGACCGGCGTCGGCACCCCCGCGGGTGAGCGCACGCTGGGCACCCCTGCCAGGACCGCGGGGTTGTCGATGTCGTCCAGCGTGCTTCCGTCCCCGGGGAGATACGAGTCACGCTGGAGGTGCACGCCGAGCCTGATGTCCAGGAGGAGGCGCTTGTCCATGAAGGAGCTGTTCAGCTCGCCGACGACATCGACCGAGTTGAAGCTCGATTTCGTCCACCCGGAGTTGTACGTGCCGAGGGTGAGGAGATTGGGGGTGAAGGGGTTCCGGTTGTTGGACCGGTTCCGGAGCGCCACTCCCCCCTCACCGCCGCCGGTGGTCGGCGTCCCGGTGACGGTCAAGCTCAGGCGATGATCGCCACTGATGAGGAAGGTGAGCTTGCCGATGTAGTTCCAGCTCCGCTCGTCGCCGTTGCGGTGCTCGGTCGAGTCGGGAATGGCCTCGAACGCGCCGTTGATCAGCCGATTGAACGAGCGACCGTAGATGTAGCGCTGCGCCGCCCACTGCACGCCGGCGAAGAACCACAGCTTGTCCTTGATGATGTACCCGCCGATGGTGGCGCCGACGTCGCCGAAGTTCCCCAGCTCGCGCGTGCCCACGATCACCGGGGTGGCGCCGGTCACTGAACCGGGGGCACCGGTCAGGCTCCCGGGAGTGAAGGTGCCCCACACGGATCCGTGGAACTCGTTCCCGCCGGACTTGGTGACCGCGCTGATCGCTCCGCCGCTGGTCCGCCCATACTCGGGCATGTACCCGCCGCTGACCACGTTGATCTCGTCCATGAACTCGGCGGTGAGGGGCGAGCCCAGCGTGCCGAATCCGGGGTTGTTCACCGAGAGCCCGTCGATGAGGTACAGGTTCTCCGGCGAGGTCGCGCCGTTGATGCCGACGCCGTAGTAGTCACCGGTGGCCTGCGGAGCAGTGGTGGCCAGCGAGTCGAAGGAGCGGTTGGCGCCGGCGAGGCCTCCGGGTCGCGCCACCGCCAGGTTCCGGACGAACTCCTGGTTGATGGTGGTGCCGGTGGCGCTCGAGCCGATGTCCACGGTCGGCGGCGTGCCGACCACGGTCACCGTCTCGCTGCCTGCGGTCTCGGGGAGGAGCTCGACGTTGAGGCGAAGCGTGCGGTCCGCTGCGACGTCGATGCCGGCCCGGGTGTAGGGCCGGTAGGTCTCCTTCTCGAAGCGCAAGGTGTACGTCCCCGGCGGCAGCTGGGGGACTCGGTAGAGTCCCGTGGCGTCGGTGACCACCACCTGCTCGCCCTGCAATCCGGGAGAGGTGGCGGTGACCACCACGTCCGCCACCGGTGCCTTCGTTGCGGTGTCAATCACGTTTCCGGTGAGCACCGAGGTGCTGGTTTGCCCCAGCGCCACGGTGGGCACAAGCGCGAGCAGCAGCGCGCACGGCCATCGTTTTCCTGTCGTTCCCAGCTCGGCTCTCTTCAAGAGCAGCCCTCCTCACGACGCGGTGATGGAGGGAACTGTCGGCGTGGAATGGCCGGGCGGTCATGATTGCAGGTGAACCACCGGGCCTGTGGTGTCCTCGCACCACTCCGCTCCCGGCGCTCCGTTCAACGCTGGCCGTTGCAGACTTCTCCTCGGCTCGACGGAGGAGCGCGGGCCCGCGTTCAGACCGGCGATTCGCCGGGCGACGCTAGAGCGTCACCTGGACCGAGGAGATGCCCCAGATGTCCTGCGCGTACTGATGGATGCTCCGGTCGGAGCTGAACCGGCCGACCCGGGCGACGTTGAGCAGCGCCCTCCTCGACCAGCCCTGGGGATCCGAGGCGTAGGCCTTCGCCACCTCGAGCTGCGCGTCGGCGTAGGCGCGGAAATCCGCCAGGACCAGGTACCGGTCCTCGGTGAGCAGCGCTTCCACCAGCGGATGGAACAGCTCCGGATCCTCGGGAGAGAAGAAGCCCGAGCGGATGAGCTCCAGCACCGCCCTCAGCTCGGGGTCGTGGGCCACCACCTCTGCCGGGCGGTACCCGTTCCGGAGCGTCTCCGCCACCTGCTCGGCGGTGAGCCCGAAGAGGAAGAAGTTCTCGTGACCCACCGCGTCGCGGATCTCGATGTTGGCCCCGTCGAGCGTTCCCAGCGTGAGGGCCCCATTGAGGGCGAACTTCATGTTCCCGGTCCCGGAGGCTTCCTTGCCCGCGGTGGAGATCTGCTCCGAGACGTCGGCGGCGGGGATGATTCGCTCGGCGAGGCTCACCCGGTAGTTGGGGAGGAACACCACCTGGATGCCGGTGCGGCCCGAGTCGGCATTCACCACCTCGGCGATTCCGTTGATCAGCCGGATGGTGAGCTTGGCCAGCACGTAACCCGGCGCGGCCTTGGCCCCGAAGAGGAAGACCCGGGGGTGGACCACCGCCGCGGGGTTCTCCCGAGCCCGGATCCACAGCGCCACGATGTGCAGTGCGTCGAGGAGCTGCCGCTTGTATTCGTGGAGCCGCTTCACCTGGACGTCGAAGATCGCCGAGGGGTCCAGGTTCAGCCACAGCGTGTCCCGTACGTGGTCCACCAGCCGCTGCTTGTTCAGCTGCTTCACCGCACGGAACTCGTGGAGGAACCCGACATCGCTCGTCAGCGGCTCGAGGTACCGGAGCTGGTCGAGGTCCCGCACCCAGCCGTCGCCGATCCGCGAGGTGACCAGCGCCGAGAGGGCGGGATTGCACAGCAGGAGCCAGCGCCGGGGCGTCACCCCGTTGGTCTTGTTGTTGAAGCGCTCGGGAAAGAAGGAAGCGAAGTCGGGAAGAACGTCGCGCTTGAGCAGCTCGGTGTGGAGCTCGGCCACGCCGTTCACGCTGTGGCTCCCCACCACCGCCAGGTGCGCCATGCGCACCTTCTTCTCCGGCCCCTCCTCGATCAGCGACATCCGCCCCAGCCGCTCCACGTCGAAGGGGTGGCGGATCTGCACCTGGCGGAGGAAGCGCTGGTTGATCTCGTAGATGATCTCCAGATGGCGCGGGAGCAGCCGCTCGAAGAAGCTCACCGGCCACATCTCCAGCGCCTCGGCCAGGAGGGTGTGGTTGGTGTACCCGAACGTCCCGACCGTCAGTTCCCAGGCCTCGTCCCAGGGGACGTTCTTCTCGTCGACCAGGAGCCGCATCAGCTCGGCGATGGCCACCGCGGGGTGCGTGTCGTTGAGCTGGATGGCGACCTTGTCCGGGAAGGCACTGAAGTCAGCGTGGTGCCGCGCGTAGCGTCGGAGGATGTCCGCCAGGCTGCAGGCGACGAAGAAGTACTCCTGCCGGAGGCGGAGCTCCTTGCCGGCCTGGTTCTGGTCGTTGGGGTAGAGGACCTTGCTGATGACCTCCGAATCGTTCTTCTCCACCACGCTGCGCTCGTAGTCCCCGGCATTGAAGAGCCGGAGGTCGAACTCCTCCGAGGCTCGTGCCTGCCAGAGGCGCAGCGTGTTGACGTTGGCCACCCCGTACCCTGCGATCGGCATGTCGTAGGGGACGCCCAGCACCGTCTTTCCCCCCACCCAGCGCGAGGTGGGGATGCCATTGCGGCCCGAGCCGCGCTCCACGCCACCGTAGAAGCGCACCGCGACCACCCTGTCGGGCCGGACGATCTCCCAGGGGTTGCCGAACTTGAGCCACTCGTCGGCGCGCTCGACCTGGTGTCCACCGATGAAGTCCTGACGGAAGATGCCGAACTCGTACCGGATGCCGTAGCCCATCCCCGGGTAGCCGTGGGTGGCCATCGAGTCGAGGAAGCACGCCGCGAGCCGACCGAGGCCGCCGTTGCCCAGACCGGCGTCGGGCTCGAGGTCGATCAGGGCGTCCAGATCCACCCCCGCGCCCCGCAGCCCCTCCCGAGCGGAGTCCAGGAGGCCGGTGGCGATCAGGTTGTTCTCCAGGGCGCGACCGAGCAGGTACTCGGCCGAGAGGTAATACGCGCGCTTGGGATCGAGCGCGCGATGGGTCCGCTTCGTCGCCACCCAGCGCTCGGCGAGACGGTCCCGAACGGCCATGGCGACGGCCTGGAACCGGTCCCAGGGGCTCGCCCGGTCCGGACCCTGGCCGCGGGTGTACTGGACGTGAGCGAGGAACGAGCGCTGCAGTGCGTGCGGGTCCGTCCGGAGGTGGGGCACCTCGGGGGTGGGCAGGGGCGTCTCGGGAACCAGTCGGACGGGGCTGTCGCTCATCGGCAGCGAGAACTCTATCCTGCCCGGACCCTTGCGGCGGGCCTGGAGCGTCCTCCGCCGGGACGAGCGCCTGCTCAGCGAATCGAGTGGGAATCGAGCCACGTTGGACCAAGGTCGCATGGGCGGGCCGTCGCGGGCCGTCTCCGGCCGTCGGTAGAGTCGGCCATCACCATCACTGCCGGACCGAGCCTCCGGCGTCCCTCTAGCCTGGGGTGTGTCCATGCGTGAAATCTCGGATCGGTCCGCGAACGCCCCCGCGGAGGCCTCCCCGGAGGGCCCGGCGCGCGCGGCGGCGGGCGTCAGCCGGCGAGACCTCCTCCGGCTCGGGTTCCGAGGCGCCGGAGGGCTCACCCTTGCCGGTCTGGTGGACGTTCCGGCGGCGCGCGCCGCGACCGAGTCGATGAAGCTGTCGGAGGTCAGCGAGTTCACCACCTCCTGCAACTTCTGCTCGTGCGGCTGCGGGATGGTGGCGACGGTCCGCGACGGGAAGCTCATCACCATGGAGGGCGACGTCGACCACATCGTGAGCCGCGGCTCACTCTGCGTCAAAGGCATCTCCATGTTCGCGACGCACGCTTCGCCGAAGCGCCTGACGACGCCGCTCTACCGAGCGCCGGGCAGCGATCGCTGGGAGGAGCTGAGCTGGAAGGACGCGGCCGAACGGGTCGCGCGGAAGATCAAGAAGATTCGCGACGAGACCTGGATCGCCACCGAGAAGGTCGGCGGCGTGGAGGTTCCGGTCAACCGGACGGACGCGATGGCCTTCCTGGGGGGCGCCCAGAACACGAACGAGGAGTGCTACCTCTTCCAGAAGGCGGCGCGTCTCCTCGGGATGCCCTTCGTCGAGCACCAGGCTCGACTTTGACACAGCCCCACGGTCCCCGGTCTGGGGGCCGCGTTCGGTCGCGGGGCGATGACCAACCACTGGGTCGACATGCAGCATGCCAGGACGATCCTGGTCGAGGGGAGCAACGTCGCGGAGAACCACCCGATGGCCTTCAAGTGGATCCGCGTGGCCCAGGAGCACGGAGCGAAGATCATCCACGTCGATCCGCGTTTCACGCGGACCTCCGCGACGGCCGACGTCTATGCCCGCATTCGCCCGGGCGCCGACGCCGCCTTCCTCAACACGATGATCAACCACATCATCGTCCACAAGCTCTACGACGAGGACTTCGTCACCACCCACACCAACGCGCTCTTCCTCGGTGACGTGGAGTTTGGCTTCAAGGACGGGCTCTTCTCCGGGTTCGACCAGGAGAAGCACGCCTACGACACGAAGACGTGGGGTTATCAGCTCGACCGTCAGGGCAAGCCACGGCTCGCGAAGAGCCTGGATGACCCGCATTGCATCTTCACCAGATTGAAGACGTTCGTCTCCCGCTACACCCTCGAGATGGGGGAGACGATCACGGGGATCCCGGCAGCGCAGATCCGCGAGATCGCCGAGACGATGGCCAAGAACCGGCCGGGCACGATCCTCTACGCGCTGGGCATGACCCAGCACACCACCGGGGTACAGGGAATCCGGGGGTTCACCATCCTGCAGCTCCTGCTCGGGAACCTGGGCAAGCCGGGCAGCGGGGTCAACGCGCTCCGGGGCGAGCCGAACGTGCAGGGCGCCTGCGACATGGGAGTGCTCAACAACTACCTCCCGGGATACATGGACTACCCGTCCGCCACCGAGCCCACGCTCGAGGCGTGGACAAGGAAGAACGGAACCGGTGACCGCCGGTTTCTGGTGAACATGCTCAAGGCGTTCTTCGGAGACGCGGGCACGCCCGAGAACGACTTCGGCTACGGTTGGTTGCCGAAGAAGGGCGTCGGAAAGAACTACGGCACCCTGTCGATCTTCGAGGACGCCCTGGCGGGCAAGATGAAGCTGGTGTGGATCGTCGGGCAGAACCCCGCCGTCACCACGCCCAATCTGAAGATGACCTTCGACGGGCTGGACAAGCTCGAGACGCTCGTCATCCAGGAGATCTGGGAAACGGAGACCGCGGCCTTCTGGAAGCGGCCCGGCGCGGATCCGAAGTCCATCCAGACCGAGGTCTTCTTGCTGCCGGCCGCCTTCTTCATGGAGAAGAACGGCACCATCAGCAATTCGGGCGGCCTCATCCAGTGGCGACACGCCGCGGTCAAGCCGCCCGGGAAGGCTCTCCCCGATGGCGAGGTCGTGGACTACGTCTTCCGGCGCGTACGTGACCTCGTCCACGCTTCGAGGGAGCCCAAGGACGAGATCATCCAGAAGGCTTTCTGGACCTACCTCTCCGCCGAGGACGTGCTCAAGGAGATGAACGGGTTCGCGCTCCGCGACCTCCCGGAATCGAAGCTCAAGGCCGGCGAGCTGGTGACCAAGGTGGCCGACCTCAAGGCGGACGGCACGACCTCTTCCGGCGCCTGGCTCTACGCGGGGATCTTCGCCGGCGGCGTCAACCACTCGAAGCGTCGCGACTCGAAGACCGATCCCGGAGGTCTGGGGATGTATCCGAACTTCGCCTGGACCTGGCCGAACAACATGCGCGTCCTCTACAACCGGGCGTCCTGCGACCGGCACGGCAAGCCCTACCCGGACGCGAAGCCGCTCGTCTGGTGGGACGAGCGGGCCGGGCGCTGGACGGGATACGACGTCCCGGACGTACCCAAGCTGACCGACGGTCCCGGCACGCCGAACGGCCAGCGTGCCTTCCACATGAACGCCGAAGGCGTCGGCCGGCTCTTCGCTGCGGTGTACCAGGATCCGGATCTCTCCCTCGACAAGAAGGAGAGGGACAGCCCGGTTCCCCGCGACGTCGGCTACGTTCCCAAGGATGGTCCCTTGCCGGAGATGTACGAGCCGGTCGAGAGCCCTGTGGAGAACGTCCTGCATCCCAAGGTGGGGAGCAACCCAACGCTCAAGTACCCGCGCGTCAAGTCCCACCAGCCGATCGGAAGGGCCGCGGAGTTCCCCTACGTCCTCATGACCTCCACCGTCGCCGAGCACTGGTGCGCGGGCTCGACCACCCGGAACATCCCCTGGCTCAACGAGCTGGTGCCGGAGCCGATGATCGAGTTGCCCGAGAGCCTGGGACGCAAGCTCGCGGTGAAGAGCGGAGACTGGGTGAAGGTCTCCTCGGCCCGCGGCGAGCTGACCGTCAAGGCCGTGGTGACCCCGCGGATGAAACCCATCCAGGCCAACGGGCGCGAGGTGACCATCGTCTGGATGCCGTACAACTGGGGTTTCCAGGGTCTGTCCACCGGCCCCAGCGTGAATCACCTCACCATCGACGCGACGGACCCCGGCGCCGGAACGCAGGAGACGAAGGCCTGCCTGGTCAACGTGGTGAAGGTGCGTGACGGCGTGTCACCGCCCGCCGCTCCGAGAGGGAGGGTGTGATGGACGCGCCGGACTCCTCGAAGGCCAGAAGCACGCTGATCGACATCACCAACTGCATCGGCTGTCACGCGTGCCAGGTCGCCTGCAAGCAGTGGAACGACCGCGACGGAGAGCACACCGAGCTGCTGCCCGAGCTCGGCTTCCAGAACCCGGCGGTGCTCAGCGCGAAGACCTACACCCTCATCTCCTTCCACGAGTTCGCGGACGAGACCGCTCCTGGAGGGCTCCGCAACTCCTTCGTGATGCGGCGGTGCCTGCACTGCCTCCAGCCGGCGTGCGTGTCGGCCTGTCCGACGACGGCGCTCTTCCGGCAGGCCGATGGACCAGTGGTGTACGACTCCGACAAGTGCATCGGCTGCCGCTACTGCATGCTGGCCTGTCCCTGGGACGTGCCCACCGCGGAGTGGAACTCGCTCAAGCCCGAGATCCAGAAGTGCACCCACTGCGCGGACCGGACGAGTCAGCCGCTCCCGAAGTCGCGCAACGGCTTCCCGCTGACCGTCGTCGAGACCGAGGCCTTCAAGGAGAAGACCCCGGTTCCGGCCTGCGTGAAGGCCTGCCCGGCCGACGCGCTGGTCTACGGTGACCGGGAGGAGATGCTGACCGAGGCCCGCCGCCGGATGGCCAACCGTCCGGGCCGGTACGTGGACCGCATCTACGGCGAGAAGGAGGCGGGGGGCACGAGCGTCCTCTACCTCTCGGCGGTGCCCTTCGCGAAGCTCGGCTTCCCCGAGATTGGCGAGAAGGCCTTCCCGGCGTACTCGAAGGCCGCCCTGACCGCCGTCCCGCCGGCGGTGATGGCCCTCGGGGCCACGCTGGCGATGGTCTACTCCTACTTCCGCAAGCGCGTCGCGGCGGTGGCCACCGCGGTCCACGGCGCGGATCACCACCCGAAGTTCGAGCGCCTCCCGAACAAGTTCCTGACCCCGGTGACCTGGCTGCTGCTCCTGGTGATGGCGGTCTGCGGCCTGTCGATGGTGGCCCGGTTCGCGCTCGGCCTCGGCGGCAGCACGCACCTCTCGGACACCTTCCCCTGGGGCCTGTGGATCGTCTTCGACCTGGTGTGGATCGCGGTGGCGGCCGGCGCCTTCGCGATGGCGGGCATCATCTACCTCTTCCAGCGCAAGGACCTCTACGCGCTGGGGCGCACCGCAGTGCTGATGGGGCTCCTCAGCTACTCGTTCGTCACCGTCACGCTGATCGCCGACCTGGGTCTGCCCTGGCACTTCTACCAGCTCGGGCTCCAGGCCCCGGAGCACTCGGCGATGTTCGAGGTCTCGTGGTGCGTGGGTCTCTACGTCACCATCCTGGCCCTGGAGTTCGTGCCGGTCCCGCTGGAGCACTTCGGGCTCACCCGGGCCCTGGCCGCCTGGCGCCGCTGGTCGGGGGCATACGTCGCGCTGGCGATGACAGTGTTCGTCTACATGCTGTCCCGCAACCCGCTCTACGCCGCCCTCACCGCCGTCATCTTCGGCGTGGTGGCGTGGGTGTTCCGTCGGCGGGACGAGCCTATCCTCCTCGCCATCGCCGCGGTGACGCTCTCGACGATGCACCAGAGCTCGCTCGGCTCGCTGTACCTCCTGATGCCGAACATGCTCGCCGCGCAGTGGTGGTCGCCGGTGATGCCCATCGCCTTCTTCCTCTCCTCCATCGTGGCCGGCACCGCGCTGGTGGTCCTCGTCGCGATGTGGATCGGACGTGCCTGGGACCGCCCCTTCCCCCAGCGGCAGCTTGCGGCGGTGGGTCAGGTTACCTTCTGGGCGCTCGTCGTCTACCTGGGGTTCCGTCTCGGGGACCTCGCGCTCCGCGGCCAGCTGGCGGGGGCGCTGTCCGGCCGGATGGGTCTGGCGTTCGCGGTGGAGATCGGGCTCGGGGGACTCGTTCCCCTGGTGCTCCTCTCGCGGGCCGCGTTCCGTGCCCGCACTGGGCTCCTGCTCGTCGCCTCGGCCCTCGCGGTCCTGGGAGTGGTCTACAACCGGACCAACGTGGTGCTCTTCGCCATGGACCTCCGCGGGCGCATGCCCTGGGTCGCGGCTGAGCGGTACGCCCCGTCGTTGGTGGAGTGGGGCGTCTCCGTCGGACTCATCGCCGCCACGGTGTTCCTCTTCGGCCTCGGTGCCCGGTGGGTCCCGGTGCTCCCGAAGCGAGAGGCGGGCGGGAGACATTGACCGGGCCCCTTAAGGAGGGCTGGCTCGAGGACCATCCCTATCTCCGGCCCATCGCCAGGCTCTGCGCGCGCGTCGATCGCACGGTCTCGGACCTCGGGCTCGCGGAGGTCACGCCTCCGGCATGGGACGCGTTCCGGGACGACCTCGAAGCCGGGACCCCGCTCCTCGCAACCCCGAGCGCCGCGGTGGACCTCGAGCCCGCGGCGGCGGCGGTCCCACGTCTCCTGCGCAGCCTCCAGGCCGGGCCTCTTCCAGACTCCATCTCCAGCGAGGTGTCCGCGCTGGCGGCGGAGCTCGCGCGGACTGCCGAGCTCCCGCGGCGGGTCGTTTCCTTCCTCCTCGGAGACGATTCGGTGGAGCTGCCGTCGCCCGGCCTGCTGCGGTTCCTCGGGTGGATGGTCCTGGCGAAGGCCCTTCGCTCCGTGGTCGACGGCTTCGCCGGCGGTGGCGACGAGGAGCGCTGGCTCCGGAGGTACTGCCCAACCTGCGGCGCGGGTCCGGCGATGGGACAGTTCGCCGGGACGGATCAGGCGCGGCACCGCCTCCTGTGCTGTGGCCGCTGTCGCACGAGGTGGCGATGGCGACGGACGCAGTGCCCCTTCTGCGAGAACGACTCGCACCGTCTCGCGGGCATCAAAATCGAGGCAGAGCCCGCTCTCCGGATCGACTACTGCCCCGAGTGCAGCGGCTATCTCAAGACCTACCTGGGCGAGGGAGAGGAGTCGCTCCTGCTCGCCGACTGGACCACGCTCCACCTCGATCTGCTCGCCCGCCAGCGCGGCCTGAAGCGCGAGGCGACGTCGCTGTACGACCTGGAGTCGCTGCTCCTGGGCTGACCGGGGCGCGGGCTAGTGGCCCGGTGGGGTCACCGTCGCCAGGGACGGCGCGTCGAGGCTCGCGGCGATCGGCGCCACCGCGGCACGGAACAGGGCGAGCAGCGTCGCCGGCACCGGTTCGTTGCGCGGGAACTTCTGATTCAGTGGATTGACGAAGGCGCCGTTGCGCTTCATCGCGAAGTGGAGGTGCGGCCCAGTCGTCCGGCCGGTGTTCCCCGAGTAGCCGATGACCTGCTTCTGCGACACGCGGGCCCCGGTGCGGACCCCCGACCCGTACGAGGACAGATGGAGGTAGCAGGTCTCGAAACCGTTCCGGTGGCGAACGCAGAGGCTGTTTCCGCCGGCGCCGGTGTTGCCCGCCAGGGTCACCGTGCCGTCGGCCACCGACCACACCGGCGTGCCGACCGCGGCGGCGTAGTCCACGCCCTGGTGGGCCTTGAGGTACTCGAGCACCGGGTGGAAGCGCATCCCGAACCGGCTGGTCACGTGCGCGAACTTGAGCGGTGACTTGAGGAAGGCCTTCCGGGCGCTGGTCCCGTCTTCCTGGAAGTAGGACCATTCGCCGTCGGGCAGCTGCCAGCGGAAGACGCGCTTCGTTCCCACCGCGTCTCCCTGGTACTCGGCGGCGAGCACCTCGCCATAGCGGAGGAGGCGGCCCTTGCTGAGAACCTTCTCCACGAGACAGCGGACGCGATCGCCCTTGCGCACGTCCACGTAGAAATCGATGTCCCAGGCGAAGACGTCCGCCAGCGCCATGGCGATGGTGGGGTCCTCCTTCGCGGTCACCGCGGCGTCGTAGAGCGAGGTCGCCACCTCCAGCTCGACGCGGGAGACCTGGGTCTCCACCTCCACCTCGCGCTTGCGGGCGACGTACTTCTCGCCGTCACGGCGAACCTGCCACTCGTCCACCGGGCTCTGCCGGTAGTCGAAGTGGTCCAGCTCGCCCTCGCGGAAGACGAGGCGGAGCTGGTCCCCGACCCGTGACTTCCTGAAGTCGAACACGCCCTGCAGTGCGCCCACGAGGCGATCGGTCTGAATGGCATCGAGCCCCGCCGAGCGGAGCGCGGTGGCCAGCACCTGGTTCCGCTCCACGCGGCGATTGAGGATGCGGACCTGGGGACTGGACGGCGCAGCGGTCAGCAGCGCGGCGACGAGGGCCGGGGCGAGGACGGTCATCGGGGTGGGAGTGGCTCAGCCTACCAGCCTCCCCGGGGACGCCAAGGCGACATCCGCACACCTTCGGACGCCCCCGTCGCGGCTCGATCAGGCAGAGCCGAGGCCGGCGAGCTCACCAGCCCGGGGGACCCCCACCGCCGCCACCGGTGGTGCTTCCGCCACCTCCGCCGCCGGTGGTCCCACCACCACCTGGCATTCCGGTCACCATGCCGCCGTCCGGCAGGACCTGCTGCCCGTTGCCACCCGGCGTGGGCCGGACCGCAGTATCTCCGCCACAGCCGGCGGCCGTCAGGGCGCCACCGCTGACCACGAGGACCTGGAACAATCGACGGAGATTCATGGTGTGCTCCCGGCCTCGGCTGGAGGCTCGGCGGGAAGACACCGGCCTCCGGCCGTGTTGCGGACCGCTCGCTGCGAGGGGAGCCGCGGGCAGGCCGCGCCGTGGCAGTCTCCGGACCGCGCGTGCACCTCCAGGCGCTCTCCGGGCGATCGTCTCCGGCCTGTGGCGACGCCGTGTTTTCTCTCCCTCACCGTCGCGGCCCTGGGACTCGGCCCGGGCGCGGCTGCCCGAGCACCCGACCTACCCCATCGACCCGGACACCGACCGGTCGCGCCACTTCCTGAGCGTCGTCGCCCGGCTCCGTCCGGGCTGGTCGGTCGGCACCGCCGGCGCGGGCTCTCCCCGCTCCAGGCGCGGCTGGCCCGCGAATTCCCCGCCCAGGTGGGAGAGGTCGACCACACCGCGGTGTTCCCGCTCCGCGAACAGCTCTTCGGCGCTGCGCAACCGCAAGTGATGGTCCTGCTCGCGGTGACCGCGCTGCTGGCCTGCCTGGGCTGGGGGAACGCGCGCACCTCTTCCTCACCGGCGACCCGCCGGACCCACGAGCTGGCGGTGCGGCTGGTTCTCGGCGCGAGCCGCCGCTCTCTCTGGCTTCTGTTCCTTCGTGAGGCGGCGTTCATCGCCGTGGCGGCCGATGTCCTGGCGATGGCCCTGGCCGCGTGGGCGACGCCGCTGGTGGTTGCGGCGAGCCCGCAGGCGGCGGGATTGCCCCTCCCCGAGCCTTCGGTCCGCGCTCACATTCGCCGGCTGGCCGCTGCTCCTCACCGCCGTCGCGGCCGCCGCGGCGTGGATCGCCGCCCGGCGCGCCTCGGCGGTGGACCCGGCAGACGCCCTCCGCCACGAGTAGGGGTCGGCGCCGGACACTCGTACGCGCGGTGGTGGCCGCGGGAAGGTACGCATGCCTCGTGCAGCCGGGCAGCATCATGATGCCGGCACGGAACGCGCCCGCCGCTGGAGCTGTCGTCTGGGCGACGGCGTGCCTCCGCGCTCGGGAGGGGCTCGATTGGCGAGCGGAGCCTCCCTGCGCAGCTTCGGCCGCGGAGGGGTTCACAATCCGCTCGCACGCGCATCCGATCCATCCTCTGGTCCTCGGCCTCGCCCTCGCCGCGCTCGGCTGCAGCGAGCGTGTGTCCTGGATTGGCTTCCACGGCGACGCGGTGAGGAGCGGCTGGAACCCCCACGAGACCCTCTTGACCCCCCAGGCGGTCACGAGTGGCCGCTTCGGCAAGCGCTGGGATTCACCGCCCTTCGACGCCTTCGAGGGCGTGCCGGGCCGGGCCTACGCCAGCCCCCTGTACCTCGAGGAAGTGAAGCTGACCGGCGGCCCCTTCGCGGGGCGCATCCTGGACGCGGTCTTCGTCGCCACCAGCAACGCCGACGTCTACGCCGTGAGCGCGGTGCCCGTCCGGGACGTTCCTGCGGGAACGGTGCTCTGGAAGCGACACCTCGGCGATCCTGGCCACTCGATCGACGGGCTCCGCATCGGGGCGCTCGGCACGCCGGTGCTGGATGTGAACGTCCAGCCCCCCCGGCTGTACGTGGCGGCGGACGTCAAGGATCCGGGCGTCGAGGTCGGAGCCGGCTGGCGGGTCTTCGCTCTCGATCTCGGGAGCGGCGACGTGCTCCCCGGCTGGCCGGTCCTCCTGGACGCATCCACGATGCTCCCGGTGAACCAGAACGGTCCGGCCGCGCTCGTCGAGGCCAGCAAGCTGTCGCAGCGAGGAGGGCTGGCCCTCAGCCCCGATGGCCGTCTGCTCTACGTCCCGTTCGGGGGATACTTCAGCGGGAGCGTGGGCTGGCTGGTGGCGGTGGACACCGTGAACCCCCGGGTGGCCAGCTCCTTCTCCTCCGCCCCCGAGACGCGGCTCGGCATCGCCAACGGAGGGATCTGGGCCTCGGGTGGTCCGGCGGTGGACGCGGACGGGAGCGTCTGGGCGGTGACGGGCAACAGCCCGCCCGGAGATCTGGTGAAGACCTGGGGCGTCTCCGTCCTCCGGTGGTCCCCCGGTCTTCCCCTCCAGCTGACCGGGGTCTACACCCCCTGGAACCACTGCCAGCTCGACACCGGGGACATCGATCTGTCGGGCAGTGGCGTGACGCTGCTCCCGGAGCTCCGCGGCACGAGCACGCCGCGCCTCGCGGTCGTCGGTGGCAAGCAGGGCAACGTGTACCTCCTCGATCGCGACCATCTCCCCGGCGCGCTCGATTCCCGCGGACCCTGCAACTTCCAGTCACCGACCGACTCACCACCGGACGGCTCGCTGTGGGACCCGGCCGCGCCTCGCCCGTACTACCGCAAGGGGAGCCCGGGTCCCCTGAACGTCTTCGGTCCCTACAGCGAGGACGACGGGTGGGCGATGAAGGCGAAAGCACGCTCCACTCCGGCGGTCTTCCAGGCGGAGGACGGGACGACCTACGTGGTGGTCACCGGCTCGACGAAGGATCCGCTGGACCTGGTCACCGATCGTCCGCCATCGGTGGCGCGACTTCGCGTGGTCACGCCTTCGCCGAGCCGGCCGGCTTACCTCGAGATCGAGGCCTACGAAATGACGCTGGTCTTCAAGAGTCCCGGCACCCCGGTGATCAGCAGCAACGGCGGGCGGGACGCGATCGCCTGGATCGTCGAGCCCAACGCGACCCGCCTCGACAGTCTGCTGACCGCGCCCCCGGCGACGCTCCACGCGGTGGACGTGATGCGCATGCAGGCTCTCTGGCGCAGCAGCCCCGGAGAGCTCTCTCCGGGCGCGAAGTACTACCACCCGGTGGTCGCCCGGGGTCAGGTCATCGTGGCCACCGACCGGGTCTCGGCGTTCGGGGTCGACCGGCCGACCTTCTAGGAATCGTCGCCGCGGACCCGCGCAGCGACTGCCATGCCGGTGGGCGTCGTGGCCAGTCCGCCCTCGCCGGTCTCCCGCAGCTCGGGGGGAAGCATCCTGCCCACCGAGGCCATCGCCCCCACCACCTCGTCCGGAGGGATGAACGACTCGAGCCGGGCCAGGGCGAGCTGCGCGGCGCACACCGCATGCACGCTGAAGAAGGCGTTCCGGCTCACGCAGGGAACCTCGACGAAACCCCCCACCGGGTCGCACACCAGCCCGATGCTGTTGGCCAGGGCGAGCGTCGCGGCGTGGACGCATGCCCGGGCGTTGCCTCCCAGCAGCTCGGTCACCGCGGCGGCGGCCATCGCCGCGCTCGAGCCGATCTCCGCCTGGCAGCCTCCGGCGCTTCCCGAGATGTGCATCTGGCGGGAGATGGCCTGACCGATTCCCGCGGCGACGACCAGGGGCATCACCAGGGCCTCGTCACCGATGCCCAGGTGGTCGGCCACGCCGAGCAGCGCTCCGGGGACGGTGCCGGCGGAGCCCGCGGTGGGCGCGGCGACGATGCGCCGCATGCGCGCGTTCTCCTCGTTCACCGCCATGGCGTAGGCCTGGACGCGGCGGAGCAGCGGGGCGTTCAGCACGTCGGCGGAGGACCAGAGCCCGTGCGCGTTCCAGCCCACCATCCCGGTGAGCGACTTCTCGGTCGAGGCCAGACCGGCAGTGATCGACTCCCGCATCAGCCCCAGCCGCTCACGCATGGTGCGGCGGATGGCGTCGGGATCGGCACCGGTCTCGGCGCAGTCGCGCTGGAGCACCCACTCCGATGCCCGCCCCGGGACCGCCTCCAGCTCGCGCAGGGTGAAACCGCTCATCCGCTCGTCCTCAACCCGCCTCCATCACCGGAGGGAGCATGCGCACCCAGTTCATCCCGTGGATGCGGGCGATCCAGGCCAGGGCCTCGCTGGACAGCCGTGCGTCCAGCTCGAGGCACATCACCGCCTCGCCCCCACGGCGATCGCGGTTGCTCGATAGCGCGGCGATGTTCACTCGATCGTCCGCCACCACCCGGGTCACCGTGGCGATGGCACCGTAGAAGTCCTCGTGGCCGACCAGGAGCGTGTGGCGGACGCCCCCGAAATGGATGGGCACCCCATCGATCTCGAGGATCTCCACTGCGCCGCCGCCGAGGCTCGAGCCCACCACCGTGGTCTGTCGGCCGCCGCCGTCCAGGGCAAGCCGAACCGAGTTGGGATGGACGTTGCCGAGGTTTGCCTCCGACCAGCTGAGCGCCAGCCCCGCCTTCTCCGCCTCGGCCAGGGCCTGGGGGATCCGGCCGTCGTCCGGACGCATCCCGAGGATTCCGGCGACGAGCGCGCGATCGGTGCCGTGTCCACGGCCGGTCTTGGCGAAGCTCCCGTGCAGGGTGATGGCCGCCTTCTCCGGGGTGGCGTCGAGGATCGCGCGTGCGAGCAGGCCGATCCGGCAGGCACCGGCGGTATGGCTGCTGCTGGGTCCGATCATCACCGGGCCGATCATGTCGAGGATGGACATCGGGGTCGCTCCGCCCACGTTTTGCCAGAGAGGGACCCGGGGACGCCAGGCCTCCCGGGGGAATGTCCACACCGAGCCTCGGATCGCGTGAGGGAATCAGGGCGAGCGACTTCGCCCTGGCCCCAGGAGGCCGCCATGAACGTCACTCCCGTCCATCCCCGGGCGACCCAGGTAAGGCACCGACTCCGCCGCACCGTGGTCGCGGTCCTCGCTCTCGCGGGCGCGGTGCTGGCAACGGCCACGGTCGTGGCCGGGCCGGCCCAGGTCGCTCCGCCGTCCTCGCTGAAGAGCATCGCGCTGTCGCACGCGGCCACCGAATCGCTCCTGGGCCGGCTGGCGAACGCCGATGAGGACATCGGCCCGGGATGCGTCGAGTCCGATCTGGCACGGCTGCCCGCCCCCGGTCCCTGAGATCCACGGCCACCGAGGCGCGCGCCGGTCAGGCCGATGCCCGCCTAGGTCATCCGGGGCGTCGCCGCTCGTCTCAGGAGGACCACGAAGGTCAGGTAGTGGGTGACCAGCAGCAGTGGGACCCAGAAGGCCGGAATCCAGTAGGCCGGCCCCAGGTAGGGGTCGGCGTGGGTGACGTTGGAGAGGTAGATCGCGTTGAGGAAATCGAGCGTGCCCTCGATGTTGAAGATCCACACCAGGATCCGCCCGTGCCGGCTGCCCCTCCTCACCGCCCAGAGCGCGAGCAGGGCGAGCACGGCGGCCAGGAGGTCGCCGTAGGCCGCCTGAACCGCGAACCGGCCCGGGATGCCGTGGTAGACGGCTCCCGGAGCGAGGAACATCAGCCCGAGGTGCCGGAAGGCGTGCAGGAGCAGGATCGGCGTCATCACGGTCCGGAAGTCGAGCCGGTGGAGCTGGGGCACGACGTAGATCTGAACCACGAGCGCGAAGATCAGCGTGCTGAACGCCACGTTGACGGTCAGGATGCTCATCGGGCGGTGATTAACGACGGCGGAGTCCCGAATCCGGCCGGAGCGGCGGATGGCACGCTGGCCGCAGTCGCCGGGCGACGCGCCAGGACCGCCTGTCTCAGCGCGCGCGACGCCGTGTCCGCTCGAACCTGGGAGGAGCTGACACGCCGCGAGCCATGGGACGGCGCTCTCCCCGGGAACTCGTCACTGGATCGCCGGGTCCGGGGAGCGTAGGACTCGGCGTCGTCGCCGCCCAGGGGTGTGCACCATGGCAACTCCGCTGACCATCCGCGGTGTCGAGACCTTCGGCGTCGAAGTGCCCATGACCTTTCCCCTCGGCACCAGCGCCGGCACAGTCCGGAGCGCTCCGCTGCTCCTGGTCAACCTCACCACCGAGGAGGGAATCACCGGGCGGACGTACCTCTTCTGCTACCGACGAAGCGTCCCCCGGGCGATCGATGCCGTGCTGCAGGACGCTGTCTCCCTCGTGGCTGGCGAGCGCGCAGTGCCGAGCGAGATCTCCACGCGGCTGGGCAGGCGGTTCGCGCTCGTGGGTGTCGGGGGCGTGGTGCGCATGGCTCTCTCCGCCCTCGACAGCGCGATGTGGGACGCGCTCGCGGTCGCCGCGGGGCTTCCACTCGCCACGTTGCTCGGTGGAAGCGTCCGGCCGGTTCCGGCATACAACTCGAGCGGTCTCGGTCTCATGTCGCCCGAAGCGGCCGCCGATGAGGCCGAGAGGCTGATGGCCGGAGGCTTCCGGAGCGTGAAGCTCCGGCTGGGACATCCCACCCTGGAGCAGGATCTGGCCGTGACCCGGGCTGTCCGCAAGCGGCTTCCGGACGCGATCGAGCTGCCCGTCGACTACAACCAGGCCCTCACTGTCACCGAGGCGCTTCGGCGGGGACGTGCGCTCCAGTCCGAGGGGATCGCCTGGCTGGAGGAGCCCATTCGCCATGACGATTACCGGGGCAATGCGACCATCGCCCGGGAGCTCACGGCGCCGGTTCAGATCGGTGAGAACTTCAACGGTCCGGAGGCCATGGTCGAGGCGATCTCGGTCGGAGCCTGTGACCTGGTCATGCCGGATCTGGCGCGTATCGGAGGGGTGACCGGGTGGATGCAGGCGGCGGGAATCGCCGCCGCACATGGGCTGCCGATGTCCTCGCACCTCCTGCCCGAGGTCAGCGTGCACCTCCTCTCCGCGACGCCGACCTGTCACTTCGTCGAGTACGTGGACTGGGCGGATTCGATCCTGGAGCAACCGCTCCGGGTCGAGAAGGGCGAGGTGCGCGCCCCGGATCGCCCCGGGTCGGGACTCTCCTGGAAGGCGGACGCGGTCAAGCGGTTCAGCCTGGGGGGCTAGCCGCTACGGCGCGTCGCTCTTCTCGGCCTCGGCCTTGAGCCGCTGGTACTCCTGCCAGTGGCGGCGGGCCTCCTCGAGGAGCCGGCGGATCTCCTTCTCCTCGGCGGTCCCCAGCGCGCTCTGGCGCTGGCCGGATCCGGGTGTCGAGGTTGCCTTTCCCTCGACGATGCGCAGCTCGCGGGGCTCGGCGTCGCCGTCCCAGGAGAGCACGAGGTGCAGGTCGCCGCGGTGGCGCTGGAAGAGGGGAGCCAGCAGCCGCAAGGTGAAGGTGGCCTGCGGATCGTCCCGCACCACCAGGCTCTCCGCCTCCAGGCCCTCGGCGACCGCGCGGAAGACGAGGCGACTGTCGCCGAAGGACACCTCGGCTCCCTGCCGGGTGGTGAGGCGCAGCCCGGGAAGGTTCGCGTCCTCCACCGCCTGGGACAGGGCACCGGGGGTGACGGTGAGGCGGAGGGCCAGCACCTCCGCGGACGACAGCGTGGGCGACTGGCTCATGGCGGAGACCGAGTGGGTTGGTCGGTGAATACAAGCGAGGGCCGATGAACCCACCCGGTTCTCGCCATCAGAGCTCCACCTTCTTCTCGGTCTGGTTCTGACCGTCGAAGCGCAGGCACACGCCCTTGCCCTCCACCTTGGTCACCAGGTTGCAGGGCCGGCGCCAGACGGTCTGGAGGTTCCGGAGCGTCTCCCGGGCGTAGTCCGCCTTGAGATCCTGACCATCGTGCTTGTGGGCCAGCAGCAGCTCGCCCCGGTTCTCGAAGTTCCCGTCCACCACCTCGATGATCGGCTGACCGAAGTTGGTGAGCTGGCTGAGGAGCTTGTTCTTCACCTTGCGGAACTCGCGGTCGAGGATCTCCCAGCTGTTCCGCTTCTCGTTGAAGCCGTAGACGAACAGCTTCTGCTCCATCGCGAACTCGGGAGTGAGGAAGGTGTCGATGAAGGTGACGTCGTTGTAGTGCTTGCGGACCTCGAAGATCTTCTCCCGCCCCAGGCCCAGGTTCTTGTCCCAGGCGCGGCGGGCCTTCAGGTCGTCACACTCGTCCCATTCCTTGCCGAACCGCCCCTTGTTCCACCGCTCCTCGATGTCCCGGTACAGCTCGATGCCGAGCTTGTAGGGGTTCAGCGCGCCGGGGCGAGTGCCCAGGGTGCCGGAGTGGTGGTCCGCGTAGTCGATGATCTCGTCCGCGGTCAGCGCCTTCCGGGTCATGATCGTGGAGTGCCAGTAGCTGGCCCACCCCTCGTTCATGATCTTCGTCTGGCCCTGGGGCGCGAAGTAGTAGGCCTCCTCGCGGAGGATGGCCAGCACGTCGAACTCCCACGCCTCGAGGGGCGCGTGCTCCAGGAGGAAGAGCAGCACGTCGCGCTGCGCCCGCTCGGGGAAGTGCTTCTTC
>Ga0207679_10000592_pt1 | contig 24181 bp, 21 predicted proteins | sample KBSC73metaG_FD_184320 | JGI IMG/M metagenome (GOLD analysis project Ga0207679, IMG submission 184320) | Corn rhizosphere microbial communities from Kellogg Biological Station, Michigan, USA - KBS C7-3 metaG (SPAdes) (version 2) | ecosystem: Host-associated > Plants > Roots > Rhizosphere > Soil ... | reverse complement strand
CAGCCCGGTGCCGAGGACGATGGTCGGGAGGAGGCCGAGGGCGAACCCCAGCCGCGGTCACCCCCTCCGTAGCCCGGAGGAGCGCTCGGGACTCCGGTCGAGGGGCGCGCCCCGCCGCCGCTCGGGGCGGCGGGCAACGTGCTCGGGCCCGCAGGGCGACCTCCGGCCGCGCCCGGACCGGCCGGAAGCTGGCCGGCACTCGGAGGTCGAGCACCGGGTCCGCCGACGCCCCCTGGACCACCCGGCCCACCGACACCTCCGGGCCCACCGGGCTTGCCTGGACCACCGACCCCGCCAGGACCCCCGGGCCCGCCGATGCCGCCCGGACCGCCCGGGCCTCCGATCCCGCCGGGGCCTCCCGCACCGCCCGGTGGCCTCGGCGGTGGGCGCGGTGGGTACGGCGGCCGCGGCGGATAGGGCGGATACGGTGGGTAGCGCCAGTAGCTCGAGCCGATGGCGAACCCGATGCTGAAGCTGATGGCCGCCCCGCCCATCACGTATCCCGGCGGATAGACCGGAGGCGGCGGGTACGCAGGGTAGGCCCACGTCCCGTAGACGACCGTCGGGCTGTAGACCGGGACGTAGACCACCTGCGGCTGCGCGGGCTCGATGCGGATGATGGTGGTGTTCGTCCCATCGGGCGCAGCGCCGCCCTGCTCCACCTTCACGGTCTGCTGCGACGAGGACTTGAGATTCCCGGCCTCCATCGCCCGCGCGCGCAGCTGCTGAACGGCGAAGAGCAGAGAGTCCTTCTGGGTCCGGTACGCCGTCGCGATGTCCCGTGCCCAGTCCTGGTGCTCGCTCAGCATCTTGAGCACGTCCGGGAGCGCCGCCAGCGCCTTCACGCTCGCGTCCCACGACTTGTCCTTGAGCGCCGCCTCCATCTCCTTCCCCGAGAGGCTGGGGTGTGCCTTCAGGAATGCCGAGGCGTCAGCCACCTGCTCCGGCCGCGTGGAGGCCTCGAGAACCTGCCCGAGCAGCGGATCGGGGAACAGCGCGATCGGCGAGGCGATCGCCTCGAGCGCCTCGGGAGCCGAGCCGCCCTGCGTGGAACCGGCCGCCGCCTGAGCACCGGCACCGGGCGCCGCGGCACCCGCTGCGGCGGCCTGGGGAGCAGGAGCGGCGCCGGGCTGCGCAGCGGCACCCACGGGCGCTGCACCGGGCTGCTGGACCGTGACGGCCGCTGGCGGAGGCGCCGGTGGAGGCTGGGCGGGCTTGGCCTGCTCCTTCGAGGAGCCGGCGCAGGCGCAGATCATCGCCGCGACCACGAGGAACCGCGGGGGTGTCATGGCTGCACTCTGCCAAGGAACGACCCGGAGGGGTGTCCCGAAGCGCATGGGACCAAGGGGCAACACCCCCCGGCCAGGGCTACCGCGAGGGCGCGCTCGCCACCCGGGGCGCCGCGGGTGCCTTCTCCTGGATGCAGCCGTGGTCGGCGTTGGACCAGTTCTTCTGAAGCTGCCAGCGCGTGCTTCCGAGCGTGACGCAGCTGCCGAAGCGCCACACGCACTTGTCGGAGATCTCCTCGCCCGACCGGTCCAGCCACCCGTTCCCGTCCGGGTCGGTCAGCATCTCGATGACCTCGTGCGCAGTCACGTTGGCCAGGGCCCGCGTCGGCTGGCTGAGGCCGTTGCAGCGGAAGAGGTCTTCCGGATCGCACTGCGGCGCGTCGGCCAGGTTCGGCATGTACGCCACGCGGATCTTCCGCCCGTCCGGGCACCGCCCGCCGTCGTGCCAGGCGCAGAAGTTCGACTGTTCGGGGAACCCGTCGGTGAACACCAGGTAGAGCGTGGTCGGGTTCGGGACCTGCCGCGCCTCGTGCAGGACCTGGCACACCTTGTCCACGAGCTCCTCGGTCGACGGGGAGTGCGTTGGCGAGGGCGAGGTCTCCTGGATGTGGCCGAGGAACGTCGTCTTCGCACGCTGGCGCACGTACTGGTCCACCACGCCGAGGTAACGCGAGCCGTCCAGGCCGCTGAGAAAGGTGTCCATCCCGGACATCGCATCCGCCGGGAAGCGCCCGGGCTGGCCCCACCAGATGGCGATCATCGACGCCTCGGGGATGACCGGCCCTCCGAGGTCCTCCAGGTCGTCGCGCGAGAACGGCGCGGGACCGGCGCGACGGGTGGCCATCATCGAGGCGTGGGTGGGTCCGCTCGCCGTGTCGACCAGGGGTTCGCGGGAGTCGTAGCTCCTCGCGTAGCAGCCGGTGAGGCCGAGCGAGGCGAGCAAGAGGCAGACGGAAGCGCGCACCGGACGACCCTCCCCGAAGGTGCTCTCCCCTGGAGCAGATCTCGGCGGAGGGACGGACGGACGTCAAGCGGCCGGGCCGCGGAAGGGACGCCAGCCGTTCAGTGCATGCTGCGCGAGGGCGCCGGGAGCCGCGGCGCGAGGAGCAGCGCCAGCAGAAGCGTGGCCAGACAGCGCGGGGCCGAGGGCCGCCGGAGCCCACCGATGCGGGCGTGGGCGGACCGGGAACTGCGGAAGGGCTGGAAGACTCAGGTCTTTGCCGCGAGGATGTCGTGGCGCTCGATGCGCGGCGGCTCGGCCAGCAGCTCTGCCGCCTTCGCCATGAGCGCCGCCGCGATGCGGCCACCCAGGTGCGCCTGGCGACCCTCCTCGCTCGCGAAGGTGTCGAAGATGGCGAACGTGCGCTGGTCGAACCGGACCGCGTACCACTGCATGGTCCCCGCCTCGGCCTGCGCCAGCTCGAGGCCCGAGCGGAGGAAGTCCTCCACCGCGCGCTCCTTGCCGTCCTTCGCCACCAGCCGGACGAAGAGACCCACGGTCACCCTGGAATTCGCTCCCATCGAAGGCGTTCCTTTCGAGGTTCTTGCCGGGAGACACCCGGGCGGACCTCCGTTGTTCCTGGAGAGCCGCCACACCGGTGGGAAGGGTGCGGTGGAACGCTCGGTGGTGGACAGCGCGCAGGGGCGCGCCAACATCCGGGCTCAGCGGAAGCCGGCCGGGCACTCCCTGCGGACCAGCGCCTTCGCCTGTTCCTGGGTCGCCGGCTTGAAGCCGCGGCGCTGGTGAACTTCCAGCTCCTCCTCGGGAAATTTCACCACCGTCCCGGAGGGAGCCACGGCGAAGTACATCGAGTCGTACTTCGTCTTCGGACAAGGTTCGGCGCCCTGGGTGCGGCCCGAGGCCTCGGAGCAGCCGGCCAGCGCCACCGCCGCGAGCGGAACGAGCAGAGCCAGCAGGAGGCGACCGCGCGAGCTCATGATCGTCCCGGAGCGTACGGGGCCGCATGGTGGTGCGTGCAACGAGCGCCGTGTCCTCCGGGGTCGTGCCGGTGCGCAGGTGCGCGCCGGGTCGCGAAAGCACCACGGCGTGGCCGAGCCCTCGGATGAGAGGAGCTCTGCCCTGCCGGGTTCCGCCGACGATGAAATGCCGACCTCAGCTTCGTTCAGCCCTGTTGCTGCTCGGCGTCGAGGATCAGCGATCCGCCCTGGGATGGCGGCGGACGGGCAGATCGTCAAGCGCTGACGGCGCCCGACGGAGGACTGCTCACCGCCCTCCGGACGGATTGCCCGGCGTCTGGGGCTGCGCCTCCGGCGGCGGATTCACCGGCTGTGACCCGGCCGCCCCGGACCCACCCACCGAGGGGCCGAGAGAGGGATCGGGCGGCGCGGCTCGCGCGGCAGTCAAGTCGAGCTTCGCGTTCGCCCGGTCCGGCGCGCTGATGGTGTTCGCCTCGAGGAGCGGTCGGCCGTCGGCATCCTTGATCATCATCCCTTCCACCTTCACCAGGGTGTTGGGTGGGAACTGATCGGACACCTTGGATCCCATCGACTCGGGGAAGTGCACCCGCTGCCCCGTGGCCAGCACGAAGCCGTTCTGCTGGCCGCTTGGCCCGGTCGTGTAATTCTGGATGGTGCCGTTCGCGCTCGCGGCCGGCCCGCCGATGGCCGGATGAGCTGCGCTCGGCGGCGCCGAGGGCCCCGTGGTGTTGCCGGACGCGCAGCCGATGCCGAGCGCGAGCGCCCCCGCTGCCAGCCAGGAAATGGTCTTCATGTGTGAGCCTCCCGGAGGATCGAGGCGAAGCTGCGCACCGGCGGCAGGCATGCATCCCCCGGGCGCAGGCGTTCCATCCGCTGCGCAACATCGCATTCCGACCGCCGGAGTACTCGCCCGTTTCCCCGCCGGGGAAACGGCCCCACTCTCCGGCGCAGTGGACGACGCCGCGACGCTGGTGGAGACGGACATTCCCGCACGCCTGGACCGCCTCCCCTGGTCGGCTTGGCATTGGCGCGTCGTGGTGGCCCTCGGCGTCACCTGGGTGCTGGACGGCCTGGAGGTCACCCTCGTCGGCGCCGTGGCCGGAGCCCTGGTCCGGCCGGACACGCTGGCCCTCACCGAGCAGCAGGTCGGAGGGGCCGCCACCGCCTACCTGGCCGGCGCCATCCTCGGAGCGCTCGTCTTCGGCCGGCTCACCGACCTGGTGGGCCGCAAGCGCCTCTTCCTGGTGACGCTCTCGGTCTATCTGGTGGCGACGCTGCTCACCGCGCTCTCGACCGGGTTTCTCAGCTTCGCGGTCTTCCGGGCTCTCACCGGGGCCGGCATCGGCGGGGAGTACGCGGCGATCAACTCCGCCATCGACGAGCTACTCCCGGCGCGCGTCCGGGGTCGAGCGGATCTCGCCATCAACGGGACCTACTGGGGGGGCACCGCGCTGGGCGCGCTCTCCACCCTGGTGCTGCTCGATCCCCACGTCCTCCCGCCCTGGCTCGGGTGGCGGGTGTGCTTCGGCCTCGGGGCGCTGCTCGGAGTGGCCATCATCCTCGTCCGCCGCCACGTCCCGGAGAGCCCCCGGTGGCTCCTGCTCCACGGGCGGCGCGAGGAGGCCGGGCAGCTGGTCCGGGACATCGAGGAGGAGGTCAGCGCGCAGCATGGGCCCCTGCCTGCGCCCGCGGACACGCTGCTGCTTCGGCCCGGTGCCGGCCTGGACTACGCCGCCATCGCCCGCATCCTCTTCCGTCGCCACCGGCGTCGCGCGGTCCTGGGTCTGTCCCTCATGGTGGCCCAGGCCTTCGCCTACAACGCGGTGTTCTTCACCTACGGACTGGTGCTGGGGAAGTTCTATGGAGTGCCGGCCGACCGGATCGGCCTCTACCTCCTGCCCTTCGCGGTCGGAAACCTGGCCGGCCCGCTCCTGCTGGGGCATCTCTTCGACACCATCGGGCGCCGGAAGATGATCACCCTCACCTACGCCATCTCCGGGCTGCTGCTCCTCGCCACCGGCTGGGCGTTTGCCCGGGGATGGCTCAACGCCGAGACCCAGACCATTCTCTGGTGCGGGGTGTTCTTCTTCGCCTCTTCCGCGGCGAGCGCGGCCTACCTCACCGTCTCCGAGCTGTTTCCGGTGGCCATGCGAGGGCTGGCCATCGCGCTCTTCTACGCGGTGGGCACCGCCGCGGGCGGCCTCCTCGCGCCGGCGCTCTTCGGAGCGCTCATCGCCTCGGGGAGCCGCGTGCAGGTCGCGCTCGGAGACGCCCTGGGGGCGAGCCTGATGCTCGCCGCGGCCGCCGTGGCAGCGTGGCTCGGGGTACCGGCGGAACGGAAATCCCTGGAGGAGCTGGACACGCTTCCCGATCTGCTCGAAGAGCCCACATCCACTCGCTGATCGTCAGGCGCTCCTGACTGTCGGCTCCCGAGCAGCCACCTCGCTGATCGCTGCGAGCCCGTGCGCCCAGCCGCGCCCGTCCTGACACACTGCCTCTGATGTCGCCGGTTTCCGAGGGACGGTCGGGTGTCGAGGGCGTCACCGGGCGGTCCCGGGGGGTGAACGGTCCAGTGACCGAGCTGGAGCGGTTGCGGCTGGTCCTGGACACCACGCCCGCCGCACTTCTCTACGTCGACTCCGAGGAGCGGTACGTCTTCAGCAACCGCTTCTACGAGACCCACTACTTCCGGTCCCGACCGTCGCTCCAGGGGCGAACACTGCGCGAGGTGATGGGCGAGGAGACCTACGCTCGCCTGCGCCCGCATGTGCGCGCCGCGCTGGAGGGTCGAACGGTCTCCTTCGACGTCGAGATCGAGCGGCAGGGCGCACTGCCCCTCCACGTCCGGGCCACCTACACTCCCGACTTCGGGCCCGAGGGGCGCGTGCGCGGGTTCGTCGCCCTCCTTCAAGAGATCACCGCGGAGCGGAACCTCGAGCAGACGCTGCGGCGGAGCGAGCGGCGGTTCCGGCACGCCGTGGAGGTGATGCTGGATGCGTTCGGGTTCCTGATCCCGGTGCTCGGAGCCGAGGGCAAGGTGGTCGACTTCCGGGTGGAGTACGTCAACGCCGTCGGCCAGCGGTACGCGGGACTGCCGCGCGAGCGGTACGAGGGGCACCTCATCACCGAGATCTTCCCCAACGCGGAGGAGTCCGGCTTCCTGGCCATGTACCGGCAGGTCTGGGAGACGGGCGAACCCATCGTCGAGGACGAGTATCCCTACCAGGGTCCGGGCGAGCTCTACGGCGCGGGCGTGTGGCTGGCGATGCAGATCACCCGGGTCGATGAGGGCGTGGCCATCGCCTGGCGCGACGTCACCGAGCAGGTGGTCGCTCGGAAGAAGGTCGAGGAGAGCGAGGCCCGGTTCCGGAACATGGCCGACCACGCGCCGGTGATGCTCTGGGTGACCGATCCCAGCGGGGCCTGCGTCTACCTGAACCGGCAGTGGTTCGAGTACACCGGCCAGCCCCGGAATGCCGTGCTCGGCGAGGGGTGGATGGGAGCCCTGCACCCGGACGACGTGGAGCGCGTCCGGGCGAATTTTCGCGCCGCCAACGAGATGCAGGTCCCCTTCCGCACCGAGTACCGCCTCCGGGAGTGGGACGGTGAGTACCGCTGGTTCATCGACTCGGCCATGCCGCGCTTCGACGGCACTGGCGAGTTCGTCGGGTACATCGGAAGCGTCATCGACATCGAGGACCGCCGGCGCGCGGAGCAGGCGCTGCGCGAAAGCGAGCGGCAGTTCCGGGCGGTGGTGGAGAACCTGCCGGTCCTGGCCTGGAGCGCGCTCCCGGACGGCCACTTCGACTACTTCAACCGCCGATGGGCGGAGTACACCGGCTGCGCCCCGGAGACCATGGAGGGCTGGGGCTGGCAGGCGGTGCACGACCCCCAGGTTCTCCCCCGGGTCCTGGAGCGGTGGACTCACAGCCTGGCCACCGGCGACTCCTTCGAGATGGAGTTTCCGCTCCGGGGCGCGGACGGCGTGTTCCGCTGGTTCCTGGGCAGGGTGCAGCCACTGCGCGACTCGGAGGGACGCATCGTCCGATGGTTCGGGGTGGCAACCAACGTCGACGAGCAGCAGCGCCAGGCCACCGCGCTCCGGGATGCCCTGTCCGCGCGGGACACCTTCCTCTCCGTCGCCAGCCACGAGCTGCGGACCCCGCTCACCCCGCTGTCGCTGAAGCTGGAGATGCTGGCCCGCGAAGCGCGCGGCGCGCTTCCTTCGCCGTTCGCCCAGCGGGTGCTCGGCTACACCGATGCGACCCGCAGGCAGGTCTCACGACTGTCCAGCCTGGTCTCGGACCTCCTCGACGTCTCGCGGATCGCGGCCGGGCGCTTCACGGTGGTGCGGGAGCCGGTGGACCTGGCGGCGGTGGTTCGCGAGGTGGTGGCCCGGGCCGAGCCACAGGCGCACCGCGCCGGATCGCGGCTCAGCCTCGATGCGCCGGAGAGCCTGGAGACCGAGTCGGACCGGCTCCGGTTCGACCAGGTAGTGACCAATCTGGTGGACAACGCCATCAAGTACGGGGACGGAAAACCCATCCAGGTCTGCCTGAGCTCGGAGCCTGGCTGGGCGGTGCTGACCGTGGCCGACGAGGGCATCGGGATCGACCCGGAGAAGCTCGACGTCATCTTCGGCCGGTACGAGCGCGCGGTCTCGGAGCGCCACTACGGCGGACTGGGGCTGGGGCTCTACATCTCGCGCACGGTGGTGGAGGCGATGGGTGGGACCGTCTCCGCCCAGAGCGAGCGCGGCGCCGGCTCGACGTTCGAGGTCCGCCTTCCATTGTGATCGCGGCGAGCGGCGCGGGCTCTGCAGCGAGCGGCACGGCGCGGCGAACGACTCCAGCGAACGGGCCGGACGATGCAGCCGCGCCCCGCTGCGCCTCGGGGCGCCCGGCGTAGAACGACGCATCCCGATCGTCGCGGCCATCCGAGGCCGCGGGAGAACTCCGATGCGACGTCTCCTTCCTGCGCTGCTCCTGTTGCCGGCACTGGCCCTCGCGGCCGACCCGGCGACGCTCCCCATCACCACCAGCTCGCCCGAGGCCCGGGCGCTGTACCTCGAGGGACGCGACCTCGTGGAGCGCCTCAAGGGCACCGAGGCGCACCTCCGGACCGATCAGGCGGTGAAGAAGGATCCCCAGTTCGCCCTGGGCTGGCTGCAATGGGCGAACACCTCCGGGACGGCGAAGGACTTCTTCGCCGGCCTGGACAGGGCGCTGGCCAGCGCGAGCCACGCCACCGAGGGTGAGCAGAAGTTCATCCGCGCCACGGAGGCCGGCGCCAAGTCGCGTCCCGCCGAGCAGGAAAGGCTCCTCGCCGAGCTGGCCAAGCAGTTCCCGAACGATCCGCGCATCCACGCCCAGATCGGCATCGTCGCCTTCGGTCGGCAGGACTACGACGGTGCGATCCGCGCGCTGTCCCGGGCGGTGGAGCTCGACCCGAAGTTCACCCTCCCTTACAACCAGCTTGGCTACGCCTACCGCTTCCAGGGGAAGCTCCCCGAGGCGGAGAAGACCTTCCGGAAGTATGCCGAGCTGCTCCCCGACGATCCCAACCCGCACGACTCGTACGCCGAGCTGCTGATGCGGATGGGCCGGTTCGACGAGTCGGTCGCCGAGTACAAGAAGGCCCTGGCGATCGACCCCTACTTCATCAGCGCCTACGTCGGGATCGCCAATGATCAGATGCTCGCCGGCAAGGGGGACGAGGCGCGCGCCACGCTGAAGCAGATGCTGGCCAAGTCCCGAACCGACGGGGAAAAGCGCCAGGCCTGGTTCTGGACGGCCGAGACCTACCTGCACGAGGAGAAGTGGGCGGACGCCCTCCGCAGCATCGAGGAGGAAAAGAAGATCGCCGATGCATCCGGTGACCTCCTCAACGGCGCCGCCGACGTGAACTTCATGGGCAACATCCTCCTCGGAGCCGGCAAGCCCGCGGATGCGGCGAAGAAGTTCGAGGAGAGCCTCAAGCTCGTGGACCGCTCCAAGGCCTCGGATGCGGTGAAGGAAGCCGCGCACCGGAACCACCTCTTCGACATGGGACGCGTGGCGCTGGCGAAGGGCGACCTCGCCGCGGCCCGCTCGACCTCGGCGAAGTACGCGACCGCCGTGGAGGCGAAGAAGGTGCCCTTCGAGTTCCGCCAGTCGCGCGAGCTGGCGGGGATGATCGCCGTCCAGGCCAAGGAATGGGACACCGCGCTGACCGAGCTGAGCCAGGCGGGCGGTCAGAACCCCCGCGTGATCTACTTCACCGGTCTGGCCTGGCAGGGCAAGGGCGACGCGACCAAGGCCGCCGAGCTCTTCCGGCAATCCGCCGACTTCAACCAGCTCAGCGGCGTGTACGGCTTCGTCCGGCCGCAGGCGCGCCGGCAGCTCGCGCGCAGCTGACGCCGGTGCTCACCCGCGCGTCCCGGTGGCAGCGTCACACCGGGACGCGTTCGCGGCCTCTGCTAGTCGCCCTTCACGATCGGCACGCCGATGAGATTCCCGTACTCGGTCCAGCTGCCGTCGTAGTTCTTCACGTCCTTGAAGCCGAGGAGGTACTTGAGGACGAACCAGGTGTGGCTGCTCCGCTCGCCGATGCGGCAATAGGCGATGGTCGGCTTGCTCGGGTCGAGGCGCTTCTGGTCCAGGTAGATGGCCCGGAGCTCGTCCGCGGTCTTGAACGTGTTCTCCGGGGTCACCGCCGTGGCCCAGGGGATGCTGGTGGCCCCCGGCACGTGCCCGCCCCGCTGCGCGGTCTCGCTCATGCCGGGTGGGGCGATGACCTTCCCGGTGAACTCGTCCGGACTGCGCACATCGACTAGTGGCGCCTTCTTCTCGCTCGCGGTGATCACCTCGCTGACCTTGGAGCGCAGGGAGCCGTCGACCGAGCTCACTTTGTACTGGCTGCGCTCGAACTTCGGCACCTCGGTGGTGAGCGGCGCGCCCTCCTCGTTCAGCCACTTGGCGCGGCCACCGTTGAGCAGGCGGACGTCCTTGTGTCCGTAGATCTTGTAGAGCCAGAACCCGTAGGCGGCGAACCAGTTGCTCGAGTCACCGTAGATGACGACGGTATCCGTGTTCTTGATCCCGGCATCCGAGTTGAGCTTCTCGAAGTCGTCCTTGGAGATGATGTCGCGCTTCACCTGGTCGTTGAGCTGGGTGGTCCAGTCCCATCCAACCGCGCCGGGAATGTGGCCCGCTGCGTAGAGCTTGGGATCGACGTCGATCTCCACGATGCGGACGCTGGGGGTCTTGAGGTTCTGCCTCAGCCAGTCGGTGGAGACGAGGACCTCGGGGTGTGCGTAATCGGCCATGATGCTGCTCCTTTACTCTCGATGAGGGTGGGTGTCAGCCCCGGCAGTGACCGCGACAGCAGCATGCGGTCCCGGACACCGGGGCAGGTCGGGTCTCTGGTCGCGCGGTCATGGGCGGAAGACTCCTCACGGCTCGGCCACCAGGCCGGGGACGTGCTTGAGCATGTTGGAGGCGTACTTGAAGACGTCGTCGCAGAAGATCATGACCCCGCACGCCACCGGCTCCCTGCGGGCGATGCGGCGAGTTCCCTCGAAGATGAGCCCGGAGCTGGGGCCGGCGCGCAGCCCCTCGTGCCGGACCAGCTCGGCGGCGACGGTGTAGGCGAGCTCGAAGTCGATCTCCAGGATCTCGTCCACCAGTTTCGGGTCGTAGAGCTGCGAGACGTCGAGCTCGGAGACGTTGCGAATCCCCGGCACGTCGTGTCCCGGGGAAGGCTGGACGGCGATGACCTTCACCGCCGGATTCTTCGCCTTCAGGAACTTGCTCAGTCCCATCACCGTGCCGCAGGTGCCGAGCGAGGTGAAGACGTGGGTCACCTTCCCTTGCGTCTGGCGCCAGATCTCCGGACCGGTGGTGCGGACGTGCGCCTCCACGTTCTGCTGATTGGCGTACTGGTTCGGCATCACCCAGCGGTCGGCCGAGGCCTTGGCGTGCGTCTTGGCGAGGCCGATGGTGCCGTCCTCGCTCCCTGGCAACGGGCAGAGCGCGTCCGGAACCACCTCCACCTTGGCCCCGAAGGCCTGGAGCAAGAGCTTCTTCTCCTCCGGGACCTTGGATGGAACGACCGCGAGCATGGGGTAGCCCCGCACGCCGGCGATGGCCGCGAGGCTGAGGCCGGTGTTGCCGCTGGTGGGCTCGACGATTCCCCTACCCGGCCTCGCGGGGCCGAGCTCGCCCCGACGTTCCAGATCCTGGACCATCGACCAGGCGGCCCGGTCCTTCACCGAGCCGAAGGGGTTCATCCACTCGAGCTTGGCCCAGAGCTGTGACCCCTCCGGAGCCAGCCGGCGGAGCCGGACGAGGGGAGAGGGATTCTCCTCGTCGGGAAGCATCTGGAGGATGTCGTCGTATACGCGTGCGGAGTGATCCATCGGGCGGCTCCTCTAACGACGAGGGTGCGGGAACGGCTGCACGGGGGCGAGAGGAGCGCGTGAAAACGCCCCGGGCTCGTCAGCCCCTCAGCGACGACAACAACAAAGCGCCCGGAGCCGGTCGGTCACCGGGGTGTTCCAGGCGCTGGCCGACGGAAACGGCACGGCCATGGACCGTAACGCTGTCGCCCATCGGATGCCAGCGACCCACGTCCTCCGTCCAGCCACGCTGCCTTTCTGCGGCTGCACGCTTCCTGCAGATCCCCGAACGCCACCAGGCGTGTCGCGAGGGATTTCGATGGGTTCAGGACCGAATGGGGTGGGTCGAATCGGGTCACTGCTGTTGCTGGTGACCCTGCTCCAGGGGAGCACTGCGTGGGGACAGGGCACCGTCTGTCATCGGGTCTGGGTCGAGGTGCGGGACAACGATCTCATGGGAAACTCGGAGCTGACCGCCCCGCCCCGGACGCGGTACCCGGCCAAGTTCTGCTTCGTGGTCTACGACCGGAGGACCGCGCGCTTCTCCCTCGAGCCGGATGACCCCTCCGGCAAGCCCTTCGCCTCGCTGGTCCTGCGACGGAGCAAGCGGGACGCCGCGCCGAGCCTGATCTCCTACGCGCGCTCGTCCTCGGACTACGACGAGGACCAGCTCCGTGGCCGCAACGACTTCATGTTCCTGCGGACCTACTCCAACGGGGAACGGCACTACGGGGCGACGGTCACCGACCTGGCCGGGAAGATCACCCTCAGCTGGAGCGCCGCGCTGAGTCCCCGGGGCATGCGGCTCGACGAGGTCCCCGCCGCGAGGAGTGCGCAGACGGCCACCGCCCAGGTCGCCCCCGGCGCGTCCCGGCGCCAGCCTCCCGGCCCCCAGTAAGCGGCAGCCGTGGGAGGAACCTCGCAGCAAGGACGGTCGACCATCGGCGCGCCTCTGGCGCGAGCCTGGCTCCGGCGCGCCCTCGCAAGGATGGTCGGCCGTGGTGCAGCAACCTCGGATGTTTCATTTCCCGGCCTCGAGTTGCCTCGGGCGCAACAGGCATCTGGACAAGTCCTCGATCTCACTCGAACGGCCGCTGGCATCGAACGTGCTCCTCGGGCGCGGTCCCATGAGCGACATCTCCGTGACGCGGCACGAGAAGGGAGCATGGACGGACGAGGTCTTCGAGGCGCTCGCGAGTCTGCTGGGTCCGGGCAGCGGACCGGGCCGAATGGTGCTCGAGAACGAGCTGCTTCGCTGTGACCTCCTCTATCTGGCGCGTGATGCGGAAGGTCCCTGCGCCTTCCTGCTGGCGGCACGCGTCCGGCTGCCGGTCGGCCCCGAGCGGCGACAGGCCCGGTACCTCGGCCTGAGCGTCGCCCGGAGCGACGGAGGAGCAGAGTCGGTGCTGGAAAGGTTCACCACCGATGCGCGGGAGGAGGAGGAATCGGGCGGGATGCGCCTGGTGCTCTTCACGGCCGCCTCCTCGCCGGTGGCGGTCCGGACCGCCCAGACCTTCTGGGCTGACGTGCAGCCGGCGCCCGACGCCTCGTTCCGGGCCGAGGTCCTGCCGGTGGCGGACGCGGCCCGCGCGTGGCTCGGGGCGACCGGGAGCGTCGAGCGCCCCTTCGTTCTCCCTCGGCTGAGCGGCGGCGGCGGCGACTGGCGGCGGAGGCTGGACGACGCGGGCTCGCCGGCCGGCGAGCTCTTCCGGAGGCTGGGAATCGAGCAGGCCGAAGGCGACCGGCTGCTGCTCCTCTGCAAGGTGCCCGGCCGGGAACGCCTCGCCGACGCCCAGGCCGCCTGAGGCCAGCCCTCCGCGGCAGCTGGTGTCGCGCGAGCCTCGGAACCTGGAATTACGGAACACGCTCCAGCGGCACCTCGAACGCGCCGGCCGAGTCCTTCTTCACCAGACCGAGCTTTCCGGTCGTCTTGATCGGCGGGTAGCTGGTGTGCGTCTCGTAGACGCCGAAGTCAGCTGTCCGCGGTCCTGAGCGCCGGCGCGGGCGGGCGCCACGCTGAAGGTCAGGGCTGCCCTCCGGTCGCCGGGACGAGCGCGATCGCTCGCAGCGGTCCACCCGATCCGCCGGAGATCTTCATCGGCAAGGCGATGATCCACGCACCTGTGACCGGGAGCTGATCCACACTGGCGAGGTTCTCCAGGCCTGGAACTCCCGCGGCGGCGGCGATCCGGTGAACGACGAAATCCTTCGATGCTCCGATGTCGATCGATGCGGTATCGAGGCCCAGCGCGGCGACGTGCCGTTGATTCACCAAGTACTCGGCCGACTCCTTTCCGTAGCTCGGAAAGTGGAGCTTCGACGCATCTCCCGGTGTGTCGTCGCCCAGATATTGCTTCCTGTCGGGCCAGCGCGTCGCCCAGCCCGTCCGCAGCACGACGATCGCGCCCGAGGGGACGCTGCCGTGCTTCTTCTCCCAGCTCCGCACGTCGTCCACCGAGAGCCGGTAGTCGGGATCGGCGGAGGCCTTGGCGCTGACGTCGATCACCACGGCCGGTCCGATGAGCTGGCGGAGTGGGATCTGATCGACCGACTTTCCGTCCCTGGCGAAGTGGATCGGCGCGTCGAGATGGGTCCCCCCGTGCTCGGGCGTGCACAGCGAGTTCGAGGCGTAGAACCAGCCTCCGGGTGTATCGCCGAAGGCGAGCTTCTTCAGCTCGAACGTCGACGGCGAGGTCGGCCAGTAGATCGTCCGGTCATCGAACGGATGGCTGAGATCGATCACCTTCGCCGAACCGAGTGAGGGGGCCGCCGGCGCGGCGAGTGCGGCGGTGGTGAGGACCAGAGCCAGCAATCCGCTCCGCGCTGCACGTGCCGACGTCCTCGCCCCGACTCTCCTCGTCCAGGCCATGGTTCGTCGTTCTCCATCTCCACCGGCTCAGCCGCGGGTCACGCCCGTCGGTTGCTCACCGGGCGTCAGCATCTGGCCGCCCCGGTGCCGCGAGGCTGCTCCCGCGGTTCCGGCACTGGCGGGCACAGGCGCCGGAGAAGCTTCTCCTGGTACTCGGCCGCGGCACCGGGCCTCGCTGCGCAGCGCCGGGCGCGGTGGTGGGCGCTCTCGCTACGCACGTACAGAGCGACGGCGTCGAGTTGCCCGTCCCTGAGTACCTCGCTCACCCGGTACACCCGGGGCAGCCAGGACGCCCAGCGAAACGAGCGGACGATGAAGACGCCCCCCATCCCGCGGTGAAGCAACCGGCTCGCCACGATCCCCGGCCCGAAGGCCTCGGGGTTCACCTCGATGACGTCGTCGACGCTGAGGAATGGAGTCACCGTCACTCTCACAGCCTCCTTCGCCTGCCGCGCCCTCCGCGATGGGCCGACCGGCACCTTCAGGTCCGCTTCCCCCTGCCCTTCCCCGCATGGGACCAACGCGTCGTCTGATGGGGAAGGGAAACCGCATAGGCCTTTGGGCGCAGTAGGGTTTGAACCTACGACCCCTGCCGTGTGAAGGCAGTGCTCTACCGCTGAGCTATACGCCCGGCACCACGAGGGCGGCATTCGTAAAGGACCCCACCCTCGCCTGTCAATCACCGCTTCAGCAGGCGGTCCACCCGCTCCTCGAGCTCGCGCGTCCGCCGCTTCAGCGACGACAGCTGCTTGCTCACCTTCGCGAAGTCGCTCCGCGCCGCCAGCTGGAGCACGTGGATCAGCTCCTCCTGACCGCGGTCGAGCGCCTTCTTTCCCCGCTGCACCCGTCCCAGTGCCTGGGCCACCCACTGCGCCCGCTGCTCGTCCGCCATCAGGCGCTCGAACGCCTTCTGGGACATCCCCAGCGCCTGTGCGCGAAGGCTGCTTCGCTTGCCGGTCATGATCCTCACTCGTCGATGAACCGGGTCTCCAGCCGCGCCAGCACCCGGGCCGCGATGTCCTTGTAGCGCATCCGCTCCAGGATGGGCTGCACGTCCCCGTCCACGCGGAGCCGTCGTTTCAGGATGGCCTCGACCGGGTCCACGCTCCCGAGGAGCAGGCCCTTCCACACGGAGTACGGCGCGCGGATCCGGTACGCCGGCTCGAACTCGTCGAGGTCGTCCGGGTCCGGCAGGAGGCGCAGCTCGGCCACTCGCCCCGCTTCCGGACGGACCCAGGCCACGAAGTGCTTCTCGAGCTTTCCGACCTCGGCCTCGATCACCAGCCCGAAGTCGCCGTGCCAGCCCCGGCCCGCGGCGATCGTCTCGGGATCGGCGTTCAGCAGGGCCATCGCTGCCTGTGCCCAGTCGCGGGAGGGAAAGAGCGGCATCCGGGCTGCTTACCTCATCGTCGGACGACCTGAAGTCCGAACCGCCGCCGGTCCAGGCTCAGTCTCGGCCGAGGATGCGCCGGATGCTGCGAAACAGTCCGCTGTCGGTCTGCACCGCCGCGCCCACCGGTTGCGCCCGCGCGCGCGCCGCCTTCTCCTCGGCCAGCAGCCGCTTCAGCGTGTCCGGCGTGTCACGAGTGGCCAGCGCCACGTGCCGCGGCCCGGTGGGCAGCTCCACCACCACCTCCAGCAGGCACTCCTCGTTCAGCCGGAAGTCGATCCGCCGCCCGGCCGCCGAGGCCGGCACCTTCACCGTCCCCAGGTACTCGTTGTCCACGATGAACTCCGAGTCGCCCTGGAAGATGTCCAGCTCGATGATCGGGCTGTCCTCCTTGGGACCCGGCAGCCGGAAGCTCGTGGTCAGCGGGATGACCGAGTTCTTGTCGATGATCTTCCGGAACTTCCCGTTCGCCATCGCGAACCCGATCGGCATCGACAGCGCGTCCAGCAGCGTCACCGCGTCGATGTTGCCCAGCGACTCGGCCAGCAGCGCCGCGCCGAGCGCCACCGATTCGTCGGGGTGAACGCCCTTGCGCGGGGGCTTTCCGAAGTGACGGGTGATCTCCTGCTGGACCAGCGGCATTCGCGACTGACCACCCACCAGGATGATCTCGTCGATGCTCGACTTGGAGATGCCCTTGTCCGCCAGCACCCGGTCGCAGAGGTCGAAGGTGCGGTCCACCAGATCCCGGGTCAGCGCATTCAGCTGCTCGCGCGACAGCGGGATGCGGAGATCGAGCGGCTTGCCCTTCCGCTCCTCGATGTAGGGCAGCTCGATGACCACGTTGGGGATGAGCGTGAGGTCGATCTTCGCCGCCTCCGCAGCATTCTTGATCCGCTGCATGGCGATCGGGCTCTGGCTCAGATCCACCCGGGTCTGCTGCTGGAACGTCTCCAGCACGTAGTCGATGACCCGGTTGTCGAAGTCCACGCCGCCGAGAAAGGTGTCGCCTCCCGTGGCGAGCACCTCGAAGACGTTGCCGGTGATCTGCAGCACCGAGACGTCGAATGTGCCACCGCCCAGGTCGTAGACCAGCACGTTCTGGTCCAGCCCCCGGTTGAAGCCATAGGCCAGCGCTGCCGCCGTGGGCTCGTTGACGATGCGCTTCACCTCGAAGCCGGCCTGCCGCCCGGCCTCCTTCACCGCCGCGCGCTGCAGGTCGTTGTAGTAGGCGGGCACCGAGATGACCGCCTCGGGACAAGGGACGCCCAGGAACTGCTCCGAGATTCGCTTGGCGTGCCCGAGCACCATGCCGCTGATCTGCTCCAGCGAGTAGGTGGCCCCGCCGAGGTTCACCGCCACGTCGCCCTTGGGACCCTCGAGGATCTCGTAGGTGAAGTACTCCTTGAGCTCCTGCACCACCCGGCTCGCGTACTGGCGCCCGATCAGTCGCTTGGCTCCGTAGATGGTGTTCTTCGGGTTCACCACCATCTGGTCCTTGGCCATCTTGCCGATGAGGAGGTCGCCCTTCTCGCTCAGCGCCACCACCGACGGAAGGACGAGGTTCCCCCGATCGGTGGGAACCACCTTGGGGATGCGGTTGCGCACCGAGGCCACCAGGGTGTTGGTGGTCCCGAGGTCGATCCCGACGATGCGCGGCTTTTCGGCCATGGGTGGAGCCCTCGACTTTACGCGGGGAGCCGTCCCCCTCCAACACTCGGCCCGCGGGGGGTTTCTTGACGCCCGCACGCCCGCGGTCACCATGGGGCGCCGCCGTGTCTCGACTGCTCGTCGCCTGTGCCCTCCTCGTGTGCGCCGCGTGCGCCACCACCCGCTCGGGGGTCCCCGTACCCCCGCCCGTCCAGGAGCCCACGGTCCAGGGAGACCCGGCAACCAGCGTCGAGACGCGATGGCGAGTGGTGGCCACCGCGCGCCGGCTTCTCGGACAGACCTCGGTCCGCTGGCCCGGACAGACCCTCCCCGACGACTGCAGCGGACTGGTCCTCGGCGTGTACGCCAGCGTCGGAGTCCCGCTCACCGGCTCCGCCCGCCCCGGAGACAACGGGGTGACCGCGGTGTGGCGGTGGACCTCGGCACGTGGACGACTCTTCCGCACCGGCCGCCCCGACCCCGGAGACCTGGTCTTCTTTCACGACACCTACGACCGGGACCACGACGGCAAGCTCGACGACGGCCTCACCCACATCGCCCTGGTGGAGAGCGTCGACGCCGACGGAACCGTCTCCATCATCCACCGCGTGAGCCGCGGCGTGATGCGCTACCGGATGAACATCGATCGGCCGTCGTTGCGGAGCGAGCCAGGCACCGGCCGCGTGCTCAATGACTGGCTGCGCGGCTCCTCGGGTTCGGGGAGGGCCGTGCTCACCGGTCAGCTGTTCGCGGTCTACGGGGCAGTGCTTCCCCCGGCCCCGGACGGCGTCCGCTCTCCGCTCCCGGTCCTCGCCCCACAGCCCGAGGGCGGCGACATCTGAGCCTGGGCTCGGGGGGCCGAGCCTGGACGTGCGCCGTCTCCTCCTATGCGCGGGCGGTTCGCTCCCAGGCGGCGGCCTGCGAGTTTCGCAGAAATCGCCAGAAGCCGACGGCGATCGCCAGGTTCATGGCCACGAAGTAGTAGGCGAGGCCCGCCGCTCGCCGCACCAGCGCCGGTCCCACCGCCACGCTGCCCAGCACCGCGAGCCCGTAGAAGCCGATCTGGGCCGCCATGGTGAAGCGATAGAACGGCTGGGCGAGCAGCGCGACGTTCGCCAGCAGCGCCACGAGCATCAGTGCCGGCGCGCACCAGCGCAGCACCTTGTGCGACCAGAAGGCGAAGGCCGGGAAGCCCCGGAGCGGTGAGAGCAGGCCCGGCACCAGGCCCAGGCTCTGGAAGTTCCCCGCGGCGATGCGTGCCCGCCGACCGAACTCCCGTCCGTAATCCTCGGTGGTCTCCTCCGAGGCGAGCGCCTGGGGCTCGTAGAGCACGCGATACCCCTCGTCGAGCAGCCGGAGGGGAATCACGAAGTCGTCGACGATGGTCGATGGTGGAAGGTGGGTGTAGAGCTCGCGGCGCATGGCATAGAGCCCGCCGTTGGCACCGAGCACCGCGCCCTGCGTTCCCTCCATCGCCTTCAGCCAGCACTCGTACCTCCAGTACGCGCTCTCCTCGTACTCGGCACGGGTGGGGTTGTAGAGCTGGAGCCGGCCGCAGACCGCGCCCACTGCCGGGTCCTCGAAGTGGCGGACCAGTGCCTTCAGCGCTCCCGCGTCGATGCGGGTGTTCGCATCGGAGAGCACCACGATGTCGCCACGTGCGGCCGGGATGCACCGGTTGAGCACGCTGGTCTTCCCCGCGCGCGGCGCGGTCGAGAGGTGGACGCGCGGGTCCGGGTAGGTCCCGACGATCCTGTCCGTCCCGTCGGTGCTTCCGTCCGAGCCGATGAGCACCTCGAGCCTGTCCGGCGGGTAGTCGAGCGCGAGGCTGTTGCGGAGCTTCTCCTCGATGCACTCCGCCTCGTCGTGGGCCGCGACGATCAGGGACACGCTCGGCCAGACCCTGGGGCGTGGCGGCGACGGGTCTCTTTCCCCGCGCTTCATCCGGGCCAGGAGGAGCAGCCACAGCGGGTACAGGAAATAGGTCTGTGCCAGCAGCACCGCCGCCGCCCAGAACGCCACCGTCGCCATCCACGCCCTCCCGGGAGCCCACCACGTCAGCAACGGGCATGCCGGCAGAAGGACAGGAGTTCCGGGTGGATGGACCCTCCCCAGGGGCAGGCGGCTGTAACGATTACTTGCCTCCGCGCTCCTGGTCGATGAGCGTCTGGGCGAGGACGTGCTTCGGGTTCAGCGCCACCGCCGCGTCCAGCTTCGACAGGGCGGCCTCCTTCTGGCGCAGGGTGAGCAGCAGTCGGCCGGCCAGCACGTAGGGTCGGATGAATGTCGAGTCCCGGGCCATGACGTCGGCCAAGTCCCGGACCGCCTTCTCCGCGCTGTCCGGGGGGGCGTTCTTGGTGCTGAGCACGTACTCGGCGTAGGCCACCTCCCCCCAGCCGTCCCTGCCCCCGAGCTGCCGGTAGCGCTCGGCGTCCGAGATGGCACGATCGGCTCGCCCGGCCACCCCGGCGAACACCGCGTCCGCCCGCAGCCGGGCGCGCTCGTCGTCCTCGTTCCCGGGAGGGAGCCGGTTCAGCGCATCCCGGGTGGCGGTCAGCTTCACCTCGAGGACGTTCACCGCGTCCACCATGGGATCGCTCTGCTTTCTCAGGTGCTCGAGCCGCGCCCGGGTGGCGTCCGCCTGCGCCCTCCAGTCGGCGGGCGTTCGCTCCGCCTCCAGCCGGGCCAGGGTGGTCTTCAACGTCTCGGCGTCCACGAGGCGGCGGCGCAGGATGGCGCGCTGGTCGTCCAGCTCGAGCGTCTCCGCCAGGGCCTGTGTCGCCCGCGCCCCGACCCACTGCGGGTACCGCTCCACCAGGGCGTCCAGGACCTTGAGGGCGGCAGCCCGGGTTTGCGGATCGTCGCGCCGGAGCCGGGAGAAGGCTTCGTCCCGCTCGGCGCGGACCGACGCGGGCACCGCCGAGCGGCCTGACCACCACGACCAGCCGGCGTGGCTCAGCAGCCCGAGCACGACGACCCCCACGAGCGCCCCCAGGGCCCGGCGCTTCCGCCGCCGGAGCTCCGCGGCCAGGGCCCGCTCCGCGGGGTCCGGTCGCTGGACGCGAGAGGGAGGTGCCCCCGGAATCGGGAGCGGCTCGGGCGCGGTCCCGGGAAGCTCCAGCGACGGCACGGTGCTCGCCGACGCGCCCTCGCCGACAATCGGGGGGAGGTCCAGCCCGTCGGGCGGCGGCTGGGCGGCAGCACCGCCGAAGACCGCAGTGCGCATGGCCGGCGCCGGAGCACTGGCCGGACCCGGCGGCGCGGCACCGCCGAAGACCTGCGTCCGCATCGCCGGGGGCGGCTCGGGCTGGGGCGGTGCCCGGCGGGCGGCTGGCGCCTCCGGCTGAGCCGCCGCTGCTCCTCCGAACACCTGGGTCCGTGCCGCCGGCGGAGGTTCCTGCGGCAGGCCAGGCCCGGCGCCTCCGAAGACCTGCGTCCGGTTCACCGCCGGAGCCGCGGGGGCCGGAGCACGCGGCGCGGACGCGCCGGCACCGAAGACCCGGGTGCGGGCCGCCTCCGAGCCGAAGACCTGGGTCCGGCCCGCCGCCGGCGGTGCAGAGGCCTTCGGGCCGGGTGCAGGGCTGGACCCGAAGACCTGGGTGGAGGCGGCCGACGGAGGACTCTGGCCGTAGGCCTCGGTGCGGATGGGCCCGGCTGAATGGGCCGCGCTCCCGAAAGGAAGCGTGCCCGCCGGCGCCGGCGACTTTCCCTGCGCAGCGGGCGCGTCCTCGCCGCGCTGAGCAGTGAAGACCAGGCCACAGCGGGTGCACTGCACCGGTGCACCCCCGACCGGGACCAGGCGGTCATCCAGCGCGTAGCGGGTGTGGCAGTTGGGACAGGCGATCTGCACGCGGGGCCGGGTGAAGCGTTAGCAGGAAAGGTTTCAGGGATCGAGTTCAGTGGCCTGCTGCAGCGTCCGGAGCCGCGCTGGACCCACCCCTCGAACCGCGTCCACCTCGTCCCAGCTCCGGAAGGGTCGCGCCTGCACCAGCGCACGCGCCGCCATCGCGCCCACACCGGGAAGCCGCGCCAGCTCGGCCTCGGCGGCGCTGTTCAGCGGTAGCCGTATCCCGAGCGCGACGCGGACCGACGCCGGGGGCAGGCCTCCCTGGCCGCAGCGCGCCACTCCGCGCGCGACGTCCCCGACCCAGCCAATCCGGGATCCAGGACAGTCCAGGGCGGGCCTCGTGTCCGGCCAGCGGGCCTGGACGAGGGCCCCCGCTCCGAGGGCCCCGAGCAGAACGACGGCGAGCGCCGCCGTCCGCCCGCCGCTCACCGCCTCGCCGCCTCGGACCGATCCAGCCCGAACGCGGTGTGGAGCGCCCGGACCGCGAGCTCGGCGTACTTGGCCGCCACCACGCAGGACACCTTGATCTCCGAGGTGGAGATGCTCTGGATGTTGATCCCCTCCTTGCCCAGGACGTCGAACATCCGCGCCGCCACGCCGGAGTGGTTCCGCATCCCCACCCCGACGATGGAGACCTTCGCGACCTGATCGTCGCTCTCCACCCCTCGCAACCCGAGCTCCGGCACCAGGCGGTCCATCGCCTCCCGGGTGGCGGCCAGATCTGCCCGACCCACGGTGAAGCTCAGGTCGGCACGGCCGTCCTGCTGCGCGGTCTGGACGATGATGTCCACCACGATGTGCCGCTCGTCGAGCGTCCCGAAGATGCGCGCCGCCACGCCCGGCCGGTCCGGCACTCCGCGCAGCACCAGCCGCGCCTCGTTGGGGTCGTGGGTGATGCCGCTGACCAGCACGTCTTCCATCGCCGCATCCTCCTCGCACACCAGCGTTCCCGGATCGTCGGTGAAGGACGACTTCACCCACAGGGGAACCCGGTACTTCATCGCGAACTCCACCGAGCGGATCTGCAGCACCTTCGCCCCGAGCGACGCCTCCTCGAGCATCTCCTCGTAGCTGATCCGGTCCAGCTTCCGCGCCGCGGGGCAGACGTTCGGGTCGGCGGTGTAGACGCCGTCGACGTCGGTGTAGATCTCGCAGCGCTCGGCGCGGAGCGCTGCGGCCAGTGCCACCGCAGTCGTGTCCGACCCGCCGCGCCCCAGGGTGGTGACGTTCCCCTCCTCGTCGATGCCCTGGAACCCGGCGACCACCGCCACCGCCCCGCGGGCGAGGGCGGCACGCAGCGGCTCCTCGTCGATCCGCTTGATGCGCGCCTTGCTGAACGTGCTGTCGGTCACGATGCGGCACTGGTGGGCGAGGAAGCTCGTGGCCTGCCCACCCGCGGCCTGGATCGCCAGCGAAAGGAGCCCGATGGTCACCTGCTCCCCGCTGGCGACGACCACGTCCTGCTCGCGCTCGCTCGGCCGCTGGTTCAGCGACTGCACCAATTTCAGCAATCGGTTGGTCTCACCGGACATCGCCGAGACCACCACCACCAGATCGTGCCCCTCCGCCCGCGCCTGGAGACACCTCCGTGCGACGGACCGGATGCGCTCCGGGTCCGCGACCGACGTCCCCCCGTATTTCTGAACCCACAATCCCACCCGTGCGTGCCTCCATGCAGCAGCCGCGCCCAAGGAGCGCGAGATGAAGGCCACCTTACGCCGAAAGCACGGGGAACGATCCGCCCCTCCCGCGCTCGATCATCCGGTCGGATCCAGGTCGTCTCGACGTTAGACGGACAGCTGCGCCTCGGGGTACCTTCCGCCGCCCATGACGCACCGGCGATTGCTCCTGGACGGCGAGACGCTGAGCCTGGAGGAGATCCGCGAGGTGGCCGGCGGCGGAGTCGAGGTCGAGCTCGCGCCCGAGGCCCTGGCCTGCGTGGAGCGGTCGCGGGCGCTGGTGGACCGCGTGGCGGCCGGCGAGGCCGCGGCCTACGGCATCAACACCGGCTTCGGCACGCTGGCGGAGGTGCGCATCGACCGGAAGGACCTCCGGACGCTCCAGCGGAACCTCCTCCTGTCGCACGCCGCGGGCGTTGGCACGCCGCTGCCCATCCCCGAGGCCCGCGCCCTGCTCCTCCTCCGCTGCAACGTGCTGGCCAAGGGACACTCCGGCATCCGCCCCCGGACCCTCCAGCTCGCCCTGGACATGCTGAACCGGGGCGTCATCCCGGTCGTCCCCGAGCGCGGCAGCGTGGGGGCCTCCGGCGACCTCGCCCCGCTCGCCCACCTGGCGCTGGTGCTCATCGGCGAGGGCGAGGCCTTCGTGGGCGGCGAGCGGCTCCCCGGACGCGTCGCCCTGACCCGCGCCGGCCTGGAGCCGGTGGTGCTCGAGGCCAAGGAGGGACTCGCCCTGGTCAACGGCACCCAGGCCATGTGCGCGGTGGGCACGCTCGCCCTCCTCCGCGCCGAGGCCCTGTCGGCGATCGCCGACCTCGCCGGCGCCATGACCCTGGAGGGTCTGCTCGGCAGCCACCGCCCGTTCATCGTCCCCATCCAGGCCGCGCGACCTCATCCGGGGCAGGGTGCCGTCGCCGAGCACCTCCGCGCGCTCCTCCGCGACTCGGAGATCGTGGAGAGCCACGCCGACTGCTCGAAGGTCCAGGACCCCTACTCGTTGCGCTGCATGCCCCAGGTGCACGGCGCGGCCCGCGACGGTCTGGCCCACGCCCGGGGCGTGCTGGCCATCGAGGTGAACTCGGCGACCGACAACCCGCTGGTCTTCCCCGGAGAGGACCTCATCGTCTCCGGGGGCAACTTCC
>Ga0207679_10000590_pt1 | contig 24313 bp, 11 predicted proteins | sample KBSC73metaG_FD_184320 | JGI IMG/M metagenome (GOLD analysis project Ga0207679, IMG submission 184320) | Corn rhizosphere microbial communities from Kellogg Biological Station, Michigan, USA - KBS C7-3 metaG (SPAdes) (version 2) | ecosystem: Host-associated > Plants > Roots > Rhizosphere > Soil ... | reverse complement strand
TGATGAACATCGACCTGGGCGACGGCCCGAGCGAATTCCTGCACCTGGAATACGCGGACAAGGCGACCTTGTACGTCCCGGTGGCGCAGCTGCACCTGATCAGCCGCTACACCGGCGTGAGCGCCGAGGAAGCGCCGCTGCACCGGCTGGGCTCCGGCCAGTGGGACAAGGCGCGCCGCAAGGCGGCCGAGCAGGTGCGCGACACCGCCGCCGAGCTGCTGAACCTGTATGCCCGCCGCGCCGCGCGCGAAGGCCATGCTTTCCGATTCACGCCGCACGATTACGAAGCCTTCGCCTCGAGCTTCGGATTCGAGGAGACGCCCGACCAGAAGGCGGCCATCCATGCGGTGATCCAGGACATGATTTCGCCCAAGCCCATGGACCGCCTCGTGTGCGGCGACGTGGGCTTCGGCAAGACCGAGGTGGCGCTGCGGGCCGCCTTCGTTGCCGTGAACGCCGGCAAGCAGGTGGCGATCCTCGCGCCCACCACGCTGCTGGCCGAGCAGCACTACCAGAACATCTCCGACCGCTTCGGCAAGTGGCCGGTCAAGGTGGCCGAACTCTCGCGCTTCCGTTCGGGCAAGGAGATCAAGCTCGCGCTCGAGGGCATCGAGGACGGCACCATCGACATCGTCGTGGGCACGCACAAGCTCATCAGCCAAAGCGTCAAGTTCAAGCGCCTCGGCCTTCTGATCATCGACGAGGAACACCGCTTCGGCGTGCGCCACAAGGAGGCGGTCAAGGCGATGCGCGCCGAGGTGGATGTGCTCACGCTCACCGCCACCCCCATCCCCCGCACGCTGGGCATGGCCCTGGAGGGCCTGCGCGACCTGAGCGTCATCGCCACCGCGCCCCAGCGGCGCCTGGCCATCAAGACGTTCGTGCGCACGGAGAACACCGGCACCATCCGTGAGGCGGTGTTGCGCGAACTCAAGCGCGGCGGGCAGGTGTACTTCCTGCACAACGAAGTAGAGACCATCCAGAACCGCCTGCAGAAGCTGCAGGAGCTGGTGCCCGAGGCCCGCATCGCCATCGCCCATGGACAGATGCCCGAGCGCGAGCTGGAGCATGTGATGCGGGACTTCGTGGCCCAGCGCCACAACGTGCTGCTGTGCTCCACCATCATCGAGACCGGCATCGACGTGCCGAGCGCCAACACCATCGTGATCAGCCGCGCCGACAAGTTCGGCCTCGCACAGCTGCACCAGCTGCGAGGCCGTGTGGGCCGCTCGCACCACCAGGCCTATGCCTACCTGCTCGTGCCCGACGTCGAAGGCCTCACGAAGCAGGCCTCGCAACGGCTGGAGGCCATCCAGAACATGGAGGAACTGGGTTCGGGGTTCTACCTCGCGATGCACGACCTGGAGATCCGCGGCGCCGGCGAAGTGCTCGGCGACAACCAGAGCGGCAACATGATGGAGGTGGGCTTCCAGCTGTACAACGAGATGCTGGCCGAGGCGGTGCGTTCGCTGAAGGCGGGCCGCGAACCCGATCTGCTCTCGCCGCTGTCCGTCACCACCGAGATCAACCTGCACGCCCCCGCCTTGTTGCCCAACGACTACTGCGGCGATGTGCACACCCGCCTGAGTCTTTACAAGCGCCTCGCATCGGCGGAGAAGGCCGACCACATCGACGCGATGCTGGAGGAAATCACCGACCGCTTCGGCAAGCTGCCGCCGCAGGGCCAGACGCTCTTCGATGTGCACCGCCTGCGCGTGCTCGCCAAGCCTTACGGCATCGTCAAAATCGACGCATCGCCCGCGCAGATGGTGCTGAACTTCCGCCCGAACCCGCCCATCGATGCCATCCGCATCATCGAACTCGTGCAGAAGAACCGCCATATCAAACTCGCCGGCAACGACAAGCTGCGCATCGAGCGCACCACCACCGATCCGAAAGACCGGGCCCAGCTCGTGCGCGATGTGCTGCGCCAGCTCGGCGCGCCCAAGGCCGAAGCCTGAACCCCACCTCCCTCCCCTGCCATCCCATGACCACCGAATTGAGCCCAGGCCTCGTGATCCAGCGGTTCGCCGCCCCGCTTCCACTGAACCGCTTCAAGGTGATCGCGTTCGACATGGACTCGACGCTGATCAACATCGAATGCATCGATGAAATCGCCGATGCGGCCGGCAAGAAGGCCGAGGTGTCTGCCATCACCGAAGCCGCGATGCGCGGCGAGATCACGGATTTCAAGGACAGCCTGCGCCGGAGGGTGGCGCTGTTGAAAGGCGTGCCGGCCACGTTCCTGGAGCAGGTGTACACCGAGCGACTGCGGTTGAACCCGGGTGCCGAGACGCTGCTGGCGGCGGTGCATGCGGCCGGCCTGCGCAGCCTGCTCGTGTCGGGCGGTTTCACCTTCTTCGCGGACCGCGTGCGCGATCGCCTGAAGATTCATCGTGCGCAGTCCAACGTGCTGGGCATCGACGGAGGCGTGCTCACCGGTGAGGTCCTGGGCGACATCGTCGATGGTGCCGAGAAGCAGCGCCAGCTGTTGCGCGCCTGCGAGGAAGCCGGGTGCACGCCAGCCGAATCCATTGCGGTCGGGGATGGTGCCAACGACTTGCCGATGATGGGCGCGGCCGGGTTGTCCGTGGCGTTCCATGCCAAGCCCAAGGTGCGCGAGCAGGCGATGGTGGCGATCAACAGCGGCGGCCTCGATCGGCTGCTGGAAGTGGTGCGCTGACGCGCCGGTCAAGCCGCGGCAGGCCTGCCGGGCACGGTCCAGGCGCCTGCTGCAGCCGGCCGGCGCTTATGCCATCCTGATGCGCGGGATACTACGCTACCGCCTGATGCAAAGCTCCCCCGGGACCTCCACCAAGAAACTGCGAATCCAGCGGCTGCTGCTGGGCACCGGCACGTGGGCGCTCGGCTGGGTCGGCATGCATGCGGTGGACGGACGCTTTGCGGTCGCCAACCTGGCGATGATGCTGGTTCTGGTGTCCGCCATGGCCACGCTCTGGCTGTCAACGCGCACCTCCATGTTGCTCAGCATGGCGTCGGTGCTGGCGTTCAACTGGACGTTCGTGCCGCCACGCCAGACATTCCACGTGGACGTGATGCAGGACGGCATCCTGCTGGGCTCCATGCTGCTCGTCAGCTGGCTGATCGCGATCCTGATGGCGCGCCAGCGATCGGCCACCCAAGAGGCGCAGCGACACGCGCGACAAGCCGAACAGCTGCGCGGCTTGAATGAAACGCTGCGCGACGGTGCGGCGCCCACCGCCGACATGCGTCATGTTGCGCAGGCGCTGCACGATCTCGTCGATGCCGAAGTGGTGCTGCTCGTGCTGCGCGGGGAAGTTCCGGCCTCCAACGACGCCGCTCAGGCCGAATGGCTGGGCATGCCCACGGCGGATGAATCGGCCGGCCTTTGGCATTGCACCCGAGAACGTTCCGCCTTCGGCCCCGGAACCGGGCGTTATGAATCGTTGACTTCGTGGTATCTGCCCCTGCGGGGTGGCACGGCCGCCTATGGCGCGGCAGTGGTGCGCGCGCCCGGAGCATTGCTTGCCGATCGCACCGCGCTCCGCCAGGCCCAGGCATTGTGCGACCAATACGGTCTGGCGCTCGAGCGCCGCGCCGCCACGCAGGCGGCAGAGCAGGCTCGCCAACTGGCGCAAATCCAGGCTGTGCGAAACGCCATGCTGGCGGCCATTTCCCACGACTACCGCACCCCGCTGGCCACCATCCTGGGCGCAGCCTCGTCCCTCGTGGAACAGGACGCCAAGCTGGATGCCACACGGCGTGAACGGCTCGCGCGCACCATCACGGAAGAGGCCGAACAACTCGCTCGCCTGACCGACAACACGCTGCAGCTCGCACGCTTGACCACCACGGGCGTCGAACTCCAGATGGACTGGGAATCCCCGGAGGAACTCATTGGAGCCTTGATGCACCGGACGCGTCGACGCGCCCGCGGGCAACGCATCCGCGCCCGGGTGGAGGCAGGCCTCCCTCTGATCCGGTGCGATGCACTGCTGTTGTCGCAACTGCTGGACAACCTGGTGGACAACGCACTGAAGTACAGCGACGGTTCGCAAGAGGTCGAGATCGTCGTTCGGCACCTGGGCGGACACATCGTCTTCGCGGTCAAGGACAGGGGGGCAGGCGTCCCCATGGAATGGCGGGAGCGAATCTTCGACGCCTTCCAGCGTGGTGAAGCCGTTGCACAAGGCGCCGAAGGGGACGCCCCATCGCGCCGTGGCGCCGGCGTGGGCCTGACCGTGTGCCGAGCGATCGCCCAGGCGCATGGCGGCGAACTGCGCTATCGGGCGCGGCCGCACGGCGGCTCCAGCTTCGAATGCTGGCTTCCCGAGGCGGAGACGCCACGAATCAACCCGGCATGCGTCGAGGCGAATCAATGACGCTCAAGGTACTTCTCGTCGAAGATGACCGCGAACTGCGGAGCATGCTGCGCGACGTCATGACCGTCGAAGGCTACGACGTGGTGACCGCCGCCTCATTGGCCGAAGGCTTGGCGCTCCTCCAACACGGCGGACAGGCGCGCAGTGCGTCGCAAGCCTGGGTCGATCTCGTCGTGCTCGACCTCGGTTTGCCAGACGGCGACGGCGAAACACTGCTGGCGCACCTTCGGCGGCGCCACGGCACGCCGGTGATCGTCATCTCCGCGAGACAAAGCGATGGCCAGAAAATCCGGTTGCTCGATGGCGGAGCCGACGACTACCTGGTCAAGCCGTTCAGCGCAGGCGAACTGCTCGCGCGCATGCGGGTATGCCTTCGCCATCGCGGAACGCACGCCATGCCGGCCGTCACGCGCTACGAGAGCGACGGCCTGTGCATCGACCTCACGGCCCACCAGGTCCTGTCAGGCGGACAGCCCGTGCACCTCACCCCCACCGAGTTCAAGCTGTTGGCACGGCTCGTCCGCTCCGCGGGCCAGGTCGTGACGCATCGGCAATTGCTGACCGATGTCTGGGGCTCGGAGTACGCGGAGCACACCCACTACCTCAGGCTGTACATGGGGCAGTTGCGCGCCAAGTTGGAGGCGAGCCCGGCCGAACCTCACCGGCTGCTGACCGAGCCCGGGGTGGGCTACCGGCTGGTCGATCCGTCGGCTTGAAGCCACATGGCATCGCGGGCACTTATGCCATCCTGATGCCCCCTGTCGCACTCTGCGGTCATTGCAACCCTGATGCAGTGCGATGAACTTCATTCCTACCGCAGACCTTCCCCAGGACAGCCGGCATGCCGGCACCACCCCCTCCAGCCACCTGCAACGCCAAGGCCTGGCCGGTCTCACCCTGGCCGCCATTGGTGTGGTGTACGGCGACATCGGCACGAGCCCGCTGTACACGATGAAAGCGATCTTCGCTCCGGAAACGGGTGTGGCCCTGAACCCGGCCAGCCTGATCGGCGCCGTGTCGATGATCTTCTGGACGCTGATGCTGGTCGTCACCTTCAAGTACGTGATGCTGATCCTGCGCGCGGACAACCGGGGAGAAGGCGGCGCATTGGCCCTCACGGCGCTGGCCGCCCAGGCCGTCAAGGACCGGCCTGGCCTGCGATATGCGCTGCTGCTTCTCGGCGTCTTCGGGGCGACGCTTTTTTACGGCGACGGCATGATCACCCCAGCCATCTCGGTGCTGGGAGCGATGGAGGGTCTCGAAGTCGCCACGCCCACCCTCAAGCCCTATGTCGTGCCCGCGAGCCTGGCCGTGCTGATCGCGCTGTTTCTTTTCCAGCGCTTCGGCACCAGCGCGGTGGGCAAGGTGTTCGGCCCGATCATTTCGCTGTGGTTCCTCACGCTGGCCGTGGTCGGCGTGGTGCACATCGGGCAGCAGCCGGCCATCCTGGCGGCGCTCAACCCCGTGCATGCTTATGCCTTCCTCGCAGACCGTGGCTGGCAGGTGCTGGCAGCCGTCGGCGCGATCGTGTTGGCGATCACCGGTGCAGAAGCGCTCTATGCCGACATGGGCCACTTCGGCGCCAAGCCGATCCGGATGGCGTGGATGGGGTTCGTCCTGCCGTCGCTCGCACTGAACTACATGGGCCAAGGCGCCTTGCTGATGTCTGATCCGGCGGCCATCGAAAACCCGTTCTACAAGCTCTTCCCGCAGGCATGGCTGGTTCCCGCGATCGTGCTGGCAACGCTGGCCGCCATCATCGCGTCCCAGGCGGTGATCTCGGGGGCCTACTCGATGACCAAGCAGGCGATCCAGCTCGGGTTCCTGCCCCGCATGCAGGTGCAGTACACCTCGCCATCCGAAGTGGGACAGATCTACATGCCCGCGGTGAACTGGGCCCTGCTGGCCGGCGTCAGCGGCACCGTCGTGTTCTTCCGCAGCTCGGATGCGCTGGCCACGGCCTACGGCATCGCGGTGACGGTGACGATGATGATCACGACGATCCTCACCTACTTTGTCGTGCGCCACGGATGGCGCCTCCCGAAACCGGTGGCCATAGGCGCAACGGTGTTCTTCCTCGTGGTCGATGCCTTGCTCGTCGCCGGGTGCGCCGCGAAGTTCTTCGACGGCGGCTGGTTCCCGCTGGCAACCGGTCTGTTGCTGTTCACCCTCATGAGCACCTGGCACCGCGGCCGGGCACTGCTGCTCGACACCATCCGCAAGGACGGGGTGGCGCTCAAAGCCTTTGTGGACACCCTGGACCAGAGCAGCGTGCACATCGTTCACCGCACCGCCGTCTACCCCGTGGCCGACCCGTCCACCGTGCCCCAGGCACTGCTCCACAACCTGAAGCACAACCAGGTGCTGCACGAGCGCAACGTGGTCCTCACCGTCGTGTTCGAGGAGGTGCCCTGGATTGGCGAGGCCGGCCGCGTGGAGGTCCAGGCCTTGGGCAACAACTTCTGGCAGGTGAACGTGCACCTGGGCTTCATGAACACGCCCGACATCCCGAAGGCCCTGGCGCTGTGCGAAGCCCAGGGGCTGTCGACCCCGGTCTTCGAGACGAGTTACTTCGTCAGCCGCGAGACGGTCGTGCCGACCGCCGGCGCAGGGATGGCGCATTGGCGGGAACGCCTCTTTGCAATCATGAGCCGCAACTCGGGGAGCGTGGTGGAGTTCTTTCGGCTGCCGGACAATGCTGTGGTTGAGTTGGGGACGCGGGTGCAGATTTAGTTGCCCAAGCAGGTAGTCGCTGCACTGACTTCAAGTGTGTCCCTGCGCCGGTAAACTGGCCGACGATGTACATGCACGCAAGCTTTATAACGACCGAAGACGTTGTCGACTGGGAGGACGCCAATCGCTTCGTGCTGGGTAGCCCATCTCGGGCGACGGCATCAACAGTTGCAACCGTTGGTATTCGTCTTGGGACGAAAGCGCAATGGCGAGTCGATGTGTTCCCGAGCGTAGGCCACTCCTGCTTTCAGGACGTGCGCTGCGTTGGCGACCTGATCTATATCGGCTACGGCCAGCAAGTGGCGGTGTTGTCGCCCGCGACTGGAAGCTTGACGTCGTACTCGCTCGATGGCTACTTTGGCTGCATGTGCACCGCCTTGGACCCTGAATGCGCCGACCTTGGTTCGTCAGTGCTGGTTGCCTCGGCTTCGGAACTACTGTGCTTCGACGGCACGGGCCGACTCATTTGGCGGAAGTCAGAGCTTGGCGTCGATGGTGTCGTGATTCGTCAAATCCGAAGCGGCGAAATCGTCGGCGATGCGGAGTGGGACCCTCCCGGCGGTTGGAAGCCCTTCCGCCTCCGGCTAGACACCGGCACATCCAGGAGTTGAGTTCAACCATGAAGCACTCGGACGACGAGATCAAGGATTTTCTGGCCAGTCACGGGTCGGCCTTGGGAGTAATTCTTCGTCTACAACAGCGCGATGACTGCCTATCGGGACGATACGGGCCGAGTGTGGGTGCCGACCATCGAGGACGATGAGCTTGCTTCACATGTGAAGCGATTCCTCGTCCGCATTGGACGGACCGAAGGCGTATCGGACCGACCAGCGCCCTGACGACCCTCTGCGCGGTAATTTTGCAGCTGGGCGTCGTACCGCTTCGCTACTCACCAAGCTGCAAGGCCCAGCGGCGCGGGGCGGGGTTCGTCAATCCGGCTGGCCGGTTGTGCTCGCCAATGATTGAGCAGCTTGAGTAAACGCATAGGGATCGTGCCCCCAGTCGCCCCACAGGACTCCTGCGGCGCATCCCTATCGTTTGGGACATGGTCAAACCTTGGGGCTTGTGACCGCTGACACCCCGGTGGTAGAAAACCCAACCCGAAACGCCGCTCGGGAAGCATCGATGGCATGCCGTTGTCCGGCTCGAACGGGACGTTCGACTCGGACCACCGGATTCGATCGAGAAGACCATGGCTGCAGTCCCCGCAGTTCCTCCCACGCGCATTGAAAGCTGGGGCGTGTGGTCTAAAAGCATTTTCAGTCCTTCACCACAGGGAGCAGGTATGAAGATCACGACGACGTCGTGCGCGCGCTCATGCGCCAGGGCCTCGGCTTTGCCGGCTGTCAGTTTGGCCGTATGCGCTGCACTGGCATCCGGCAGCGCCTTGGGAGCGGACGAGCCGTTGAAGGCCGAGGCGCTGCGCCATGCCAGTGCCAGGCACGGCGTTGCCGCGAGCGAGCTGACGGTCACCAACTCCACGGCTGTCGAGTTCGCCAACGGCGTCAAGGTGTTCAAGGCCAAGGTGCGGAGCGCCAACGGCGATGTGGTGGGCGTCAACATGGATCAGTCCGGGGCCGAGGTCAGCGACAAGCAGCTTGCCCAATATGAAGAGGCCGCTGCAGCCGACAAGAGAATCCATCCGGACCTTGCCCGCCGGATCAGCAGCGCGGGTGCCACCGACAAGCTCCCCGTGATTCTTTGGCTCAAGGAGCCGGATCAGGCAGGAGGCAGCCGCCCGGATGTCAATGAGGAAGCAGCGATGCACCCCGATGCCCGGTCCGAGGCCGTGTTCGCCCGCGCCGACGCGCAACGGGCCAAGACGGTCGAGCGCCTGACGGCGCCTTTGCTGCGCAACCTGCGCCAGCTCGACCCCAACGCCAAGAGCGACCGCTACTCTCCAGCCGTCTACGCCAAGCTGCCGGCCTCGGCCATCGCGCGCGTGGCGGGATGGACGGAGGTTGCTGCCGTTTACGAGGATGTCATCAACAAGCCGGAGCTGGATGTGTCGCGGCAGGTCATCCGGTCGGACACGGTCAACAACCTCGGCTTCACCGGAGATGGTGTTCCGGTCGCGCAGATCGAAGTCGGCGGGCGCGTGGCCAGCAATCCCTATCTCACCGTGGTGCAAGATGCCACGTCCGTGTGCAGTACGCCGAGCAGCCACAGCACGGGTGTGGCCGGCATCATTCGCGCCAGGCACAGCACCATCATCGGCATTTCTCCAGGGGTGACGCTGCGTGCCGGCGGTTCGTGCAGCGGGCTGAGCAGTGAATTGCAGAGCCAGTCCGCGGCCGCGGTGGATTGGGGTGCTCTGGTGCTCAATCTGAGCTGGGGCGCCAATACCAACCTGGTGCCGGGCGCGAACGATCGCTTCTACGACGACCTGGTGTTCAACCGGTTCCGCACCGTGGTGAAGTCGGCCGGCAACGAGGCAGGCCCTTGCAACTCCGGCACAGGGAATGTCACGAGCCCCGGTCTGGCGTACAACGTGATCACCGTGGGCAACTTCGACCACCGGCGCACCACCTCATGGTCCGACGATGTGATGCAAGCCTGTTCGAGCTGGAAGGACCCCACATCGACACACGGCGACCGGGAGAAACCTGAAGTGTCGGCACCGGGCACCAACATCATCAGCACCACCACCACGTCGCCCTACATCGGCAACATCGGCAGCGGCACGAGTTTCGCCGCGCCGATGGTCACGGGCGTTGCGGCACTGATGATGCAACGCAACACGAGCCTGCAGGTCTGGCCCGAGGCGGTGAAGGCCATTCTGATGGTTTCGTCGGTGCACAACATCGAGGGCGCTGCCGGTCTGAGCGAAGTGGACGGTGCCGGCGGCATCCTGGCCAACCGGGCGGATGCGGTGGCGAATGTGCGGGGCAGCGGCGCAAGCGAAGGGTGGGACGCCCGGGCGTACGACTGCACGGCACCTGCGAACCTGGAGGTGGCCACCATGTCGCTGACCGCGGGTGTTCCCACGCGGGTGGCCATTGCGTGGGATCAGAACCCCGGCTACGCCAACTATGCCGGCCAGCCCAGCGCAGACCTGGACCTGCAGGTCGTGGACGCCTCCAACATGGTCGTCGCCAGCTCATCGACGTGGGACAACACGTATGAGATCGTGCAGTTCACTCCCGGGGTGTCGGGCGAGTACAAGCTGCGGGTGAGCAAGTTCCGCTGCGACATGACGCCGCGGTGGCTCGGGTTCGCATGGCGGGCCGGGACCTGATGCCGTGTAGGCGTGGCCTCCTTGTCCGACTGGCGGTGCTGGGCGGGCTGCTGGGCCCGCGGATGGGGCTGGCCCAGGTCGGGATGCATCCCGTTGAGTTCATCGAGCTGGCCAGCGGCGATTCGTCGTTGGCCGGTGCGCCCATGTTGCTTGTGGCTGGCAACGCGAGGGAACGTGCCGAGTTGGTGCGGTTGACGGACCGGCCTGCCCTCGCCTCGCGGCTGGCACGTTTGAACTTGCGTCATCGCCGAATCGTCGGGATCTTCGCCGGCCCTGTAGGCAGCAGCGGCCACCGGCTGGAGGTCAAGGACGTTCACGCTGGGCCAGACGCTGTGAAGGTCACTGTGGAGCTGGTCCGGCCCGGACCGGATCAGAACGTGAACGACGTCATCAGCTATCCGTACGCCATCGTTGCCATGCCGAGGTCGGAATTGCCCCGCTGTTCGAGCTGGGCCGTGGTCAATATGAAGGTGGAACTGTTGATGCCTCCACAATCGCTCTTGGTCTGTGAAGACTCAAACGACGATCCCAGATAACACCGGCCATGGGTTCGCGGCCTGGCGCTACCGACGTCCCGATGCATTCTCAGGCTCCCAATCGCCCTGGACCGCTGTCATTGGCTGCCATTCGGCGTGCATTTGGGCAGCTGTGTGATCTACACAGATCTCGTATTCGCAACCAGCAAGGTCCCGGTTCCAGCTCGCCGACTGCCTTCTTCTCGGGGAGGTCCGAAGCCGGTCGCGCGACAATCAGAAGGGGCACCGCGGCAATCGGTCGTCCGGCCGGAATGACAAACCGAGACTGCCCTCTCCAGGTGGCGTTGAATCGAGCATCACCACGCGCTGTGGTAGATGGCCTGGTTGCCCCTGTGACCCATGAGAACGCCGGCTGCTCCTGGCAGGTCTGCAGATCAAAAGCACTCAAGAACATGTTGACCGCGAAAGGCTCCTCCATCTTCAGGCGGAGCTTTGCGGTGTCAAGGCCGGCTACGTCCTTACAAGGCGGCGCAGAGGCGCCGTGAGCATGAGTGCCATGGTGGGAACGAAGGCCCTCAGCCGCGGGAAGGTTGCGTTCGATGGCACTGTCGTCAAGCCTTGAACGTCACCCACGGCCGCAGCCGGGCTACGCCCTCGATGAGCCCCGCATCCAGCTGCGCGTCGATGACCGGGCCGATGGGCTTATAGGCCTGAGGCGCCTCTTCGATGAGCCGCTCCTCCCGCAAGGTCACGCACTGCCATTCGACACCCTGCAGGGGCGCGGCCTTGTGCGCGCGGATCTCCTGGCGGCGGATGCGCCGCCCGGCCCCGTGGCTGCAGGACCAGAGCCAGTCCGGGTGGCCGAGGCCCCGGGCCACATAGGAGCTGTCGCCCATCGAGCCCGGGATGAGCGCGAGGTCGCCCGACCGGGCAGGCGTCGAACCCTTGCGATGGATGTTCAGGCCCTGCTCGGCCAGCACCACGTTGTGAGGCACGTCCACCACCAGGCGGGACCCGTCGGCTCCGAACAGGGTTGCCAGCTCCCGCCTGACCATCTCTGCCAAGACAACCCGGTTGGCCCACGCATACCGCGCCGCAACGCCCATGGCCTGCAAATACTCCACCGCCAGCGGCCCCGCCAGAGCGTAGAGCCTGCTTTCCGGATGCCGCACGCCAGGTGGCCACGCCTCCCGGGCCCGATCCATCCAACGCCCTCCCACATGAAAGCCCACGTCGCGCGACCCGCTGTGGATCATCACCACCACATCGCCCGTCCTGAGACCGCAGGCATAGGCGACATGCCGATCCAGCACTTGGTCCACCACCTGCAACTCGACGAAGTGATTGCCGGCACCGGGGGTGCCGAGGCACGGGTCGCGGAAGATCTCCCGGCCGCCGACGAAGGCCTCCGGCGCATGGCGCGAGTGGGCCGTCAGGCTGTCCAGCCCGACGCAGCGGGACACCTCCTCGGCCAGGCGCGCGCGGTCCACATCGACCCACAGCCCTTCCGGACGAAGCCGATCAATGAAGGCATGCGGGCCGACGTCGAACAGCGCTTTGAAAGCTTCCGTGTGCGTGGGCACGTTGCGCTCGTTCTCCAGCAGCACGGCCTTCAGCCGTGCGATGAGCTGAGACCGCCTCGGCGCCAGTTGCCCCAGGGACATCCCCATGGTCAGCAAGCGCATGCCGCAGTTGATGTCCGTGCCGATGGCGGCGGGAATCACCACGTCCGCCGGCGTGGCGACGACCGCGCCTACGGGCGCGATGGCGCCCGGATGGAAGTCCGGCGTAGCGCACGCCGCGCACACGGCGGCGTTGCCCTGCGGCGTTTTCACGGACGCGAAGTCGAGGAGCTGCCGCACCGCCTTCTCTTCGAGCGGAAGCGACGCGGGGAGAAGAATGGTCGCCTCGGCGGCGTCGTTGCGGACGGTGTAGATGCCGTCCTCGTAGTTCAGGTCGATGCGCGCCCGTGCGAACGCGCGTTGAAGTCGAGTGGGATGGGACATGATGCTGGGTCTCGAGGGCACTGGGGCCCGAGGCCTGGAATCTCCAGGCGAAAAGGGTCAGCCGCGGGCGATGAGCCCGGAGCCGGAAACCCCTTCTGCAGCAGCAGTCAGAAAGGCGGGACGCGAGTGTAACGGCGCTGCGCCTGGGTGGCAACGTCCTTGGCGCGCTCGACAAGCTAGATGGCTGCATTCCAGCAATGGCCCATGACTGCATGGTTGCGGGCGGCACATGTCTGTCCCGGCGCTTACAGTGGGTCAGCAACCGACCGTGTGATAGCGTCCGGCCAGTTCTCCAACCGCCTCCAGCTCTTGAAGCCAGACCCCTCTCTGTCCGCGCTGCACGCCGCCGTCGCCGATGCGTACCGCATCTTCCACCACCATGCCTCACCGTCCTTTCCGCTGGACGTTTGCACGCCATGCTGCGTCTCAAAGGACATCGAACAGCAACTGCGCCAATGGCCGTTGGCAAAGCTCACAGCCCAGCACTTGTACGAGTACAACACGTCCGCGAAAAGCGAAAGCCAGCCCTCGCAAGAAATTGGCCACCTGCTGCCGCGCATGCTGGAATTGTTGGCTGAAGGAGCGGAGATCCATCACTCCATCGAGCTCTCTCTGGATCGGTTGGGCCGTTGCCCACAAGGCAGTTGGAATGACGATGAACACGACGTGCTCAACCGCTTCGCGTTGGCCTACTTCGATCGCATCTTGCTGGGCGGTCCGTTGGGCGAAGGCCATCACCGGTGGCCCGACGACACGCTCAGCGCCCTGCTGATGTTCGACATTGGCGGCCGGCCCGTCGAACCGCTGCTGCACCATTGGCTGCAGTGCGAGGACCCGGTCTCCACCGTTCAATTTGTAAGGGCAACCCACTACGCGTTCTGGAAGCATCGCGAGTACACCAATGCCTTTGCGTCCGATCGACCGATATTCCGGGGGCACCTTCGCGAATGGCTTTTGAAGCCTGCTCATCGACAGCGCTTCGCGGGCAAGCTGCTGACGCCTGAGTTTCAAGAACAGGCCTTGCTCCAACCACCGATCGGATACACGGATTTCAGCGCGATGATGGAGTCGGTGTTCGACGAGTTGGTGCAGTGAGAAATGAGGGTCGAACACATCGCCACCCCCTGCCCCGCAGGTTTGGAGTGCACGCAGGTCCGCCAGCTACGCGGGTTGCGTGATATGCCGCGCATGCTTTCGGCTTACAACACGTTAGACATCAAGAAGCCACTCTGTACCTCTATGAAAACCGCAGCCTTCAAACTTTTGTTTTCCGTATGCCTAGCAGGCTGCGCGACGATAGGCCCGACGTTTGAGCCGCTCACCATGCCGGCGGACAACCAAGGGGTGCTGTACATCTATCGGCCTGAAGCCCGCGCCATGTCCGTGTTGTCAGCGGTATTTGAAGTCGACGGCCGAAAGGTCGCCACACTCGAGAACAATGGCTATGCGGCAGTGCGCTTGCCTCCCGGATCGCACACAGTCACGCAGCAATGGAAGGCAGGTCTCCTGGGTAATTCCAAGCTTGAACAACGTCCGATCTCACGGGCGCTCACTGTTCAAGCCGGGAAGGCGGCGTATGTCCGCCTTGCGGCGGCATCATCTTCGTCACCTGGTGGGGCTGCGTACCCCTACATTCAGATTAATACGCGATTTGAATGGGCCATAGACGAAGTTCCAGAGACCACCGCAATTCCCGAATTGAGCAAGACTCGACGCGCTTCAACGGAGTCGCCCTGAATCGTCCCGGTTCGGGACATCCATAGCTGCAGTGCCATCCGGTCACAACGCCGCCGTACTCCTCTCGGGTGAGGGACTGCCTGCCTTGAGGGCTCAGTTGGGCGCCTAGGTAAAGGTCGGCAGGTTTTTCTTGGGGCCGATTGAGGACCGCTTCCACTGAATGGCGGACGGCTGCTTCCCGCTGCACAGCGCTCGCTCGCCCTGAATCTGCGAACGGCAGCAATGGGTCGAACGCGGTCACCCGTGCATTGCGGGCCCACCTCGCTTCAGGCGCTGCAAGCAGAGTCATCGGCGGCACCCAGTCGCCCTGGCAAGCCCTGATCGCACTAGCGATCGCTCGGTCACGCAGCAATGAAGTTGTATGCTGCCCTTTCGTTCCCTTGAACGGCCATGGCCAAGTGAAGGCCCTCCGCATGGCGAACGATTGAAACAGTGAGGGATAGATCGTCGCACTCGAAACCCATTGCGGTTTTCGAAGTGAGTTGGCCAGTTAGGCGCAATACGTTAGGTAGACCGAACTGCCCGAAGCATTCGACGCCGTCTCCGCACGCCCCCATCACACCGACCCACTTGGATTGCCCTTCTTCCGCCAAGTCCATCGCGATCCCGTATCCACAGGCCCAGATTCGGAGGGTCGCAGCTGGCTCTGCCTATCGATAAGAACCGCAGAGGCTTCGCATGAAGTCGAGGGCAGGAATGATTGCGATCATGTGTTCAAGCTCAAGTCACGGTTCAGCGAGTGAGCTTCAATTCTTCTGTGCCAGCAGGTCGAGCAATCCGCTATAGCGCCGCGTCTTCTCCCCAAGCGCCTCGGCGAACGCCCGCTCCCGCCCGGTCACCAGCGTGAACCGCTTGCGGGCACGGGTGATGCCCGTGTAGACAAGTTCCCGTGTGAGGACGCGGCTTGGTGTGTCCGGCAGCACGAGCACCGTGTGTTCGAACTCGGACCCCTGTGACTTGTGCACGGTCATGGCGAACGCGGTTTCCACATCGGGCAACCGGCTCACGCCCACGGACCGCACGGTGTCGCCCTCCAAGAAGTACACGCGCAGCGGCGCGCCCTGCCCCGGTGCCCGCAAGGCCATGCCGATGTCGCCGTTGTAGACGCCGGCGCCCGGGAGGTTGCGGGTCACCATGACGGGCCGTCCCTCGAACCATTCGCCGCGGGGCGACAGCAGTCGGTGCTGCGCTAGCGCCGCCTGCACGGCATCGTTCAGGCCACTGACACCCCACTGGCCTTCGCGCACTGCGCAGAGCAGGCGGAATCGGTCGAAGGCGGTCAGCACGGCATGGGCCCAGGCGGCATGCTGGTGGTCGTCCGCCGGGCGGGCGTGGAGGACGTCGAGGCAGGCGCGGTAGCCCGCCACGGCGAGCTGCACCGCGCTTTGCGCCGAGCTGTCGGATGGCCAGGCCAGTTCGCCTGCATGGCGTGCATCGCGGAGCAGCGAGACCGCCTGCGCGGTGTCGCCGCTGTTGACGGCGAGCGCGAGCTGGCCGATGGCGCCTTCGAAGCGCCGGCTCTCGCGCAGCATCACGGTTTGCTGGGCGAGTGCGGGGCCCGCGCCGGCATAGGCGGGCGGTGGGCGCTGGCCTGTCACGGCCTCGGCATAGCGCAGCGTTCCGCCGTCGTAGCGGCCGGCTTCGGCATCGCGGCAGAGGTCGCCCAGCACGGCTCCGGCTTCGACGGAGGCGAGCTGGTCCTTGTCGCCGAGCAGCACGAGGCGCGCGTTCTGCGGCAAGGCATCGAGCAGCGCGGCCATCATCTCCAGGTGCACCATGGAGGCTTCGTCGACGAGCAGCACGTCCACATCGAGCGGGTGGGCCGCATCGTGTTGCATGCGTCGGGTGTCGGGCCGCGCGCCGAGCAGCGAATGCAGTGTGCGGGCGCTTTCGAGGTGCGCGACCCAATCGGTGAGCGGCAACGCATCGCCCACCTTGGCCTGCAGGTCGGCCAGCGCATTGGAGATCGATTGCTTGAGCCGGGCGGCGGCCTTGCCCGTGGGGGCGGCCAGGGCGATGCGCAGTCGCGCCGGTGCGGGATCGACAGCCCACAGCAGCGCGAGCAGGCGCGCCGCGGTGAAGGTTTTGCCCGTGCCGGGGCCGCCGGTGATGACGGACAGGCGGGACCGCAGTGCGACGGCACAGGCGAACTTTTGCCAGTCGAACCCGGAGGCGGGCGGGAACAAGGCATCGAGCCAGCGGCGCGCCACCGATTCATCGACCGCTTCGCGCACCGCCACCCTTCGCGCCACCTGGGCCCCGACGCGCTGTTCGTCGATCCAGTACCGCCGCAGGTACAGGCGGCCGCCGGCAAACACGAGGGGCTCGCCGCCCGCTGCGTCGCTGCCCACGACCGGGCTGTGCTGCAGCGCGGATGCCCAATCGGCAGGCCGGCGCGGCAGACGGGCGGCGATCGATTCCCAGGCTTCGAGCGGCGCGCCGGCCCAGCCCAGCAGTTCATGCGGGCGCAGCACCAGTTCATCGATGACGAGGCAGGTGTGCCCGCGTCCTTCCATGTGCACCAGCACGGCAGCGGCCACGAGCACCAGGGCGGGGTCGTGCGGGGAGAGTTCGGATACGAAGCGGGCGAACATGTGGTCGAGGTGCCGGAGCCAGCCGGCGTCGGCCCAGGCTTTCAGCGCGTCCAGCGCTTCGGCCCCGGACAGCGGTGGGCGCTTTCCAGGTGGCAGCAGGTCCTCGAACGCGTCCATCTGGATGCCCTTCATGACCGGTCCTTTCCACACATGCCGAAGGCCTCGTCGAGCGCATCGAGAAAGGACGGGGATGCGGGCACATGGCAGCAGCCCGCTGCCGGCCCGTGGATGCCGCGCAGGAAGAGGTAGACGGCGCCGCCGAGGTGTCGTTCAGGCGCGTAGCTGTCGCCGAGGCGAAGCCGGAGCAGCCGGTGCAGTGCGAGGAGGTAGAGCGCAGCCTGCACGTCGTAGCGGTGTTCCGCCATGGAGGCTTCGAGTGCGGCGGGGGTGTAGTCGGCGTCTCGGGTGCCCAGGGCGTTGGACTTGTAGTCCAGCACCCAGTAGCGGCCGGCGTGGACGAACACCAGGTCGGCGAAGCCCATCAGCATGCCCCGCAGTTCCCGCTCGGGCAGCGCGGGCCGGGCGATGCCCCCCAGGAGATGTTCGCGGCACAAGCGGTCCACCTCGCCAGTCGGCAGCGCCTCGCTCGGGAACCAGAATTCCATTTCAGGCAGGCGCTGGTTGATGGCATGGAGCGCCGCGCCCACGGGGGGCAGCGGGCGCGACACGACGTCGCCGAGCCATGCGACCACGTCGTCGGCCCGGTGTCCCCAGCCCTGCCGTTCGCAGCGCTTGCGCAGGCGCTCTTGAAGCACGTCCGAGCCGGCCAGGGCGAATTGTTCGTCGGCCAGCCATTCCAGCTGGTCGTGCAGGAAGTTTCCCGGCAAGGCCCCGCGGGGGAACGTGTGCCAAGGTTGCGTGGTGGCCATTGGCACCGCGGCATCTTCACCGGTGGAGGCAAGCACCTCGTCTTCCCGCACCACGCCGGCCAGCACCGGCATGGGAGCGGTCGAGATGTGCCGCACCATCGCTGAGAAGCTGCCCACGGACCAACGGCGCTCGAACTCGCCGGCGTAGGGTTCCGGATCGATGAGCGGTGTCTCTCGATCCTGTCGGCGCAGCAGGGTGCGCGGCGGCGACGGGTCGACCGCTTCGGCCACCACTTCCCCATGGCCCGAGGCCAGCGCATCCACCGCGGCCAGCAAGCCGTCCTCGGTGACCGGGCTGCCGCCGGCGGCCAGGTAACCGAAGGCGCTCCGGTGGGCCACGCACACTTTGTCTTGCTGCAGCGCGGCCACGCCCACCCACAGCGCATGCCGTGCACGCGTCAGCGCCACGTACAGCAGGCGCAGGTCTTCCTGCAGCCGCTCGCGCTCGGCCAGGGCGATGACGTCGTCGGACGGTTCGAGATGCAACTCGCGGCGTCCGTTCGGGCCCATCACACTCACTGCGGCCAGGCCTCGCGGGCGCATGGAGCGCACCGCCGTGGCAAAGGGCAGCAGCACCACCGGGTATTCGAGGCCTTTGGACTTGTGCACGGTGACGACCTTGACGAGGTCGGCATCGCTCTCCAGGCGCACGATTTGTTCGTCCGCACCTTCGGAGCCATCCTCGATGCGTTCGGCGAGCCAGCGCACGAGCGCATGCTCGTTGTCGAGCCGGGTGCTCGCGGCCTGCAGCAGTTCGGCCAGGTGAAGGTAGTTGGTCATGCGGCGTTCGCCATCGGGCAAGGCCAACCAGCGGGACGGCAGCGACAGCACATGCAGTGTCTGGCGCAACATCGTCAGCACGCCCTGCCCCAGCCAGATGCGGTGCAGTTCGCGCAGGTCTTCGGTGCGCTGGTCGAAGGCCGCGTCGTCATCGGCCAGCGTGGCGAGTTCGTCGAGCGACCGGGCCATGGTCTCGGTGGCGAGCGCGGCGCGCACGAGGTGCGCATCGAGCGGCTCGGCGACGGCACGCAACCAGCGCAGCAGATCGGCCGCCTCGCGGCTGTCGAACACCGAATGGCGGTCGGACAGGAAGACCGATGCGACGCCGCGCCGGCGCAGCTCGCGCCGCACGGCTTCGGCTTCCCGGCTGGTGCGCACGAGCACGGCGATGTCCGCGGGACGAAGCCGCACGAATCCGTCGTCGCCGCCTTCGAAGCCGGCCTGGGGGTCGTTCAGCCAGGTGACGATGCGCTCCGCGCAGGCCGCGGCAAAACGCCGTTGGCTCGCCGAGACGTCGAGCAGTTCGGCATCGAAGCACAGCGTGGCGGCCGACATCGGGCCGGCAGCGGTGCGAAGGTGCTCTTTGCGGCCCCTGGCCTTGACCGGCAGGAAAGGCAGCGGATGGTCGTCGCGCGCGCGCAGCAGGAAAGCGCCCGCGCCTTCACGCCCTTCCGCCAGCTGGAACAAATGGTTGACCGCAGCCACCAGCCCGTGGGTGGAGCGGTGGTTGGTGTCGAGCACATGGTGGCGCCCTTCGGTGGCGCGGCGTGCCAGCAAGTAGCTGTGGATGTCGGCGCCCCGGAATCCGTAGATCGATTGCTTGGGATCGCCGATCAGCAGCAGCGTGGTGGACGGATCGTTGTCTGCCGTGCGGTACAGCCGGTCGAACACCCGGTATTGCACAGGCGAGGTGTCCTGGAATTCGTCGATCAGCGCGACCGGGTACTGCCTCACGATGCGCTCGCGCAGCCGGGGGCCGTTGGGGCCGGCGAGCGCGGCGTCGAGCCGGTCGAGCATGTCGTCGAAGCCGACGCTGCCGGACTGGCGCTTGAGCCATTGCAGGCGCTGGGCCACGTGGAAGGCGGCGTGCTGCCGGATTGCGGGCGCCCAACCCGGCAAGGCCATGAGTTCGGCGAAGGCCTCGAATTCGGGCGGCAACGCAGGCGGCGTGCCATCGATCCATGCTTCGATGATGCCGTCCGGGGTCAGGCGCTGCGCGCCTTTCTTGAGGGCCGCGCGCAATTCATCGGGCGAGGCGGCCCATCGCGACAGGCTGTCGAGCCAGGGGTTGAACCAACCGGGGCGCAGGCGCTTGCCGTCCACGCGTTTGGCGTCGCACTGGGCCTGCAACCAATGCCGCATGGCTTGCGCGCGCACCACCCAGGCCGCCTGCTGCGATGTGAAATCGGCCGAGAGCCGGTCGACGAGTGCGCCCAGCGGTTCCTGCGCGTGCCCGGACGGAGGATGACGCAACAAGTTGCGCACATCGGCGCCGAGTGCATCCACATCCTTCCAGACCAACAGCACCACGTCCAACTGCGCGGCAGACAGGGGATACAGATGCTGGCGCCAATAGTCGCGCACGGCCTCGTCACGCACCGTGCTGTCGTCGGGCAGCAGCTCCTCGTCGAAGAGGCTGCCGCTGTCGAACGCATGCTCGCGCAGCATGCGCTGGCACCAGGCATCGATGGTGAACACCGCGGCCTCGTCCATGCCCTCGGCCGCTGCCGCGAGGCGCCAGGCGGCCGCCGAACGCGCCGGCCCTTCGGGATAGGCGGCAAGCAGGTCGGCCAGCATCGGATCGGATGGGCTCGCATCGCCGCGGAAGCAGCGCGCCGCTTCCAGCAGCCGAGAACGAATGCGGTCGGACAGTTCGCGGGTGGCCGCACGCGTGAACGTCAGCACCAGAACTTCGGACGGAGCCAAGGGCCGATTGAACGCCGCGCCGGCATCGCCATGCCCCAGCACGAGCCGGAGGTACAGCGCGGCGATGGTCCAGGTCTTGCCCGTGCCGGCACTCGCCTCGATGAGGCGGCTGCCCCACAGCGGCAGGCTCAGGGCGGCCAGGGGTTCACTCATCGAGCCCTCCCGCGGCATCATGGCGCGTTACCGTCACGGCGTGCGCAATCCAGCGGACCATCGGTCCGTACAGCTGCTCGGCCAGCCGGGGGAAGCGGCCGTCGGCGATCAGCGCCTCGAAATCGGGGTATGTGCGGGCCAGGCAGGCCTCGTCCCGCTCGCCGGGCGAGAAGCCGCCGTCGTACACGGCGCCGGCCTGGGCCTCGTCGCTCACGAAGGCGAGTGCGGTCTTCGCCGCGACCGGCAAGGGCTCGGCCATGCCGGCGCGCCATCCGTCGATCAGTTCTTCGAGCAAGGTCCGCGCCTCGGCCTGCGGCACCGGCCGCACGGACACCCAGGCGTCGCGCGCGACGATCACCCCGCCCACGGGTGCACCGCATGCACCAGCGGCCAGCGCGCGCACCCATGCCCGCATCAATTGATCGGGCCGTGGCACCGGCGTGCGCGCTCCCTTGCCGTGCAACACCCGGTTGGGGAGCAGCTCGCTCCACAGGATGCTCTCGCCGTCGGTGCGCAGACCGTCGAGCCAATCCTCGAGCAGCACGGCCTCGTGTTCGAGACGCAGCGGCACCTTGGGCGCGGCTTGCGGAAAGCTCGCCATGACCTCGCGCCATCGCAGCAGCATCGGCCCCACGTCGCCGATCAGCTGGGCCTGCCTTCGCACGCCGAGCGCGCCGATCGGAAGGCGCCCTGCCCGCTGCAATGCAGCCACGCGCCGCGCGAGGGCCTCGCCCACCTCGCCCTCGCCCGGGTCGGCGATCAGTTCGCGCACGAGCTGGTATTCCGCCAGGCCGCCGATCGAGAACACCTCCTCATCTTCGGCCGCGGCATCGGACTCCGAGAACACAACGCCCAGCCGCCGACGGAAGAACTCACGCACCGGATGGCGCAGGAAAGCCACCAGCATGTCCAGCGTGAGGGCCGCACCCGGTTCGAATGCCAATGGCTGGAACGCCGAGGTGCCGCCCGCTTGCGCCTCGTGCGCGGCCCGCCACTCCCGGGCATGCGTGAAAAGTTCACTGCCCTCGAAGTAACGCCGGCTGAAGGGCTGCAACGGATGCTCGGTGGTGCGCGGCCCCAGCACGTCGCCCGTCCAGCCCGCCGCCAGGTAGTCGCGGAGCTGGGATACGAGCACGGAGGGGGGCAGTTCGCTGTTGTCGCGCACATGACGACCCGTCCAGCTGATGTAGAGCACGCGCCGGGCAGACAACACGGCTTCGAGCATCAGTTGGCGATCGTCGTCGCGCCGGGAGCGGTCGCCCGGCCGCGCCTGGCCCGGCAGGCCCATCAGATCGAAATCGCTGCGCGGGCTGGCGCGCGGATAGTCGCCGTCGTTCATCCCCAAGAGGCACACGACCTCGAACGGAATGGAGCGCATGGGCATCAGCGTGCAGAACGTGACGCCGCCGCCCAGGAAGCGGCCCCCGAGGCCCGGCTCATCGAGCTCCGACAGCCATGCTTCGCGCACCGCGGCCAGGGGCACGCGTTCATCGAAGCCGGCCGTGTCGCAGGCTTCGAGCCAGCGGCGCAAGGCGTCGTCGAGTGCGGCCACGGTGATGCGGTCCCGTTCGTCGGTGGGTTCGATCAATGCCGCCATCAGCTCGCGCAGCCGTTCCGCCCAAACGGCGGGCTTGGCAGGCATCACCGCGGCCTGCCACCACCCTGCCAGCGCATCCACGAGTGCAGCCAGCGACCCGGCCAGCGCGGCTTCCAGGCCACCCACTTCCGCATAAGGCTCGATGCCGTCGAAAGGGGTGCCGGCCGCCACGAGGCCGCTCGCATAGCCGAGCAGCATTCGCCGCAGGCCGAAGAGCCAGGTGTTCTGCTCACCGCAGGCTGCCAGGCCGAGGTCCGCGCGCTGTGCCTCATGCAGCCCCCACCGCACTCCGGCCCCGGACATCCATGCCGTGAGCTGCGGCAGGTCGGCGTCGGTGATGCCGAAGCGGCCCGCGACGGCCGGCACGTCCAGCAGGTCGCGCACGTCGTTGAGCCGGCAGCGCTCCTGCGGCAGGCGCAGCAGCCAGTCGACGGCCAGCACCAACGGGTTCGTGCCGCGGGGGCTGACGTCGGCAATGTCGAAGGGGATGAACCGTGCATCCCCCCTCCCGTACTGGCCGAAGACGGCGCGGATGGAGGGCGCAAAGGTTTCGATGTCGGGCACCATCACGACGATGTCACGCGGGTGCAGCGGCGTGCCGCCCGGGGCGGCCAGCAGCGCGAGCAACTGGTCGTGCAGCACCTCGACTTCCCGCTGACCGCTGTGGGCCACGTGAAAGACGATGGAGCGGTCGTTGCCGCGCGCGGCAACGGGCGGGTGCTCGGCCAGCGGCACCAGATCGCGCACACGCGCCTGGACCTGCGACAGCAGCGTGTCGCCATCCTCCTCGTCGAAGAGGTCCACGCGCGGCATGGCCAGGCGCCTGCGCGCGGCTTCATCATCGAAGGCATCCAGCTGCCGGATGAAATCGCCCCCCTGGCGTCCCCAGGCGGCCAGCAGTGGATGGCCATGCAGATGCATGTCTTCCAGCGGCACCTCGGCGAGGTCACGCCCATGCCGCAGCGGATGGCGGCGTCGCGGCGCACGCAGCGCCGCACGGCTGTCCAGGATGTCGGCCCAATGGAAACGGCACGGATTGGGCACCGCCAACAGCACCTGGGTCCGCCGCGACAGCGCGGCCAGCACCTCCATGGTCTGCGCCGGCACATGGGACATGCCGAACAGCACCACCCGTCGCGCAAGCGGCGCCGCGATGGGGGCATCGCCGGCCATGGCATCGACGAACCGGCGGTGCAGCTGGGGCCGGATGCTCGCCCGTTCGACGCCATCCAGGCGGCCGAGAAGTTCGCGCCACAGCGCGGGCTGCCAAGCCTGGTCGTCCGGCACGGGCGCGCCGGCCCCCTGCCCGGAGGGCAGCAGGTCCCGCCCCTGGGCCCAGGCCTCCAGCCAGTCGCTGCGGTAGACCTGATACTGGTCGTACAGGTCGGCCAGCCGACGGCAGAGCTGCAGCCGGCGCGCCACATCGCCGCCCTCGAGGAACCGTGCCAGCGGCTCGAAACCTGGCCGCCCCAGCACGGCCGGCACCTGGGCCATCAGGCGCCAGGTCAGCGCGGTCTTGTCGAACGGCGACACAGGCGGCACGGCCTCGCGCCCGAGCGCCTGCCGGAACGTGCGCCACATGAAGCGAGCCGGCAACTCCACCCGCGTGGCAGCGCACACGCCCAGCCGCTGGGCGAGCGCCATCTTCAGCCATTCGGCCACCCCATTGCTCTGCACGAGGAACACCTCTTCCTCGAGCGGCCCCAGCGGCTGGCGCTGGATCCATTCGAACAGGGCGTCCCGAAGCAGTTCGGCGCGGTTGCCGTGCAGGACCAGCAGGCCGGGCTGGACAGTGGAGGTCATGGACAAGGACGGCATGAAGGACGATCGGTGCAGCGCG
>Ga0207679_10000587_pt1 | contig 24340 bp, 19 predicted proteins | sample KBSC73metaG_FD_184320 | JGI IMG/M metagenome (GOLD analysis project Ga0207679, IMG submission 184320) | Corn rhizosphere microbial communities from Kellogg Biological Station, Michigan, USA - KBS C7-3 metaG (SPAdes) (version 2) | ecosystem: Host-associated > Plants > Roots > Rhizosphere > Soil ... | reverse complement strand
CGCGAAGCGCGAGGTGGCCGGGGGAATGGCGGCCGGAGGAGGCGCGGCGGCCGCACGGGCGGCCGCGACACGCGGAGAAGAGGCCTTGATGCCCGACGGATCCGCCGTCGCGGCCACGGGCGAAGCGGCGGCATGACCGGCCGGCTTTCCTGGGGGCGATTCGGATTCGGCGACGGATGGGGTCGGCACGGCGGTTGACTTGGGTTGAACAGGAGGCTGCGCGGCCTTCGCTGCGGGTTTGGAGACGGCCTTCGGCTCAGCAGACTTCGCCGCCGGTTTGGTCGCGGTGGCTGCTTTTGACGGAGACTTGGCGGACGCCTTCGCCGCCGGTATCGGCTTTTTCGCCGCTGGCTTGCTCGCGCTTGTTCGCTGGACCGGGGTCTTGCTCACTTGGAAATCTCCTCGCAACGGCATTTATACCCGCTATGGGGGCCATGTGCACCCCGGGAGCGGCGATCGGCGCGCGGATTGTAGCCACGTTGTGGCCCTGCCGGGCATCAGCAGGGCACAGGCCTTTCCCTCAGTCCGGTCGCCGGGCGCACCCCCGGGATTCAGCGGGTTTTCGGACGGTTCAGTGCGAACTTGAGCCTTGCCGGCGTTGCGCGGGGGTCATGCGAGGCACTGCTCCAGGCCCTGGCGGAACACTTCGGAGGGCAGATCCAGGCCGATGAAAACGATCTTGCTCGTTTTCTTCTCGCCCTTGGCCCAGGTGGGGCCGAGATCGCTGCCCATCAACTGGTGCACGCCCTGGAAAATCACCTTGCGGTCGCTGCCCTTCATATGGAGGACGCCCTTGTAACGCAGCATCTTGGGTCCATACACCTGCACGATGGCGCCGAGGAATTCTTCGAGCTTGGCCGGGTTGAATGGCTTGTCCGAGCGGAAGACGAACGACTTCACGTCGTCATCGTGAGCATGGTGGTGCGGATGATCGCAGTGTTCGCCGTGCTCGTGATCATGGTGGTGATGGTGGCCGTGGTCATCGGCCTTCAGGAAATCAGGATCGATTTCGAGTTTGGCATTCAGGTTGAAGCCCTTGAGGTCGAACACCTCCGACAAGGGCACCTCACCGAAATTGACGCGCTTTTGCGGCGCCCTGGGGTTCATGTGCTTGACGCGATGGCTGAGCGCCTCGAGGGCGTCGCCATCCACGAGGTCGGCCTTGCTGATGAAGATCTGATCGGCAAAGCCGACCTGCATGCGGGCCTCCTGGCGCGTGTCGAGCTGCTGATCGCCATGCTTGGCGTCCACCAGCGTCAAGATGGAATCCAGGAGGTAGTTCTCGGCGACCTCGTCGTCCATGAAGAATGTCTGGGCGACCGGGCCCGGATCAGCCAGGCCGGTGGTTTCGATCACGACGCGGTCGAACTGCAGCTCACCCTTGCGGCGCTTCTCGGCGAGATCCGACAAGGTGCTTCGCAAGTCTTCTCGGATGGTGCAGCAGACGCACCCGTTGTTGAGCTGGATGATCTGCTCCCTGCTGTCTTGCACGAGGATTTCGTTGTCGATGTTCTCATCGCCGAATTCGTTTTCGATCACGGCGATCTTCTGGCCGTGGGCTTCGGTGAGCACGCGCTTGAGCAGCGTGGTCTTGCCCGATCCGAGAAAGCCGGTCAGGATGGTGGCGGGGATGAGACTCATGGAGAAAAAGGCCTGCTGATGAAGAAGTGAGCCGGAGTGCTCGGGAGGGGCCGGCGCGCCGGGGTTGACAAGGAATTTTGTAGAAGGTACCAGAAGTGTCAAGCTCGCCGGCGCGGGCATATGCCTACTGCTGTTAAGCTTTTGCTTTTCCGACTTCTCGCCCCGGCGCGATGCCCGACCCACATCCGAGTCGCCCCTACAAAGGGGACAAGCTTTCCCCGCCTGCCGACAAGCGCAGCTTGTTCGAGCGGCTCGTCGAGTTCGTCTCGCCCGGAGTCGACTCGCGCGACGAACTGATCGAGACCCTCGCGGATGCCGAACACCGCGAGCTGATCCCACCCGAATCCAGGATGATGCTCGAGGGGGTCATCCGCATGGCCGATCTCTCCGCAGGCGATGCCATGGTGCCGGCGCCCCGCATGGACGTGCTTGACATCGATTCGCCCTACGAGGATCTCCTGTGGACCGTCATCGACACCGGGCATTCCCGTTTTCCCGTCTTTGAGGGGCAGCGCGACAACATCATCGGAACGCTGATGGCCAAGGACCTGCTCAAGCTGCAGCGTGCCCCCGAGCTGAACCTGCGCACGCTGCTGAGGCCGGCCGTGTTCGTGCCCGAATCGAAGGGCCTCAACGAGCTGCTCCGGGATTTCCGGTCCAACCGCAACCACCTCGCCATCGTCGTCGATGAGTTCGGCAACACTGCCGGCCTGATCACCATCGAGGATGTGCTGGAGGAGATCGTCGGGGAGATCGAGGATGAATTCGACGACAAGAACGGCGAGTCGGGCGTCTACACCCTCGCCGACGGCAGCCACCGGGTGGCGGGTGATGCCGACATCGCCGCAGTGAACGAGGCGTTCGTTGTCGACCTGCCGGTGGACGACTTCGACACCATTGGCGGGCTGGTGGCCCAGGAGTTGGGGCGGGTGCCGCGCCGCGGGGAATCCGTGACAATCGCGAACCTCGTTTTTTCGGTCATGTTGACCCGAGGCGGTGCGGTGCGCTGGTTCAAGGTGACGCGCAGCCCGGAAGTGGCCTTGGGGAGTGACGGTGCCTGATTCAGCAGCAACTTCGAGAACTTCATCCACACCAACTGAAGCCCGTGCCGGACGTCCGCGCACGCGCCACAAGGCCTCGGCCACCGACCGGGTGTTCGTCGGTTTCGACTTGGTGTTCGTCATGCTGCTGGGCGCGCTGCACGCGCTGCCCACGGCCTATCCGCAGCTCTGGTGGCTGCAGCTGTTGTGCGTGGCCGGGCTGGCCCACCGGGTCGCCAGTGCACCCGTGGGCCGTTCGGCGCTGCTCGGTTTTGCGTTCGGCACAGCCTGGCTCTGCGCCGGCACATGGTGGCTTTATGTCAGCATGCATCGCTACGGCGGGCTGTCGGCGCCGCTCGCTGCCGGGGCAGTGCTGGCGCTGTCCGCGTTCCTGTCGATCTACCTGTCGGCGGCCATGGCGCTCTTTGCCAAGCTTCGGCGCAACCGGCTGTGGCTCGACGTGCTGATCTTCGGCGGCTGCTGGCTGCTCGCGGAACTGGCGCGCGGGTTCATCTTGACCGGCTTCCCCTGGGCGGCCTCGGGCTACGCGCATGTCGATTCGCCCCTGGCGATGCTGGCGCCGGTGATCGGGGTGTACGGCATCGGCGCGGTGGCCGCGGTGATCGCAGCGCTGCTGGTGCTGGGCCTGCGGGATCCGTTCCAGCCGGCGGGCACGGCGGCCGTCGGCGTCTGTGCCGCGGGCATCCTGCTCGTGGGCATGGCATTCCTGAAGCTCCCTCCGTTCACGGGGGGCAGCGGCACCCTGCAGCTGGCATTGCTTCAGCCCAACGTGCCGCAAAACGAGAAGTTCTCGGTCGAGGTGTTGCCGCAAAACCTCGCCTGGGCGGCAGAAAAGCTGATGGCGGCCAAGGGCGACCTGGTCGTTGCACCGGAAACCATCGTGCCGCTGTTGCCCGAACAGTTGCCCCCTGAGTACTGGCAGCCGCTGCTCAAGCACTTCCAGCGCGGTCCCCAGGCAGCGCTCTTCGGCCGCCCGCTCGGCAGCCTGGCGACGAATTACACGAACTCGGCCGTGGGCATTTCGCGTGACACCGTCAAGATGGCCGACGGCTTCTACCGCTACGACAAGCACCACCTCGTGCCGTTCGGCGAGTTCATTCCGGCCGGGTTCCGCTGGTTCACGGATTTGATGCACATCCCCCTCGGTGATTTCGGCCGAGGGCCGCGCGTGGCCTCATCGTTCCCGGTCAAAGGCGAGCGCATCGCACCCAACATCTGTTTCGAAGACCTGTTCGGCGAGGAACTGGCCGCCCGCTTCGAGGAAGAGCAGGTGGCCCCGACCGTGTTCGCGAACCTGACCAACATCGGCTGGTTCGGCGACACCATCGCGGTGGACCAGCACCTGCACATCTCCCGCATGCGCACATTGGAGTTCCAGCGCCCGATGGTGCGGGCCACGAACACGGGCACCACCGCGGTGATCGATCACACCGGGCGCGTCACTGAAGCGTTGCCGCCGTTCACGCAAGGGGTGCTGATGGCCCCGGTGACGGGCCGGTTCGGCGTCACGCCGTATGCGTGGTGGGCATCGAGGTTCGGGCTGTCGCCTCTTGCGCTCGCGGCGCTGGTGCCCATGCTGTTCGCGATCGTCCTGCGCCGCCGCGCCGGCTGACTCAAGCCCGCCGGCTGTGCCGGCGGGGCGGCGGAACCGTAAAATCCGCCTCTTGCCCTTCTTTCCCATGACAAGACCATGCTGACCTTCCAGCAAATCATCCTGCGCCTGCAAGACTACTGGGACCGCCAGGGCTGCGCGTTGCTCCAGCCCTACGACATGGAAGTCGGGGCCGGCACCAGCCACACGGCCACGTTCCTGCGCGCGCTGGGGCCGGAGCCGTGGAAGGCGGCGTACGTGCAACCGAGCCGCCGGCCGAAGGACGGCCGCTACGGTCAGAACCCGAACCGTCTGCAGCACTACTATCAATATCAGGTGGTGCTCAAGCCCGCCCCTGACAACATCCTGGAGCTGTACCTGGGGTCGCTCGAGGCGCTCGGCTTCGACCTGAAGGCCAACGACATCCGTTTCGTCGAGGACGATTGGGAAAATCCCACGCTCGGTGCCTGGGGCCTTGGCTGGGAGGTGTGGCTGAACGGCATGGAGGTCACGCAGTTCACCTACTTCCAGCAGGTAGGGGGCATCGAATGCAAGCCGATCACCGGCGAGATCACGTATGGCCTCGAACGCCTCGCGATGTACCTGCAGGGCGTCGACAGCGTGTACGACCTGAAGTGGACGGACACGCTGAGCTACGGTGACGTCTACCACCAGAACGAGGTGGAGCAGAGCACGTACAACTTCGAGCACAGCGACGTCGAATTCCTCCTCAGCGCCTTCGCGGCGCACGAAAGGCAGGCTCAACACCTGATGGCATCGCAGCTGGCGCTCCCGGCCTACGAACAGGTGCTCAAGGCCGCGCACAGCTTCAATTTGCTCGATGCACGGGGCGCGATCAGCGTCACGGAACGCGCCGCGTACATCGGCCGCATCCGCAACCTGGCGCGCAGCGTCGCCCAAAGCTACCTCGAAAGCCGTGCGCGCCTGGGGTTCCCGATGGCGCCGAAGGCATGGGCCGATGAAGTGGTCTCCGCATTGAACAACAAGAAAGCGGCCTGAGCATCATGACGACGAAGAACCTGCTGCTCGAACTGTTCGTCGAAGAGCTGCCACCGAAGGCGCTGAAAGCGCTCGGCGAATCCTTTTCCCAAACCCTCGCCGACAGCCTGCGTGCGTCGGGCCTGGCCACGGGGCAATCGGCCGTCACCGCCTTTGCCTCGCCTCGCCGGCTTGGAGCCCACATCAGCGGCGTGCGGGCGCAGGCAGATGACAAGCCCGTGTCCCAGAAACTGATGCCGGTGGCCGTGGCGCTCGATCCGGCAGGCAACCCCACCCCCGCGTTGCTGAAAAAGCTTGCCGCGCTCGGGTTCGATGCCGCCGTGGTGCCGCGCCTGAAGCGCCAGCCCGACGGCAAGGCCGAGGCACTGTTCCTCGACACCGTGGCCAAGGGTGCGGTGCTGGCTGACGGCCTGCAGAAAGCGCTCGACGAGGCGCTCGCGAAACTGCCCATTCCCAAGGTCATGCAATACCAGTTGGCCGACGGCTGGACCAGCGTGAATTTCGTGCGTCCGGCCCACGGGCTCGTCGCGCTCCATGGCGCCGACCTGGTGCCGGTCAAGGCGCTTGGCCTGGCCTCCGGCCGCGAAACCCGGGGCCATCGCTTCGAGGCCCTCGTCGATCCCGTGATGGTGCTGGATGCCGACCACTACGCGCGCCAGCTGGAAGAGCAGGGCGCCGTGATCGCAGGATTCGCCGCACGCCGAGCCGAGATTTCTCGGCAGCTCAAGGTGGCGGCCGATCGTGAAGGCCTGGTGCCCATCGAAGACCCCGCGCTGCTCGACGAAGTCACGGCCCTGGTCGAACGGCCCAATGTGTTGCTGTGCCGCTTCGAGGAAGAATTCCTGGCGGTGCCGCAGGAATGCCTCATCCTCACGATGAAGGCCAACCAGAAGTATTTCCCGCTGCTCGACGCTGGGGGCAAGCTGACCAACAAGTTCCTGATCGTCAGCAACATCCGGCCCGCCGACCCGAGCCGGGTCATCGGCGGCAATGAACGGGTGGTGCGTCCGCGCCTGGCCGATGCCAAGTTCTTCTTCGACCAGGACCGCAAGAAGACACTGGCTTCCCGCGTGGAAGGCCTGGCCAAGGTGGTTTACCACGGCAAGCTCGGCACCCAGGGCGAACGGGTGGAGCGCGTGCGGGCGATTGCACGCGTGATCGGAGAACGCCTGGGCGGCGCCGAACTGGCGGAGCAGGCCGACACCGCCGCGTTGCTGGCGAAGGCGGACTTGCTGACCGACATGGTCGGGGAGTTTCCCGAGCTGCAGGGCATCATGGGCGGTTACTACGCCCGTGGCGACGGTCTTGGCGACGCCATCGCCACCGCCATCGAAGACCACTACAAGCCGCGGTTTGCAGGCGACGAACTGCCCCGCAACGACGTGGGCATCGTCGTGGCGCTGGCCGACAAGCTCGAGACCCTCGCCGGTCTGTTCGGCATCGGTCAGCTGCCCACCGGCGACAAAGACCCGTTCGCACTGCGCCGGCATGCCCTTGGGGTGGTGCGCATGCTTGTCGAGCGTGAACTCGCGCTCGACATCGATGCGCTCATCGAAGCCGCCGTCAAGACCTTCGGCCCATTGATCGCTGATCCTGCCAAGACCGTGGGCCTCGTGGTCGACTTCCTGTTCGACCGCCTGGCCGTCAGCCTGCGCGACCAGGGCTATGCTGCGCAGGAAATCGATGCGGTGTTGAGCCGGCGCAGCAGCCGCGTGCACGAGGTGCCACGCGCGCTGGCCGCCGTGAAGGCCTTCGCTGCGCTTCCCGAGGCTGCGAGCCTGGCCGCTGCGAACAAGCGCGTGGGCAACATCCTGAACAAGTTCGAATCGGCCGCCGTGACCGTGCAGCCCGACCCGGCCCGGTTCGTTGCACCACAGGAGCAGGCGCTCTTCGAGGCGCTTCGCATCGCCAGCGAGCCCTCCACCGACGCGTTCGAGCGTGGTGACTACACCGCATCCCTGCAGGCGCTCGCGGTGTTGAAGGCGCCGGTGGATGCCTTCTTCGATGGTGTGATGGTCAACGCCGAGGACCCGGCTCTGCGCGCCAACCGGCTGGCATTGCTCGCCAGCCTGCATGCCGCGATGAACCGGGTGGCCGATCTCTCGAAGCTCGCCTCCTGAACAGGGCCACGCGATGAATCTCATCATCCTCGACCGCGACGGCACGATCAACGAAGACCGTGACGATTACGTCAAATCGGCGGACGACTGGCTGCCTATTCCGGGGTCGCTCGAAGCCATCGCGCGCTTGAACCATGCTGGTTGGCACACCGTGATCGCGAGCAATCAGTCCGGCCTGGGCCGGGGTCTGTTCGACATGGCCGCGTTGAACGCGATGCACGCCAAGATGAACACGCTGCTCGCGAAGGTGGGTGGCCGCATCGATGCGGTGTTCTTCTGCCCGCACACGCCAGATGAAACCTGCGAATGCCGCAAGCCGCTGCCGGGCCTGTTCCGACAGATCGGTGAACGGTACGGCGTGGATCTCAGCACCGTGCCGGTGGTGGGCGACTCCCTGCGCGATCTGCAGGCCGGCATGGCCGTGGGCTGCAAGCCGCACCTGGTGCGCACCGGCAAGGGCGCGGCCACCGAACCGGGCGTGCACCAGCAGGTGCCCGGCACCGTGGTGCACAACGACCTGGCAGCCTTTGCCGAATACCTCATCCAGCAAGAGCGGCTCGTGCGCGGCAGTGCCGGCATGGGCGACGACGGCCTCGGACGACTCGACTGAATCCCTCATGACCAACCTGCTGACCGCCATTCGGTCGATCCTGTTCCTGCTGTGGATGTCCATCACGGTTGTGCCGTGGGCCATCGTCGTGCTCATCTTCTCGATGTTCGTTCGCGGTGCGCCCGTCTACTGGCTCTGCGCCGCATGGCTGCGCGTGGCCATCTGGGGCTGCAAGGTCATCTGCGGCGTGAAAAAGCGCGTGCACGGCATGGAAAACCTGCCCGACGGGCCGGTGATCCTGCTGTCCAAGCACCAGAGCACCTGGGAGACCTTCGCGTACCCGACGATCATGCCGCGGCCGCTGTGCTATGTGTTCAAGCGCGAACTGCTGTACATCCCGTTCTTCGGATGGGCCATGGGCCGCATCGACATGATCCACATCGATCGCAGCCGGGTCACGCAGGCGTGGAACCGCGTGGCCGAGCAGGGCCGCAAGCACATGGCCGCCGGCAACTGGGTGATCATGTTCCCTGAAGGCACCCGCGCGCCGCGCGGGGGCAAAGGCACCTACAAGGCCGGTGGCACGCGCCTGGCCGTGGACACCGGCGTGCCGGTCGTGCCCATCGCCGTGAATGCCGCCCGTTGCTGGCCGCGCAAGTCCTTCATGGTGCGGCCGGGCACCGTGGACGTGTCGATCGGCAAGCCCATCGCCTCCGAAGGCCGCACGCCGGACGAACTGATGCGCGACGTGGAGCAGTGGGTGGAAGCCGAGATGCGCCGCCTGGATCCCGAGGCCTACGCACCGTCTGCCGCTTGAGTGCCGCGGGCGCCGAATAGAATGGACGCCCATGACACGATCCGTGCCGGACTCCCGTTCCATGCAGCTCTCGCTGTTTGATGATGGAGCGTCGGCATCGAACACTTTGATGTCCGTGCCACGCAACGCATCACCGATGGAGTCGGCGTCCGCGCCTGCGTCGCCGCCCTCGGCTCAGGCGGCGCCAGCCGTGTCGCGCCATCCCCAGGCTCAACGCGAGATCCGGCTGAAAGGCCACCTGGTGGCTTACGCGCTCAAACGTGGGCGACGTCGAAGCATCGGTTTCGTTGTCGGGATCGACGGCCTGAGTGTGTCCGCACCCAAGTGGGTGGGCCTGGCCGAAATCGATGGCGCGCTCATCGAGAAGAGCGACTGGATTTTGCGCAAACTGCGCGAGCAGCAGGAGCGTGGGCGGCGCCTGATGGCCGCCAGAGTGGAATGGCGCGATGGCACCACGATTCCCTACCTCGGCGATCCCGTCATCGTCGTGCTCGATGCAAGAGCCGGTACGGAGCCGGGTGGCGCGGTGCTCAACCGCGATGCCAACGGCTTGCCCGGCGTGCCCAGGCTCACCCTGCACATCGGGCTGCCTCACAACGCCGCGCCAGAGCAGATCCGCGATGCCGTGCAGAGCTGGCTGCAACGTGAGGCTCGGCGAGTGTTCGAAGAACGCTGCCGCCATTTCACGCAACGGCTCGGCGTGCAGTACAAGCGGCTGAGCCTGTCGTCCGCGCAAACGCGCTGGGGCAGCGCCAGTGTCGATGGTTCCATCCGCCTGAACTGGCGCCTCATTCACTTCGCGCTGCCCACGATCGACTACGTGGTGGCGCATGAACTTGCTCATCTTCGCGAGATGAACCACAGCCCCCGGTTCTGGGACGTCGTGCGATCGGTCATGCCCGAATTCGAGAAGGCCCGCGGCAGCCTGAAGGACGACATGCTTCCGGTGTTCGACTGATGTCGGGCTTCGTGACGGCGCGATGAGCCTGCATCGCTTTTCTTTCCGCCAACTGCTGCTGGTGGCCTTCCTGCTGATCGCTGCGCTGCTCAGTGCGGCTTCCTTGCGCGGCTTGTTCACCCTCGAAGGCCTGCTGCGCCAGAGCAGCGCGGGCGCCCGGCAAGCCGTGGCACTCAGCGCAGCTGCGCAGCTGATGGCGGAACGCAGCGTCGACATGGAGCGCGCTGCGCGCCAGTTCCTGGTGCTGGGCGATCCCAACCTGCGCCAACGCTTCGACGATGCGGCCCGAGAGGCAGGCATCTCGCTCTCGCAACTGTCGGCCGGCTCGCTGCCCCAAAAGACCGCGGACACCTGGCGCGCCACGCTCGAGACCATCGAGGCCCAATTGACCGGCACGCCACCCACGCAACGCCAGCGGGAACAGGCGCTGGCCGCCGCGTTCGCCGAACTGGATCAGCTCAATGGCACCATCGCCGATCAAGTGCGCCAAGCTGCAGAACAGCGCAACCAGGTGCTGCGCGATGAACTGGAGGCCCGGCGAGTTGAATTGGCTCAGCAGATCCTGGGCGCCATCGTCGTGGCCGGTGTGTTGGCGCTCGTGTTCGGGCTGTGGCTCGCACGACCGCTCAAGCGCATCGAGAACGCCATCGTCGGACTCGGCGAGAACCGCCTGGAAAAGCCCATCGACATCCGGGGGCCGGCTGACGTGCGCCTGATCGGCCAGCGGCTCGAATGGCTTCGGCTCCGGTTGGCCGAACTGGACTCCGACAAGGCCCGGTTCCTGCGTCACGTCTCCCACGAGCTCAAGACGCCGCTTGCCGCCCTGCGCGAAGGCGTGTCACTGCTTGAGGACGGCGTCACCGGCGCACTGAACCCGAATCAGGCACAGGTGGTGCAGATCCTTCAACAGAACACCGCCGCGCTGCAGCGGCAGATTGAAGACCTGCTGCGTTTCAATGCCGCCGCATTCGAGGCGCGCCGCCTCGTGCGCCGCAAGACCGAACTGGTCGAATTCATCGGCGAGCTCGTCGACCAGCAGCGGCTGCAATGGATGGCCAAACTGCTGCGTGTCCAGATCGAGGGGGATGCGCTGTGGGCCGAGATCGACGGCGACAAAATGGGCATGGCCCTGGGTAACCTGTTGTCCAACGCCATCCGCTTCAGCCCTTCCGGAGGTACCATCCGGTTTTTGGTTTCCCGGGAAGCCGGCCGGGCGTGCATCGACATCGTCGACAGCGGCCCGGGCGTTGCCTCGGCCGATCGCGCACGGATCTTCGAACCCTTCTACCGGGGCGAACGCCAACCGGTCGATGCGGTGCGCGGCAGCGGCATTGGCTTGTCCATCGTCTACGAATACGTCACCGCGCACGGCGGGCAGATCGAACTGCTGCCCGACGGGCCCGGTGCCCACTTTCACATCGAGCTTCCGCATGCGTCTTCGGACTGACCTTCTCCGCGTCTGGGTTCCGGCGGGCGCCAGCGTCTTGCTGGCCGCCTGCACGCTGGTCCAGCCCGCGCCCGCTCCGGTGCAGCCTCCACCGCCGGCGCCGTCACCGGTTCCCCCGCCGCCTCCGCCCCCGCCGCCGCCCGCGCCGCAAGTCGATCCTGCGGATGCAGTGGCGCGGCGCCTGCTGGCCTACCATGAGCAGCTGCGGCAGATGTCGCCGGCCGAACTGGGGCAGGAACTCACGCGCATGAATGCGCTCGTGGCGGCCAACGCGCAGTCGGCGTCGCCCTCGGTGGTGCTGGAGTTGTCACTGGCGCTCGCACAATCTCGAAACAACGGCGACCTGGCCCGCGCGGCGGCACTGCTCGACCCGATCGTCAAGTCTTCGAATCCCGATCTCGCTCCGTGGCAGCCGCTTGCCCGCCTGCTGTCGGCCCGGTTCATCGAGCAACGCAAGCTCGAAGAGCAACTGGAGCGCACGAACGTGCAACTCCGGGAAGTGCAGCGCAACCTGACGCAAACGAATGACAAGCTCGAGGCCTTGAAGGCCATCGAACGCAGCCTCACCGCGCGTCCGCCCTCTGCGCCCGTCAAACCACCGGTCACCCCGGCACCGCCGGCATCAGCCACGAAGGCGCCTTGATGTCCGCGAACCTGCTGCTCGTCGACGACGACCCCGACCTGCTCAAGCTGTTGTCGATCCGCCTGACGGCCGCCGGCTACCACGTCACCGCGACCGCATCTGCCGAAGATGCGCTCGCGCAACTCGACGTGGCGCGGCCGCAGCTGGTCGTCAGCGACGTCCAATTGCCGGGCCGCGACGGTCTGGCCTTGTTCGACGCCATCCGGCAACGGCATCCTGCGCTGCCGGTGATTCTGCTGACGGCACACGGCACCATCCCTGACGCCGTCGAGGCCACCGCACGGGGCGTGTTCACCTACTTGACCAAGCCCTTCGACGGCAAGGCGCTTCTGGAGAAGATTTCGCAGGCACTGGCGCTCGGTGCCCCCGTCAATGAAACGCCGGACGGCGATGAACGTTGGCGGGAGGCCATCGTGAGCCGCTCGAGCCGCATGGCCGAGTTGCTGGCCGAGGCCAAGATGGTGGCGTCATCCGATGCGAGTGTGCTCATTTGCGGCGAAAGCGGCAGCGGCAAGGAGCTGCTCGCCCAGGCCATTCACAAGGCGAGCCCGAGGGCCGGCAAACCGTTCGTGGCGGTGAACTGCAGTGCCATTCCGGAAACCTTGCTCGAATCGGAGTTGTTCGGGCATGTGAAGGGCTCTTTCACGGGGGCCGTGTCCAACCATCAGGGCCTCTTCCAGGCGGCCCACGGGGGCACGCTGTTCCTCGATGAAATCGGCGACATGCCGCCGGCATTGCAGGTCAAGCTGCTGCGCGTGTTGCAGGAACGGTCGGTGCGGCCGGTTGGCGCCAATGAAAGCACCCCGGTGGACGTCCGCATCCTGTCTGCCACCCACCGCGACCTCGACGCCGCGATGGCCGACGGGCAGTTCCGGGAAGACCTTTTTTACCGATTGAACGTCGTGGCCCTCACGCTGCCCCCATTGGGCGAGCGCCGCGAAGACATTCCGCTGTTGGCCAACCATTTCCTGTCGAAGCTGGCCGAGAAGTACAACAAGCCGCTCAACGGGTTCGCGCCCGATGCCCTCAAGGCGCTTGCCACGGCGGTGTGGCCTGGCAACGTGCGCCAGCTTCACAACGTGGTCGAGCAGGTTTGCGCACTGGCCACCACGCCGCTGATTCCGCTTGCGCTCGTGCAGCGCGCGTTGCGAGTCCCGAGTGTCGAGGTGCTCAGCTTTGCGCAGGCGCGCGAGCGCTTCGAACGGGATTACCTGGTCGGTTTGCTCAAAATGACCGATGGCAATGTGGCCGACGCGGCGCGCCTGGCGGATCGCAACCGGACCGAGTTTTATCGGCTGCTCCAGAAGCATGGGCTGACCCCGGGACGCTTCCGGGCAGAGCCGCCTGTCACCGAATGATGCTTCGGTGCGACAAGCTGTCGCTGATGAACGACAGTGCATTCGTGGCGCTCCACCGGGGGAAAACCCCGAATTGACCGTTCAGCGCTGTCGCCGGGCAGCGACAGTCAAACGGTCTGGTGGTGCCCACAAATTCGCCACAATTGCGCTAACCCGTTGATTTCATTGGGTCCGGCTGAGTTGGCATGTTCATTGCCCTTGTGATGGTCAAGCCGCGGGTCTTCGCGGTGTCAGACCATCGCAAGGAGCCTGCATTTGCCTCATTACCGCCCGCAGCGTGAACGCGCCGCGTTCCACAAAACCATCGCACGCCTGACCCTCGGTCTGGCCGCATGGCTCGTGGTGGCAGGGCAGGCGCTGGCGTTCGGCTTTGAGGATGTGGCACAGCTCGCCAAAGAGCGAGCCGCTCGTTCGTATGTCGCTGACAGCTACCAACTCCCGGCGGACCTCAAGGACCTCACGTACGACCAGTACCGTGACATCCGGTTCAAGCTGTCCCAATCCACCTGGCGCGCCGAAGGCCTGCCGTTCGAGCTGGCCTATTTCCATCCGGGCAAATCACAGGCTGCACCGGTGCGCATCAACGAGGTGACCACCGCCGGAGTGCGGCACATCGCATTCGATCCGAAGGCGTTCGATTACGGGAAGAACAAGGTCTCGCCGCAGAAGTGGGGTGATCTCGGTTTTGCCGGCTTTCGGGTGCATTACGCATTGAACAATGCCGCATACAAGGATGAGCTCGTCGTCTTTCTCGGCGCCAGCTACTTCCGCGCGCTGGGCAAGCAGCAGCACTATGGGCTGTCCGCCCGCGGCCTTGCCATCGATACCGTCGGCGGCCAGGGGGAGGAATTCCCCCGCTTCGTGGAGTTCTGGATCGAGCGGCCGGCCGTCGATGCCAAGGCGCTCGTGATTCATGCACTGCTCGATTCACCGCGCGCGACCGGTGCCTACCAGTTCACCTTGCGGCCTGGCGACACGACGGTCACCGACGTGCGCAGCAAGCTCTATTTCCGCGCCGGCGTGGCCACCCTCGGCGTCGCCCCGCTGACCAGCATGTTCCAGCACGGTGAGAACCAGCCGCGCCCCGGTGAATTCCGCCCCGAAGTGCATGACTCCGATGGTCTGATGGTGGCCACGGGTGAGGGCGAATGGCTTTGGCGGCCGCTGATCAACCCGAAACGGCCCCTCGTCACGTCGTTCACCACGCGCAACCCGAAGGGCTTCGGTCTCATGCAACGGGACCGCGCGTTCTCGAGCTACGAGGATGCCGAAGCCAGCTACGAGCGCCGTCCCAGCGCCTGGATCGTGCCGAAGGGCGACTGGGGGCCCGGGCGCGTCGAACTTTTCCAATGGCCCACGCCCGACGAAACCAATGACAACATCGTCGCGTACTGGGTCCCGGAGCGGGTGCCCGCCCCCGGTCAGCCGCTCGAACTTTCCTACGAGGTGCAGCTCCAGGGCGATCGCCAGCAACGGCCGCCGTCGGGCTGGGCCGTCCAGTCGCGCGTCGGCCGAGGCTTCGCCGACCTGGCGCCCGACGAAGTGCAGTACGTCGTCGACTTCACCGGCCCCGCGCTCGATGCACTGCCCATCGGCGCGGCCGTCAAACCCATCGTCAGCGCCGGTCCGAACGGCAAGGTCGTCGAGACCAACGCCTACCGGGTTCCCGCCAACGGCGCCTGGCGCATGAGCCTGCGGGTTCAACGCATCGACGCGAAGCAGCCGATCGAGCTGCGCGCGTTTCTTCAGCAATCCACCCACGCATTGACCGAAACATGGACCTCCATCATTCAACCGGACTGAGTCAGGGGCATGAGAGCGTCGGCTCGCCCACCGAGGTGTCTCCTTTGACCCCGCGCGTCCCCGGCGTCGGGCCGAGCGCACCGCCGATCCGGCGGTCCTCGATGGTGGCAACCCCATGGCGGGGTTTCTGGGGCGGCCTGTTCGATGGCATCGCCGGCGTGTTCGCCGGCCGAGGCCCGACGGCGGCGGCCCGTCTGCCCTGGCAAGTGGCGGCGTCGCGGCGCCGTCTGGTGTTGCTGGTGCTCGTGGCGCTGTCGGCCGTGGGGGCCACCGCCATGCTGACGCAAGTGCTGCCTGTCTACGAACTGAACATCCTGCGGGTGGGGCAGGTGACGCTGTTCTCGCTGCTGTTCGCCTGGGTTGCGGCCGGTTTCTTCACCGCATTGATGGGCTTCTGGGTCCAATTGCGCGGCGACCCGCATGCGCTCAAGTACCAGGACGTGCTGCACCACCCACTGTCACCCGACGCCCGCACGGCGATCATCATGCCCATCTGCAACGAGCAGGTGGCCACGGTGTTCGCCGGTCTGCGCGCCACCTGCGAATCGCTGGCAGCCGCCGGCGGCTCGCGCCTGTTCGACCTCTATGTGCTCTCCGACACGAGCGATCCGACGCTGCGCGCCGCTGAATTGGCCGCCTGGGCGGAGCTGCGAACGACGCTCGCCGGCTGCGGGCGCGTGTACTACCGCTGGCGCCAGCACCGCACGAAGCGCAAGTCCGGTAACGTGGCGGACTTCTGCCGCCGCTGGGGCAAAGACTATCGCTACATGGTGGTGCTCGATGCAGACAGCGTGATGACCGGCGATGCATTGATCACGATGGTCAAGCTGATGGAGGCGCATCCCACGGCCGGCATCATTCAGACGGCGCCGCAGGCTTGCGGCCTGTCCACCATCCATGCCCGTGCGCAGCAGTTCGCCGGTCGCGTGGCAGGGCGCCTGTTCACCGCCGGGATGCAGTACTGGCAGCTCGGCGAGTCGCACTACTGGGGCCACAACGCGATCATCCGCGTCGAGCCATTCATGAAGCACTGCGCCCTTGCACCGCTGGCAGGCCGGGGCGGCTTGAGCGGCGATATTCTGTCGCACGACTTCGTGGAGGCGGCGTTGATGCGCCGCGCGGGCTACCACGTGTGGCTGGTGCACGATCTGCCGGGCAGTTACGAGCAGCAGCCGCCCAACCTGCTCGAGGAACTCGCCCGTGACCGCCGCTGGTGCCAGGGCAACCTGCAAAACGCACGCTTGCTCACCGAGCCGGGCCTGCACGGCGTGCACCGGGCCATGCTGCTGACCGGCGCGTTTGCGTATCTCTCCGCGCCGCTGTGGCTGGGGTTCGTGCTGCTTGGCGGGGCGCTCTGGTTGTTCGGCGGTTATGCCATCTTCAACACGGCGCGAGGGGTGCCGTTCGAGATGCTCGGCCTGTGGCTCGCCACGGTCATGATGTTGTCGATGCCACGCATCCTCGGTGTCGGCACCATCGTGATGAAGAAAGAGCAGCACCTGTATGGCGGCACCTGGGCGCTGGTGCGCAGCGGGATCCTGGAAGGACTGTTGTCGGTCTTGCAAGCGCCGGTGCGCATGGTGGCGCACACGCTGTTCGTCGTGGTTGCGCTGACCGGCTTGAAGCTCAACTGGAAGTCGCCCCCGCGTGAAGCGCAAGACATCAGCTGGCGCGACGCGATCCAGCGCTTCCTGCCCATCATGGCCGTGGTGGTGCTGCTCGTGGGCATTGCGCTTGCCGTCGAGCCGGGAGCCGCCCTGTGGCTCGCCCCCGTGGCACTGCCCCTGCTGTTTGCCGTCCCGCTCACGGTGGCCACGAGCCGTGCCGGCATCGGCGAGCGCGTGAAAGCGCGCCAACTGCTGGTCACGCCGGAAGAGGCCTGGTCACCCACGGTGCTCCGCCAGGCCTGGGCTTACGCGAACGATGCCGATCCGCTGCCCAGCTGGAGCGACGCCGTCACGGATCCATGGCTGTTTGACGTGGTGCGTTCGGCGATGGGGCCGCGCAACACCACATGGGGCCTGCGCGGCAAGGTCCGCCGCCGTCTCATGCGCGGCCTGATGGGCCCGCAGGACACGGAACGCTTGTCCAATGAAGAGCGCATGCACCTGCTGAGCGAACCGCAAAGCATCGTGCGCCTGCGCGACCAGCTGGCGGCAAACAGCCCCTGGGGCCGCATGACGGCTTGAATAAGACCCGTCGGCGCTTCGCGCCGATCCCTCCGTTGGGGGCGATACGGGTAGCCCGGCAGCGCCGTGCAATAGTGTGCTTCTTCTACAGGGCTGCAACGATGCGTTGCCTCGCTTTTGACGTCCCCGTGGTGACCGGTCCAACCAGGCCTTTGTGAACCGTACCCACGGCGTGGCGCCAAAGGGGATCAAGTCATTCACCTGCTGAGCGAACCGCAACCCATCCTGCGCTTGCCGCAACCAGCTGGCGGCGGCATGACGGCTTGAACCCGTCTCCTTGCTAAAGTTGCCGCCATTGGTGGAGGCGGTGTTGACAAGCCTCATGAACGAGGCCAGGAACAGAAATGGGATTTTCAGCGACAGAGAGGGCGTTGATGCTTTCTCTCAAGGGGGTGGGAGCAACCGTGATTGCACGCCTGGAGCAGATCGGTTTCTCCTCGCTGTCGCAACTGGCTGACGAGGAAGCGGGCTTCGTGACGAAGCAGATCGCCCAGATGATGGGCTCGACGTGCTGGCACAACAGCCCCCAGGCCAGGGCATCGATTCAAGCGATCGTCGATCTGGCGCAGCGTTTGAATGGTTTGAACTCGTCTTGATCGTCGAGTCTCGACCTCGAGTTCTCGCGCACGCTGCGATGCTCCTCCAGTCATTGGCTCGCATGGTCAACGGTTCAACCAGGCCTCCGCCAACCGTACCCACAGCGTCGCGCCGACGGGGATCAGGTCGTCATTGAAGTCGTAGCTGGGGTTGTGCAGCATGCATGGCCCGAGGCCGTGGCCGCCCATGCGGTGTTCCCCGTCCCCGTTGCCGATCACGAAGTAGCAGCCGGGTGTCTGCTGGAGGAAGTAGCTGAAGTCCTCAGCCCCCATGGTGGGCTCGAACTCCTGCACGTTGTCTTCGCCCACCACGTCGGCCATGACACGCCGTGCGAATGCGGTCTCGGCAGGGTGGTTGATGGTGGGCGGGTAGCTGCGCCTGAAGTGGAAGTCGCAGGCGGCTTCGAAGGCAGCGCAGGTGTGTTCGGCGACGTCGCGCATGCGGCGTTCGATGAGGTCGAGCAGTTCGATGGTGAAGGTGCGCACCGTGCCGCGGATCTCGCAGCTGTCAGGCACCACGTTGGTGGCCTCGCCGGTGTGGATCATCGTGACCGAGATGACCCCGGCGTCGATGGGGCGCTTGTTGCGCGAAATGATGTTCTGGAAGGCTTGCACCATCTGACAGGCGACCGGCACGGGGTCCACCCCCAGGTGCGGCATGGCCGCGTGCGATCCCTTGCCTCGCACGACGATTCGGAATTCGTTGCTCGACGCGAAACATGGGCCGTTTCGCAAGGCGAATTGGCCCACTTTGAGGCCGGGCCAGTTGTGCGCGCCGAAGATGGCTTCCATCGGGAAGCGTTCAAACAAGCCGTCCTGGATCATTTCCCGGGCGCCGCCACCGCCTTCCTCCGCGGGTTGGAAGATGAGGTAGACGGTGCCGGCGAAGTCGCGGTGGTGCGAAAAATGTTTGGCCGCGGCGAGCAGCATGGCCGTGTGGCCGTCGTGGCCGCACGCGTGCATCTTGCCGGCGTGGCGGCTGGCATGGGGGAAGGTGTTGTGCTCGGCGATGGGCAGTGCGTCCATGTCCGCGCGCAGGCCCACGGCACGGGGGCTGTCGCCGCGTGTGCCTTTGACGATGCCGACCACGCCTGTCTTGCCAAGGCCGCGATGGATGGGAATGCCCCACTCCGTCAGAGCCTTCGCGATCACGTCGGCGGTGCGGTGCTCCTGGAAGCTCAGTTCCGGATGGGCGTGGAGGTCGCGACGGATCGCGGTGGCGGCCGCGCTGTCGGCCAGGATGGATTCGATCAGCTGCATGCGTCTGCTCCCTGGTCGGGATCCGAGTTTACTCGGCCATTGCCACACAGGTCCCGTGCTGTGCAATAGTGGTCGGATGAATCTCGATGCCACCGTCCGCGCAGCTTGTCCCCATGATTGTCCCGACACCTGCGCAATGCGCGTGACGGTCGAGAACGGCCGTGCCATCCGGGTGCAGGGCGATCCGGATCATCCGACCACCCACGGCGCCCTGTGCACCAAGGTTTCCCGGTACCCTGAGCGCACGTACCATCCGGACCGGGTGCTGACGCCGCTCAAGCGCGTGGGCCCCAAGGGGGCCGGCGAGTTCGTGCCGGTCGGCTGGGACGAGGCGCTGGCCGACATCGCCGCCCGCCTGGGCGAGATTGCCACCCGCAATCCGGAGGCCATCCTGCCGTACAGCTACGCTGGCACGATGGGGCTGTTGCAAGGCGAAAGCATGGATCGCCGGTTCTTCCATCGTCTCGGCGCTTCACTGCTCGATCGCACCATCTGCGCCAGTGCCGGCGGCGAGGCCCTCGCAGCCACCTATGGGGCCAAGGTGGGGATGCACGTGGCGAACTTCGCGGAAAGCCGGCTGATCCTGATCTGGGGCAGCAATTCGATCGCGTCGAACCTGCACTTCTGGACCTTCGCGCAGGCGGCCAAGCGTCAGGGGGCCAAGCTGATCTGCATCGACCCGCGCCGCACGGAAACCGCCGACAAATGCCATCAGCATGTGGCGCTGCGACCGGGCACGGATGGCGCCCTGGCGCTGGGCATCATCCATGAGTTGGTGGCGCATGGCTGGCTTGACCACGATTACATCGAGCGGCACACCGAGGGCTGGCCGGCACTGCGTGAACGCGCGCTGGCGTGGACGCCGGACTGCACCGCCAGCGTGTGCGGCCTGACGGCCGACGAAGTGCGCGGTCTGGCGCGGGACTACGGCACCACGTCGCCTGCAGCCATCCGGCTCAACTACGGCATGCAGCGGGTGCGAGGCGGTGGCAATGCGGTGCGGCTGGTCGCCATCTTGCCGTGCCTGACCGGCGCCTGGCGCCATCGCGCCGGGGGGCTGCTGCTGTCGAGCTCGGGCTGGTTCCCGATCGATGTGGCGGCGCTGCAGCGCCCGGACCTGCTTGCCGGCCGGCGGCCGCGCACCATCAACATGAGCACGGTGGGCAACGATCTGCTGCGCGAGGCGTCGCCGGAGTTCGGCCCGAAGATCGAAGCGGTGGTGGTCTACAACAGCAACCCCGTGGCCGTGGCACCTGAATCGCCGAAAGTGGTGGCCGGCTTTCGGCGGGAGGATCTGTTCACGGTGGTGCTCGAGCACTTCCTGACGGACACGGCGGATCATGCGGACTATGTGCTGCCGGCCACCACCCAGCTGGAGCATCTGGATGTGCACCGCAGCTACGGTCACACCTATGCGCTGATCAATGAACCGGCGGTGGCGCCGCTCGGCGAGGCGCGTTCCAACACGCAGATCTTTCGGGACCTCGCGGCGCGCATGGGGTTCGAGGAACCGTGTTTCTCGGAGACCGATGAGGCCATGGCGCGCATCGCGTTCTCGCGCGACGTCGACTTCGACCGCCTGCGCGCGCAGGGGTGGCTGCCGCTGCCGGTGCCTGAGGCACCCTTCGCGGATGGCGGGTTCCCGACGCCGAGCGGCCGCTGTCTGATCGACACACCGGGGCTCGGCGTGCCCGATCATCTGTTCAATCACGAATCACCGGAACATTCGCCGGCGCTGGCGGAGCGGTACCCGCTGGCGATGATCTCCCCGCCCGCGCGCCATTTCCTGAATTCCACCTTCGTCAATGTGAAAAGCCTGCGCGACATCGAATCGGAACCGTTGCTCGAGATCCATCCAGCGGACGCCGGCCCGCGTGCCATCGTCGATGGCGCATTGGTGCGGGTGTTCAACGACCGCGGTGCATACCATTGCGCTGCGCGCGTGAGCACGCGGGCGCGGCCGGGTGTGGTCCATGGATTGGGCATCTGGTGGCGCAAGCTCGGCACGCACGGCACCAATGTCAACGAGTTGACGCACCAACAGCTCACCGACATCGGCCGCGCCCCGTCCTTCTATGACTGCCTGGTGGAGGTGCGCCCCGCGTGAAGCGCTGGCTGGTCACGGTTGGAGCAGCGGCGGCCGCGGCGTTGGTCGCGTCACTGGGCGGCTGCGGCAGCCTGGGCTACTACCGTCATTCCATCCACGGGCATTTCTCGTTGCTCAACAGCGCACGGCCGGTGCACGAGTGGCTGGCTGATCCGGCCACGCCAGCACCGCTCCGCGAGCGCCTCGTTCTGTCGGAGCATATGCGCGATTTCGCCGTAGAGGCGTTGAAGCTTCCTGACAATGCGAGCTACCGCCGCTATGCCGATTTGAAACGTCCGGCCGCGGTCTGGAATGTGGTGGCGGCACCGGAACTGTCATTGGCGCTGAAAACCTGGTGTTTCCCGATCGTCGGTTGCGTCGGCTATCGCGGCTACTTCGACCGGGCGGCGGCCGATGCGGAGGCTGCCGAACTGCGGGCTCAAGGCTACGAAGTGGCGGTGTATCCGGTGCCCGCGTATTCCACCCTGGGCCGCATTCCGGGGGCGTATTTCAGCGATCCGCTGCTCAGCACGTTCATCCGCTACCCCGATGGGGATCTGGCCCGGCTCATCTTTCATGAGTTGGCGCACCAGGTGGCTTATGCGCCGGGGGACACGGTGTTCAACGAGTCGTTTGCGACGGCGGTGGAGCGCATCGGTGTGCGGCGCTGGCTTGCCACCCATGCCAGCGAGGTGGTGCGCACGGAATACGAACGATTGGAATCGCGCCGGGAAGACTTCCGCAATTTGACGCTGAAAACGCGCCGCACGCTGGAAGCCATCTACCGCAGCAACCGGTCTGATGCGGACAAGCGCAACGCGAAGGCCGATGCCCTGGCCGCGATGCGTGCCGAATACGCCGGGCTGAAGGCGGGGCCTTGGGAAGGTTTTGCGGGCTACGATGCCTGGTTCGAGCGTGCCAACAACGCGGCATTCGGGGTGCTCGGGGCGTACTACGAGCAGGTGCCTCAGTTTGAAGCGCTCTTTCACGCACAAGGTGACGATTTCGATCGGTTCTATGCCGAAGTTCGACGCATTGCCGAATTGCCTCGCGCCGAGCGGCATGAGGCCTTGGCGCGTTGATGTCTGTCTCAGCCGCTTGCTGCCACTGCAGGGCTTGCCGAAGCGATGGGGTGCGGGTCAGTCGCGCGAGGAGGCTTTGATGCCGACCTTCTCCGCGCCGCGATCGATCGCCCGGCCGGTGCGTCGTGCTTCGCGGCCGATGGCTTCTCCTGTGCGGTGCACACCGCGCTGAACCGCAGCTGCCGTGCGTTGCGCACCTCGACCGATGGCCGCGCCTGTGCGTTCGGCGCCGCGTTCGATGGCGGCTCCAGCGCGGTGCGCCGTGCGGTCCAAGGCTTGCCCGGTGCGGTCGATGGCCGATGGGGCAGAGGCAGAGTCCTGGGCGAATGAGAACGTGGTGACCACACAAGCCACCAACAAGAACGGAAGGGTGTGTGAGCGTGCCATGACGCGATGATGCCCGAAGTCAGGGTCGCTGAGCCGAGGCGGGCCGGCGCCGCGCGTGACGCTTGCTTCATCGCTCAGTGACCGCCTCGAAGGGCAGGCCTTTCCGGCAGGACCCCCTTGCGGGTGCCACACTGTCGCTCCCTTTCCACGGATCGCTGTCATGAGCTCACGCATTCCGTTCGCCGCCGCCGGGTCCGCTGCTCTTCTGTGGTGTGGCGGCTGTGCCTGTCCGCCGGGCATCGCGGCGCCCGATGTGCCGGCGTCGTTGCGTCCGCCGACGGGACAAGTCCCATTCCTCGAAGCGCTGGCCTCCGGTGTGCAAGTGTACGAATGTGCGCCCAAGGCAGATGGCAGCGGCGCGCATGAATGGGCGTTTCGCGCGCCTGAAGCGACGTTGACCTATCGGACCGGCCGACCGCTCGGCAAGCACTTTGCGGGTCCGACCTGGGCCGCCAACGATGGCAGTACGGTGGTCGCTCAAGTCAAGGCGCGCGATGCCGCCCCCTCCGCATCGGCCATCCCCTGGCTGTTGTTGGCTGCGACGAGCACCTCCGGCAACGGGACCTTCACGCAGACCGCCAGCATCCAGCGCGTGCAGACCTCCGGAGGCGTGGCGCCCACTGCGTCGTGCGGCCCCACGAACGCAGGGCAGACGGCGCGTGTGCCGTATACAGCGACCTACTACTTCTATCGCGCCGCGCCATGAATTGAGCGACTTTTCACGAGGTCGACGACGAGCGTTGGCCTCGCTAGGAGCCGCGGTGCAAATTTCCTTTGGTGCACTACGATATGCCGGCGTAGTCACATCACGAGCAAGCGCCGATGCAGGGTTTTTTCAAGAAGTATGCGGACGTACCGCTCGGTAGGGGCGTCACGATGAGGCCTGTGTTGATCGTGCGCGGGCTCGGCGTGCTGGCCTTGCTTGGCGTGTGTGCCGCCGTTCAGGCGGGAGACATCTACCGCTGGGTGGACGAGCAAGGCCGCACCCACATGGCCGACACGGTGCCCGAGCGTTACAAGCACAGCGCCAAGCGCCTGGACGGCAGAAAGTACGAGTTGTCCGAGGCCGACAGGGCGGCGGCCAACGCCGCACGCGAACGACTGCGCGCGGAGCAGGCCGATGCGCAGGCCCGGCGTTCCGAAGCTGAAGCGCAAAAGCAGGCATCGGCTCCGGCCGCCGCGTCGGGTGCCAAGCCTGGGCGGCAGGGGGAGTCCGCAGGCACCGAGTGTGATCGCCTGTGGCGTGCCTACTATGCCAGCCAGGACTGTTTCGGGCCGTGGAGAACGACGGACGAGTCTCATGCACGTTGCAAGGAAACGGTGAGCCCGGCGCAGCAGTGCGGTCCATCGAAGTTCCCGCCGCCCGATGTTCCGCGCTGAGAGACGCCAGGGGGCCCTTGAACAAGGCCGGGGCGTACCTCGTGTCTTCATCGCGGCATTGCAGCCCGGGCGGCATCCTCGCATCAGCCGGAGCAATGCATGAGTGAGATCTACATCAGTACCGACGTCGAGACCGACGGCCCCATCCCGGGGCCACATTCCATGCTGAGCATCGGATCGGCGGCGTATATGGCAGACAAGCAGCTCGTGGGGACGTTCTCTGCCAACCTGGAGACCCTGCCGGGCGCCGCTGCTCATCCGCGAACCGCGGCCTGGTGGGCCACGCAGCCGGAGGCCTGGGCCGCATGCCGATCCAACCTGGAGGCGCCGGAGGATGCGATGGCCCGGTAC
>Ga0207679_10000586_pt1 | contig 24349 bp, 19 predicted proteins | sample KBSC73metaG_FD_184320 | JGI IMG/M metagenome (GOLD analysis project Ga0207679, IMG submission 184320) | Corn rhizosphere microbial communities from Kellogg Biological Station, Michigan, USA - KBS C7-3 metaG (SPAdes) (version 2) | ecosystem: Host-associated > Plants > Roots > Rhizosphere > Soil ... | reverse complement strand
CCGGCGTTACGACATCCTGATCGGGCCAGGCTTGCTGGATGATCAGCGGGCCTTTGATGGTCTACCTGCCGCGACCGCCGCAGTGATCGTCACCAACACCACGGTGGCACCGCTTTACGCGGATCGGCTGCGGCAACGCCTTTCTACCATCTACCGCTCGGTGCTCACCATCGAACTCGAGGACGGTGAGGCGCACAAGGATTGGCATTCGCTCAATGCGATCTTTGATCGGTTGCTCGGTGCCGGCCTGGATCGAAAGACCGTGTTGTTCGCGCTCGGAGGGGGCGTGGTGGGCGATGTCTCCGGGTTCGCCGCCGCGTGTTACATGCGCGGGGTGCCGTTCGTCCAGGTGCCCACGACGCTGCTGGCCCAGGTGGATTCTTCGGTGGGTGGAAAGACGGCCATCAACCACCCGCTCGGCAAGAACATGATCGGGGCCTTTTATCAGCCTCAACGGGTCATTGCAGACCTGAACTCGCTCGATACGTTGCCCGATCGGGAGTTGGCCGCAGGCCTCGCCGAAGTGATCAAGTACGGCCCCATCGCGGATGACGCGTTCCTGACCTGGATCGAGGCCAATCTCGATGCGTTGTGGGCGCGGGACAAGGCAGCTCTCGCGCATGCGGTCCGCCGCTCATGCGAAATCAAGGCATGGGTGGTCGGCCAGGATGAGCGCGAATCAGGCTTGCGTGCCATTTTGAATTTCGGGCACACGTTCGGCCATGCCATCGAAGCCGGGATGGGGTACGGCGCCTGGCTGCACGGTGAGGCGGTCGGGTGCGGCATGGTCATGGCAGCCGATCTGTCGTGCAGGCTGGGTCTCATTGATCGGTCTTACGCTGATCGCCTGACCCGCCTGATCGAACGGGCTCGGCTTCCTGTGCGGGGTCCGGCACTGGGTGCTGATCGGTACGTGGAGTTGATGCGCGTGGACAAGAAGGCCGAGGGCGGTGAAATCAGGTTTGTCGTGATCGATCAGCCGGGAAGGGCCTCCGTCCGTCCCGCACCGGACGCAGTCGTTCGCGAGGTGCTGGCCGCACACACCGGCTGATTCAGACGGGGCATGCGCACCGCGATGTTGCAACCCTACGCCTGTTCCTCCGCATCATCGCGCGGGCGGCGTCATGCCGAACCGCAGGCGCCCACGCGCAGCGATTTTCAACGGGACCGCGATCGAATCGTCCACAGCACCGCCTTCAGGCGCCTGGTCTACAAGACGCAGGTGTTTCTCAATCATGAAGGCGATCTGTTTCGGACCCGGCTCACCCATTCCTTGGAAGTGGCCCAGCTGGGCCGGTCGATCGCACGCACCCTCGGACTGAACGAGGATTTGGTGGAGGCCATCGCGCTTGCTCATGACCTCGGCCACACCCCGTTCGGCCACGCCGGCCAAGACGCCTTGAACGAATGCCTGTTGGCCGTAGCGCCCGATTCGGGCGGCTTCGAGCACAATCTGCAAAGTCTGAGGGTGGTCGACAAGCTGGAGGAGCGCTACCCGGAGCACGATGGCCTGAACCTCTGTTTCGAGACGCGGGAGGGCATTCTGAAGCACTGTTCGGCTGCCAACGCCCGCCGCCTGGAGGCGCGAGAACCTGGTGGCGTGGGGCGCCGTTTCCTCGAACGCACTCAGCCCAGCCTCGAAGCCCAGCTGTGCAACCTGGCCGATGAGATCGCCTACAACGCACACGATGTGGACGACGGTGTACGGTCCGGGCTCCTGTCCTTGGAGCAGTTGGAAGAAGTGCCGTTGTTTCGGCGCTTTCTCCATGAAGCGCTGCACCGCCATCCCGCGCTCAAAGGCCGGCGCTTGTTGTTCGAATCGATTCGGAGAATGTTGTCGGAGCAGGTCTATGACGTGCTGCGAGCCACCGGTGGAGCCCTCGAGACAGCCGGCCCAGCCTCCGTTGAAGACGTTCGCCAAAGCCGCGCGCTGGTGGCCTTCTCGGCGGACATGGCCGCGGAAAGTGTCGGGCTGAAGCGATTCCTTCGAGACAATTTGTACCGTCATCCTCAGGTCGAGGACACGACCGGCCGCGCCAAGGTCGTGATCCGGGAGCTGTTCGCTGCCTACCATGCGGAGCCGCCGGCGGCGCTTTCGACGGGAGGCGACGTTCCACGTTCGGTGGCCGATTACATCGCCGGCATGACCGACCGGTTTGCGCTGCGGGAACATGAGCGCTTGACCGGACGGCGCTTGTTCGACTGAGAGAACATGGCGCGTTTGGCAAGATTGAGCGTCGCGGGCATGCCGCACTTGCTGGTGCAACGCAGCCATCCGGCGCAGGCGGTGTTCGTCGATGACACAGACCGAACACTCTTTCGACAACTGCTCGGCGAAGCGGCCCGTTCCGAAGGTGTTGCGCTGCATGCGTATGCCTTGTTCGACCGGGAGTTGCGGCTCCTCGCCACACCTTCGACGGCCGAGGCCCTCGGGCGGATGATGCAAAGCCTGGGGCGGCGCTACGGCGGCGCATTCAACCGCCGTCACGGGCGGACCGGCGGGCTCTGGGAAGGGCGTTTCCGCGCCACTGTGATCGAGCCGGAGCGCTACCTGGTGGCCGCGATGTTCTACGTCGAGGAGGACTGCGGCTGGGAAGGCGGTTCGGAGACCGCTGGCCAGGCGGTGCTTACTTCGAGTCGCGGTTACCACCTGGGTCGTTGGCAAGATGCGCTGGTCACGGATCACCCGGTGTTCTGGGCGCTTGGCAACACGCCCTTCGACCGCGAGGCCGCCTATCGCGGGCGACTCTCCGCCGGCTTGGCACCGGGTGACCGAAGTGATTTGGAGCAAGGGGTCCTCAAGGGATGGCCAGTCGGGTCGACGGCATTCGTCGAGATGTTGTCCGGGCGCACGAGCCGCCGGCTTGCGCCGTTGAAGCGGGGCCGCCCCCGCAAAATGCCAGCGACGAAGTGATGTGTCCCTAATTATAAAATTCGGTATCCTGACGCGAATTAATTGGTGACAGACCCCAATTATTTGCGTTGTGTTGCGGAAAGGGCTGCAGTATTCTCGGCGCCATCCCCTTTCTCACGACATGGAGTGCGCCATGACCCAGGCCATCCCAGGCACCGCCACCGATGCCGAACGCCAGGCCGCCGCTGAACACGGCTTGTACGACCCCAAGAACGAACACGATGCCTGCGGCGTGGGTTTCGTTGCACACATCAAGGGGCACAAGGCCCACAGCATCGTGGAGCAGGGGCTGAAAATCCTTGAAAACCTGGATCACCGCGGTGCGGTGGGCGCAGATGCGTTGATGGGTGACGGTGCGGGCATCCTGATCCAGATTCCCGATGAGTTTTATCGCGAGGAAATGGCGGCGCAGGGGATCATCTTGCCCCCGCCGGGCGAATATGGCGTCGGCATGATCTTTCTGCCGAAGGAGCATGCGTCGCGCCTGGCGTGCGAACAGGCGGTCGAACGCGCTGTCAAGGTCGAGGGCCAAGTGCTGCTGGGCTGGCGTGACGTGCCGGTGGATGCCGACATGCCGATGTCGCCCACGGTGCGCGAGAAAGAGCCGATCATCCGTCAGGTTTTCATCGGCCGAGGCCCCGATGTGATCGTGCCTGACGCGCTGGAACGCAAGCTGTATGTGATTCGCAAGACTGCCTCGAGCGCCATTCAGCGCCTGAAGCTGACGCACAGCCGCGAATATTACGTGCCGAGCATGAGCTGCCGCACGATCATCTACAAGGGACTGCTGCTGGCCGACCAGGTCGGCAAGTACTACAAGGACTTGCAGGACGCTCGTGTGACCTCGGCGCTGGCCCTGGTGCACCAGCGCTTCTCGACGAACACCTTCCCCGAGTGGCCGCTTGCCCACCCGTACCGGATGGTGGCCCACAACGGTGAAATCAACACCGTCAAGGGAAACTTCAATTGGATGCGCGCACGTGAGGGCGTGATGAAGTCGCCGGTGCTGGGCGATGACCTGCAGAAGTTGTACCCCATCACGTTCGAAGGACAGTCCGACACGGCCACGTTCGACAACGCGCTCGAGTTGCTGACGATGAGCGGGTATTCGTTGGCGCACGCCGCCATGATGATGATCCCGGAGGCCTGGGAGCAGCACGCGACGATGGATGACCGCCGGCGCGCGTTCTATGAATATCACGCAGCGATGATGGAGCCGTGGGACGGCCCCGCGTCCATGGTGTTCACCGACGGCCGCCAGATCGGTGCCACGCTGGACCGCAATGGGTTGCGCCCGTCGCGCTACATCGTCACCGACGACGACCTCGTGGTGATGGCCTCGGAATCCGGTGTGCTGCCGATGATTCCCGAGAACAAGATCGTCAAGAAGTGGCGCTTGCAGCCCGGCAAGATGTTCCTGATCGATTTCGAGCAAGGCCGCATCATCGAAGACGAGGAGCTAAAGAATCAGTTCGCCCTGGCCAAGCCGTATCGCCAGTGGATCGAGAACGTGCGTGTCCGGCTGGATTCCATCGAGGCCACCGGCAGCGCCCGCCCGTTCAGTGAATCCCTGCTCGACCGGCAGCAGGCCTTCGGCTACACGCAGGAAGACATCAAGTTCCTGATGAGCCCGATGGCGCAGGCCGGCGAGGAAGGCATCGGCTCGATGGGCAATGATTCGCCGCTGGCCGTGCTGTCGGACAAGAACAAGCCGCTGTACAACTACTTCAAGCAGTTGTTCGCGCAGGTCACCAACCCGCCCATCGACCCGATCCGCGAAGCGGTCGTGATGTCGCTCGTGTCGTTCATCGGGCCGAAGCCCAATCTGCTCGACATCAATGCGGTGAACCCGCCGATGCGGCTCGAGGTGTCGCAACCGGTGCTCGATTTTGCAGACATGGAACGTCTGCGCGAAATCGAGAAGTACACCTACGGCAAGTTCAAGAGCTACGAGCTCAACATCACCTATCCGCTCCCCTGGGGCGATGAGGGTGTGGAGGCCAAGCTCGCGTCCCTGTGTGCCGAATCGGTGGACGCCATCAAGGGCGGTCACAACATCCTCATCATCAGTGACCGTCACATGGATCGCCACAACGTGGCCATCCCGGCCCTGCTGGCGCTGTCGGCCATCCATCAGCACCTCGTGCGCGAGGGCCTGCGCACCACGGCCGGCCTGGTGGTGGAGACCGGTTCGGCCCGCGAAGTGCACCACTTCGCCGTGTTGGCTGGCTATGGCGCAGAAGCCGTGCATCCGTACCTGGCCATGGAAACGCTGGCCGGGATGCACAAGGAGCTGCCGGGCGACCTGTCGGCCGACAAGGCGATCTACAACTATGTGAAGGCCATCGGCAAGGGGCTGTCCAAGATCATGTCGAAGATGGGCGTGTCCACGTACATGTCGTACTGCGGGGCGCAGCTCTTCGAGGCGATCGGCCTGGACAAGGCATTGATCGACAAGTTCTTCCGTGGCACGGCGAGCCAGGTGGGCGGCATCGATGTGTTCGATGTGGCCGAGGAAGCGCTGCGCATGCACAAGGCCGCCTTCGGCGACGATCCGGTGCTCGAGGGCATGCTCGACGCAGGCGGCGAATACGCCTGGCGCGTGCGTGGCGAGGACCACATGTGGACGCCCGATGCGATCGCGAAGCTGCAGCACAGCACCCGGGCGAACAAGTTCGATACCTATAAAGAGTACGCGCAGATCATCAACGACCAGTCGCGTCGCCATCTGACGCTGCGCGGCCTGTTCGAGTTCAAGCTCGACCCCAGCAAGGCCATCCCGCTCGACCAGGTCGAACCGGCGGCCGAGATCGTCAAGCGTTTTGCCACGGGCGCGATGTCGCTGGGCTCGATCAGCACCGAGGCCCATGCCACGCTGGCCGTTGCGATGAACCGCATCGGCGGCAAGTCGAACACCGGGGAGGGTGGCGAGGACGCGTCCCGTTATCGCAACGAGCTGAAGGGCATTCCCATCGTTCAGGGCGCCAAGATCAGCGAGTTGATGCCGGGTGGCGACGTGCAGGTCGACTACGAGCTCAACGGGGGTGATTCGCTTCGTTCGAAGATCAAGCAGGTGGCCTCGGGTCGGTTCGGTGTCACGGCGGAGTACCTGTCTTCGGCCGATCAGATCCAGATCAAGATGGCCCAAGGGGCCAAGCCGGGCGAGGGCGGTCAGCTGCCGGGTGGCAAAGTGTCCGAGTACATCGGCAAGCTGCGTTATTCCGTGCCGGGTGTGGGCTTGATCTCCCCGCCGCCGCATCACGACATCTATTCGATCGAGGACCTCGCGCAACTCATCCACGACCTGAAGAACACCAACCCTCGCGCCGACATCAGCGTCAAGCTGGTCTCCGAGGTGGGCGTGGGCACCATCGCCACCGGGGTGGCCAAGGCGAAGGCCGATCACATCGTGATCGCCGGGCATGACGGTGGGACGGGCGCATCGCCCTGGTCGAGCATCAAACATGCGGGCACGCCGTGGGAGCTGGGCCTGGCCGAGACGCAGCAGACGCTGGTGCTCAACCGTCTCCGCGGCCGCATCCGCCTGCAGGCCGACGGGCAGATGAAGACGGGCCGCGACGTGGTCATCGGTGCGCTGCTGGGCGCTGACGAATTCGGCTTTGCCACCGCGCCGCTGGTCGTCGAGGGCTGCATCATGATGCGCAAATGCCATCTGAACACCTGCCCGGTGGGCGTGGCCACGCAAGATCCGGTGCTGCGCAAGAAATTCCAGGGGCGCCCTGAACACGTCGTCAACTACTTCTTCTTCGTGGCCGAGGAAGCGCGCCAGATCATGGCGCAGTTGGGTATTCGCAAGTTTGACGATCTGGTGGGGCGTGCCGATTTGCTCGACACGCGCAAAGGCATCTCGCACTGGAAGGCCAAGGGGCTGGATTTCAGCCGCATCTTCCACCAGCCCGATGTGCCCGTGGACGTGGCCCGCCGCCAGGTGGAGACGCAGGACCACGGTTTGGACCGCGCGCTCGATGTGAAGTTGATCGAGAAGTGCCTGCCGGCGCTGGAGCGTGGCGAGAAGGTCCAGTTCATCGCCGAGACGCGCAACGTGAACCGCACCGTGGGCGCGATGCTCTCGGGCGAGCTGGTGCGCCGCCATGCCGAGGGGTTGCCGGATCACACGATCTTCATGCAACTCGAAGGCACCGGTGGCCAGAGTTTCGGTGCGTTCCTGGCCAAGGGCATCACCTTGTACCTCATCGGTGACGCGAACGACTACACCGGCAAGGGCTTGTCAGGCGGTCGCGTGATCGTGCGTCCGAGCATCGATTTCCGCGGAGACGCGGCGCGCAACATCATCGTCGGCAACACCGTTCTCTACGGGGCCACGAGCGGTGAGGCGTTCTTCCGCGGTGTCGCGGGCGAGCGCTTTGCTGTGCGCCTGTCGGGTGCCACGGCGGTCGTGGAAGGCACGGGGGATCACGGCTGTGAATACATGACCGGTGGCACCGTGGCCGTGCTCGGCAAGACGGGTCGCAACTTCGCGGCTGGCATGAGCGGCGGGGTGGCCTATGTCTATGACGAAGACGGGCACTTCGCGAGCCGCTGCAATGCCTCGATGGTGTCGCTCGAAAAGGTGCTGACTGCCAAGGATCAGGAAGCCACCGGTGACAAGGCGACGTGGCACCTCGGGCAGGCCGACGAGGTCACGCTCAGGAAGCTGCTGGAGGATCACCACCGCTGGACGGGCAGCCTGCGGGCGCGCGAGATCCTCGACAAATGGGCGGAGTCGCGAGGCAAGTTCGTAAAGGTCTTCCCGAACGAATACAAGCGCGCACTCGGCGAACTGCACGCCGCCCGCCAGGCCGGCGAGACCATCGCCAAGGCCAAGGCATCCGACAACAAGCCCGCAGGCGGCAAGAGCCGCGCGAAGGCCTGAACCCGCATACGCCAGGAGTCATCAAGCATCATGGGAAAAGTCACCGGCTTCATGGAGTACGAGCGTCTTGAAGAGGGGTACGCCCCGGTTCAGGAGCGCGTCAAGAACTACAAGGAATTCGTCATCGGGCTCAAGGTCGATGAGGCGAAGATCCAGGGTGCCCGCTGCATGGACTGCGGCACGCCGTTCTGCAACAACGGCTGCCCCGTCAACAACATCATTCCGGACTTCAACGACCTCGTGTACCGCGACGACTGGAAGAACGCGATCGAGGTGCTGCATTCGACCAACAACTTCCCTGAGTTCACGGGGCGGATCTGCCCGGCGCCGTGCGAGGCGGCATGCACGCTCAACGTGAACGATGATCCGGTCGGCATCAAGAGCATCGAGCACGCCATCATCGATCGTGCCTGGGCGGAAGGTTGGGTCCAGCCCCGCCTGCCCAAGCTCAAGACGGGCAAGAAGGTCGCGGTGGTGGGTTCCGGCCCCGCAGGCATGGCAGCGGCCCAACAGCTGGCCCGGGTGGGACACGATGTCACGGTGTTCGAGAAGAACGACCGTGTGGGTGGTTTGCTGCGTTACGGCATTCCGGACTTCAAGATGGAGAAGTCGCACATCGATCGCCGCATCGAGCAGATGAAGGCCGAAGGGGTGACCTTCCGCACCGGTGTGATGGTGGGGGCACTGCCTGCGGGCAGCAAGGTGACCAACTGGGCCACCGAGACCATCTCCCCCGACGATCTCAAGGCACAGTTCGACGCCGTGCTGCTCGCTTGTGGTGCTGAACAGCCTCGCGATCTGCCGGTGCCTGGGCGGGATCTCGAAGGCGTGTACTTCGCGATGGAGTTCCTGCCCCAGCAAAACAAGGTCAATGCGGGCGACAAGCTGAAGGCGCAGTTGCGGGCCGACGGCAAGCGTGTCGTGGTGATCGGCGGCGGGGACACCGGCAGCGACTGTGTGGGCACCAGCAACCGCCATGGCGCCACGAGCGTCACGCAGTTCGAGCTGACGCCGATGCCGCCGGAGCAGGAGAACAAGCCGCTGGTGTGGCCGTACTGGCCGCTCAAGCTGCGCACCAGTTCGAGCCATGAGGAAGGTTGCGAACGCGAATTCGCCATTGCCACCAAGGAGTTCATTGGCGGCGAGGGCAAGGAGAAGAGCAAGCTGAAGGCCGTCAAGACGGTGCGGGTGGAATGGGCCAACGGCAAGATGACCGAAGTGGCCGGTTCCGAGGAGATTCTTGCGGCGGACATGGTGTTGTTGGCCATGGGCTTCGTGAGCCCGGTGGCGAGCGTGCTCGAGGCCTTTGGCGTCGACAAGGACGCACGCGGCAATGCGCGCGCCAGCACGGAATTCGTGGGTGGTTACGCCACGAACGTGCCGAAGGTGTTCGCTGCGGGCGATGTTCGGTATGGCCAGTCGCTCGTGGTCCGGGCGATCCGGGAAGGGCGCCAGGCGGCGCGGTCAGTGGATGAGTTCCTGATGGGGGCGAGTGACTTGCCTCGTTGAAGTGCGGCCCGCAAGGGCCTTTCCAATTAAAAAGGCCGCCCAACGGGGCGGCCTTTTTAATTTCAATTGGAGTGGGTCATCGTTCTCGGAAGCCCACGGCACCTCGTGAACGGTGCCGTTGCTACCGCTGGCGCATCAGTTCGGCTGTTTGAGCTGACGCCAGTTGATGCGGCTGACACCGTCAAAACTGCTGGACTTGAGACGGATGCTCTCTGGCGCTCCCTTCTGGTACCCCACCGTGATCGCGTTTCCGGGGGATTGTGAGAGCGGTGGGCCGCCCACCGGGGGTTGGGGGTCAGCCACAATGAAGATCTCGGCCACCACGTCGTCACGGTGAATCATGGCCACGAGCGTTTCCGTGCCGCCCACTTTCTCGACCAATTGGGTCTTTCCGGTGGCGATGTCCACGCCATAGGTGTCGCTGGAGCCCGACGGCGAGCAGGCGTCTCCCGAGGGCAGGGTGGAGGCAAACGCCACGACCCCGTTGAAGGTGTTCGAATTCACGGCCATGCGCGACGCGATGCCATTGGAGGCCGTGCCGAAATCCATGTACCAACCCATCGGGCGGGACGCGCTGATGGTGATGCCGGTCATCGTGTTCGTGAGTTGGACCAGGTTGTTTCTGGTGATCGGGAACGATACCGAGCTGGGCAGATCGCTGGCGGTATTGAAGCGTGTGGTGGTGCCGTCGGCGATGGCATAGAAGCTCTGCGTTTCGGTCGAGCCGATGTCGGAGGTGTCGAGGAGTCGGCCGGTCCCGATCATCACGTAGCGCACGCTCGTCTTCGGGTGCACGCCCACCGATGGTGCGGTGGTGACGGGCTGAGGCACGCCCGTTGTTCCCAGTGTGGCGATCTTCGTCGGCGGCGCATAGATGCCCGACGAGCCACGCACGTCAAGCCGCCACACGTTGCCCAGCAGATCGCCTGCATACACAGACTCTGCGAGGTTGTCGGTGTAGTCCTGGACCCACGCCACGGCATGAGCCAAGCCGGTCTGCTCGGAGGCCGAGCCGGATCCGGTGCTCACCGTCTCCAGCAGTTCCCCGGTCCTGGGGTTCACAAAGAAGAAGTGCCCACCCCCGTCCGTGTTGTTGTAGCCCGAGGTGAAGATCACGACCCAACCATATTTGGCGGTCTTGGTCACGATCGGGGCCCCGTAACTGAAACCGAGCTTGGCGGTCACGCTGGCGGGGGTGCTGGCGTTCGGGAATTCCCACATCACCTTGCCTGCCACAGCAGCTTCCGAGGTCATGGCATCCGGGTTGGTCACATCGATGGCATAGAAGGACTTGCCGCCCTTGCCAAGACCACCGATGAGCAGCGTGTGCCAGTCAGGGGCTGCGCCGACGGTTGCACCGACGGTTTTGGAAAAATTCACGTCGAACACGCGGGGCGTGCTGTCCACGTAGTAGTGGTGAGTGAAGTTGGGATTGCCCAATGCAGCCAGGCCATCGGTGCCCGGAGCGGTAGGGCCGTTGAACAGTGCGCTGGGCACATAGGCAAACTGCTCGGTGCCGCCACTGGCACTGGTGATCGATCCATTGAAGGCGTGCAGCATGCCGTCATTTGCGCCCACGTACACCATGGGCATGCGGTTCGCATACGTCGTCTTGAACGCGGAGTAACCGGGGTTCGCCGCATCGGAGTAGGGGAAGGCCGGCCCTCGGACGGCTGTTGTCTTCGAGCCAGAGATGTCACCAAGGAGCGACGTGCGGATTCGATAGCCCTTGGCCCCGGCCATGGACGATCCTTGCTCGTTGCTGCGCTCGCCGCGGAGGTAGTTGAGATACTCCGCGCCGTCGGTGCCTGCGCCGTAGGCTGTGTCAAGTGCGGTCAACTGGCTGGTGGAGATCTTGCTGCTGCCTGAGCTCCGGAAGGCCACGCCCGTGGAACCATCCCACGAGACCACGCGACGGTTGGTGTTCCAGCCGGTGCCGGTGAGTTGCGTTGCCAGTTTCTCGCTGGCCTTCCATTTCTGGGTCAATACCAGCGCCTGGTTGGCGTCGAGCGTCAACTCGTTCGCGATGATCTCGCCTGTCCAGCCGTTGGCATCGTACTGGGCGCTGTAGGCGGCATTGCCCGAGGCGGTCAACTGGGGTGAAGCAACCGCCAGGCCCGTGCTGTTGGCCTTCATGTCGCTTGCGATCGACGCGAATGCATTGGTCAGGCCGGCGATCATCTGGTCGGCTTTGGAGGCGTAGAAGTAATTGTCCGGGCGCTTGTTTCCAGAGCTGAACAGCGTGTCGCTGTTGTTGTGCCAGGTGGACTCGGCCGGGGCCGACGCCGCCGTGTAGGGCGAGTAACCGTTCGGCACCTGGAAGCCGCCGTACTTCGTTGCAAGGAAGTATTGGTTGTTCGGCTTGTAGGCGCCGTATTCCAGCACGTCGAGCCAATAGGTGCTGATCGTCTGCATGCCCTTGGTTTGCGGTACGGCGGCATTGTCAGGACGGATGTCAACCGTGTGCGAGTCGTAGGCCAGGCCAGCGATCAGTGCAGAGTTGTTGTTGCAGCAACCGTTGTACGGGTTGGTGGTGCCCAGGCTGCCGCCCAGGCCTTCGAGCGAGCCGACCTTGTTCGTGGCCGTCACGGCGTCCACCGATGTGTCGCTGACGATGGACGACGGCTTGGCCGGTTCATTGCCGGTAGAGGTTGTACCCGGGACGTTCTTGTCCGCATGGGTGTTGACGTCACCCACGCCCAGGATGTAGTTCTTCTGGCACCAGTACTGAATCGGGTCGTCCCAGTTGGTGATCACTGGAAAACCGTCGACCCAGGTCGCCTTGGTGCTGGCGCTGGCGGCCCCGGGTGCCGACCATTCCGGCACATTGCCGAGGTTCTTGAAATACCGCACGGCCGCGTAGTAGAGCTCGCCTACGGGGTCGTAGGTCTTGTAGCTGCCCGGATTGATTTCGCCGAACTTGTTCAAATAGTTGATCACGCCACTGTTCGAGACGGTCACGCCGAACAGCGTGGCTGTGTCGGACGCGTCGGTCGCATCGGGGTTGCCGACGAACACACCGGTGTTGGCGTCCCACTCGGTCTTGGTGTTCGCAATGTCCGTCAGGCCCGGGCGTGGCTGCATCGGTCCGACGAACTTCTGACGGGCCCGGAGCACACCGCCATCGCGCAACAGGTTGCTGTCATTCAAGTATCCAAATGCACTGAAGCGAATGCGCTTGGAGTACTGCTGGATCAGCCCCTCCGGCTTGTAGTTGCTGCCGTACGCGGTGCAGTTGGATTCCACGCCGCCGGAGCCTGCGGAGTTGTCGCAGACCTTGACGCGGACGCTGACCTCATAGACCGTGGAGGAGTTGTATGCGTTCGCAGGGTTGTAGGCCGTCGGTGTCCCGCCGGCATTCACGTCGCCGCTCGTGGAGAAACGCATCTTGTTGCCGAGGCCCTGGATGCGTGTGGTCAGAGAGTTCACCGTGAAGGGCGTGGCGCCGCCCACGAGCGTCGAACTGCTGCCGCTGACAGGCACGCGGCGATCGGGGAAGTTGCCGGTGCCGCCCTGGCCGGTGGCATACGCTTTCTCGATGACGGTGAGGGTCGCCGTGTCCTTCACGCGGTAGCCGCCCGTCAGCGCCCACCGGAACGGGTCGATGGTCTGCATCGTCGCCCAGTTGAGATAGCTGCCGCTCCACTTGCCCGAGCAGACGTGGCTGGAGGCCGATCCGGCCGGATAGAAGTAGCGGTCCGCCTCTGTCGCACTGTAGTTGTACAGGTAGCACTTGTTCGGATCGAAATAGCCGAGGAAGCTCGTCGCCGTCGCGTAGTCGCCGATGTTGGCCACGCTCACGGCGGTGGGGTACTCGACGGACAATGCGAGCGCGAGGTTGCCGGGCACCGATCGGTTGCTGAACAGCGGCTCATCGGCAAGCAGCGTGGTGGCGCTGGATGCCAGGTTCGAGAACGCGCCGAGCGACATCAGCGCTGCGGCGACCAGCGCGGTGCGACCGGCGGCTTTGACGCCGGAACGCCGGGAGAAAGCGTTGGAGTTCATTCTCATGCTCGCTTCAACGGGTGACTGAAGTTTGGAAAAAGGCCAGGGTGTTCCGCGGGCCGGTCACCCGAACGCTGACGCGATACACGATCTGGCCGGGGACGCCCAGGGCGCAGGTCTGCAGGTTGTCTGACGTACATCCCGTGGACGGGGAGGTGGCCGCGGCGCACAGGTTGCCCAGCGTGGTTTCGTCCCCCGCCTGGGTGCATTGGCGGTCGATGACGTAGCGGATGTTTCCCCAGGCGACGTTGGTTGTCGGGTCTGTCAACGCGATGTCATTCGTGGCGGTCATGCTGAGGCTCGCGAAGACCGTGTTGTCTATCAATGCATTGGGAATGCCTTGTGCGTTGCTTGGCAGGACGGAGGCCGAGTAGTTCGCGGCGGGCATGTTGGCGGCCCGGCTGGCCGACGTGGCCAGGGGCCCGGTCTGCAGCAGCGTACGCACCACGGGGATGACGCGTTCGCTCTGGTTGGCCAAGTCGCGCTGGAATGCCAGGTTGCCGGACTGGAACAAGGCCGTGTCCGTGGAGCGCACGAGGGCCACGCCGGCCAGCATCAGCACCATCAGCACGATCAGGCTGATGATCAGCACGGCGCCCCGCTGTCGTTCGCCTGCAGAGGAATTCGGTCTTTTCATGGGATCAGGTTGTTTCTGACGGGAATGACGGTTTCCACGACCCGATACCGGTAATTCCGCTGGGTGATCGGAATGGTCAGGGTCAAGCCACCGGGCACGCTCCCAAAAAGGGTGAGCTGGTCGGGCGCCACTTCGGCCAGCTCGGGGTGGGCCAAGTCCGTCTCGGGAAGCGGGCTGCGGACAATCAGGGCCAGTCGGATGGCGAGGATGCTGCGGAGATCGGCGTTGGCGGCCGCGGAGCCGCTGCGCAGCGTGGCCGCGCCCCATCGAGGGCCGCTGGGAGCGACCCAGGCATTGACCGTGCGCACGGGCTGGTTGGTCGTCGGGTTGATCGTGGCGCCGGCGGTGGTGTCGACGCCATACAGCGCGTGCATGCGGAAAATGCCTTCTGCGACCGGCTGTGGGGTGGCATTGCCGTTCAATTGCAACAGGTCCAGGCTGTTGAGCAGCAGATTGCTGTCGACGGCATACACAGTGAATTCGGGCCTGTTGGTGTTGCCGCCGTTTCCGAGCATCGACACGAACTGTCCGCCGGTCACCAGCTGGCTCAGGTTGACCGAGGCGCCGGAGAGGCTGTAGTACGTGCCTGCCAGCAGCAGCTCCTGGCTCGCACCGTTGTCGGCATTCGAGTGCGTCGAGGTGACCTGGGACATCAGGCACGGACCACCCGGGCTGCCGATCAGCACCAGGTCGTTGGCCTGGTAGCCGATGGTGTTGCGCAGCCGCAGCCGATCGGTGATGCCTGGGTTCGGCATGACGCGCCCGGCGGTTTCGCCATAGCCGGCGTTGCCCGACATCACGGTGATCATGTCGGAGGTCTCCGGGGAGGTTCCGGCGCCCTGATCGACGATCACCGGCGCGAGTACGGGCGCCACGGTGGCCGTTGCGAACGGGGCGCTGAAGGGCGCGGGTGAAGGGAGAATGATCGTGCCGCTTCGCACCACGTTGAGTGGGCAGCCATAGCTCTCGTTCCAAGACGAAACAAAGCCCGAACCCGCGCTGCGGATGGCCCTGTCCAGCGTGTAGTTGACGAATGCCGCCCCCTGCGCCGTGTCGTTCGAGGCCGTGGTGGAGCGCTTGCGCCCTTCGCTCGCAATCAACACCTGGAAAATGGCGAGGGACACCATCATGCCGATCGCCACCGCCACGAGGAGCTCCACGAGGCTGAAGCCCCGCTGGCGCGAAGGCGCGCAACCCTTCAATGCCTTCATTGCGTCACCTGCGTCACGAAGCTGTTGGTGCTGCCGGCGGGCATGTTCGTCGGTTGCCAGGTGATGGTGATCGTTGCCAGGTTGCTGGCGACGGTGACGGTACCGACGCCTCCCGGCAGACCCGTCTGAGGGTTCGATCCCGCATCGACCCGGAGCTTCCAGGCATCCACCGTGGCCGTGTCGAGGGTGATCGTTCCACTCGTCCACATCGTGGTCACGAGTTCGTCGGCCAGGAGCGACGCCCGGGTGCGATCCTCACTCGCGATGGAGTTCTGGACGGAGCGGGTGTACATCGCCACCGTGCCGAGCAGTCCGATGGCGAAGATCAGTATGGACACGAGAACTTCGAGCAGCATCATGCCGCCCTGGCGCTTGGGGGGGGGAAGAGACTTTTTCATGGTTCAGCAGCCGTCGGGGGCCGTGGCTGAGAAGGTCTTGTCGGGGTCGCACATGCGGATGCGGCCGCCCACGGATACGGAAACGCGCAGCGTCTTGGCGGATGCGGCGTTGGCAGCGAAGCTCACATCGACCGTCAGGGTGTTCGTGGTGCATATGGCGCCGGTCGGTCCCGGCATCCCGTTGGGCATCAGCGTGCCGGTCGAGCCGAAGCACACTGCATTCACCGCGTTCGTATTGACGGCGATGCCTGCCGTGAGGTCGCCCATCGGTCCGCCGCCGATGAATCGCGCCGGGTCGCCCGTGACGGCCACCGTCTGCGCGGACCAGTTTGTGCCGTTGGCGGTGGGCGTGGCGTCCAATGCCGGCGTGGCGTTGGTGAACGTCAGGACGACTTGACGTCCCTGGCGGATGGCTTCGTTCTGGGCCAGGCGCAACCCGTTTTGCAATGCTTCGGCGGTGCTGCGCACCCGGGCGTTGCGGATCCATTCGGTCACCGAGGGGACGACGAGTACCCCCAGGATGGCAGCGATGGCCATCGCGACCATGAGCTCGATCACGTTGAAGCCGTGCCCGGGCTGACGCAAGGGCTTCAGCACGTCTGCTTCCTTTTGAGGATCCAGCAGGTGTTGGGGGTCGCCGGCGTCCAATCTGTCACGGTGGTCGTCGTCCGGCGCAAGTCCGTCTGATCCACGGTGAAGCTGAATCCATTCATGTTGCCGGAACCCGTAGCGAGCAACGTATAGGCAGTTGCGTTCGGCCCGACCGAGCATGAAATCACGAACTTCCCGAAGGTGCGCTGCCCGGCCGGACGCAGGCACGGCGACACCCGTGTGGTGGTTGGAGTTGTGACTGTGTCGAACGTCCGGTTGTCCTGGAAATGCCGCTCCATGTCGGCCTTCATCGCGTTCAGGCCATTGGTGGCATCGACCAGCTGGCCACGGATGACGTAGTCACGGTAGCTGGGGAGTGCAATGGCCGACAGGATGGCGATGATCCCGACGGCAATCATCACCTCGATGAGGGTGAAGCCGCGTTGGCGCTGAAGGGCATGGGGCATGGTGGTGCGTGGGAGCATTTCAGACGGTTACAGTGTGCCGGCGCCGCCGCCATGGCGGGCCCCGCTCGTCTTGTGCAGCCGACCGTTCGTCGTCGGACATCCGGTGCTGCGAGAGGAATTCCACACGGAACATCGCTTGTTGGACCTTCAGGCAGCCTTAAACCCAGCTTCCCGGCATGCCCTATCATCGGCCGTTCGCGGACAATCCATCAGGCCGCAAACTTTTCAAGGCGAATGAGTTCCCCCCCCGTCGATTCACCTGTCGTTTCTTCCGTCCCGCTGATCGAACTGCGCAACGTGACCTGTGGTTACGGTGACCGGGTCATCCTCGAGAACGTGAACCTGACCGTGCCCCGTGGCAAGGTGGTGGCGCTGATGGGCACTTCCGGCGGGGGCAAGACAACGGTGCTGCGCCTGATCGGCCGCCTGCTCGCGCCGATCAGCGGCCAGGTGCTGTTCGATGGCGTCGACTTGGCCACCCTCGATACCGATGGCCTCTATGCGGCCCGCCGCCGCATGGGCATGCTGTTCCAGTTCGGTGCGCTGTTCACGGACCTGTCCGTGTTCGACAACGTGGCCTACCCGCTTCGCGAACATACCAGCCTCGACGACAGCATGATCCGCGACCTGGTGCTGATGAAGCTCAATGCGGTGGGCCTGCGCGGCGCGCGTGACCTGCTGCCATCGCAGGTCTCGGGCGGCATGGCACGCCGTGTGGCGCTGGCGCGTGCCATTGCGCTCGACCCCGAGCTCATCATGTACGACGAACCCTTCGCAGGCCTCGATCCCATCTCGATGAGCGTGGCCGCCACACTCATCCGCGACCTGAATCACGCGCTCGGGGTGACGAGCATCGTCGTGTCCCACGACGTCGACGAAACCTTCCTGATCGCAGACCAGGTGGTGTTCCTCGCCAACGGGCGCATCATCGCGCAAGGCACGCCCGATGACATGCGGCGCAGCGAGGACCCGCTCGTGCAGCAGTTCGTCGGCGGCCAGCCCGATGGTCCCGTGCGCTTTCATTACCCGGCAGTGCCTCTTGCCGAGGATTTCCGCATGGGAGGGGCTGCACGATGAACTGGCTCCGTCCTGCCGTGGTGGGCCTGGCGGTGCGCAGCAAGCTCGCCGGCATCGGCGAGGCCACTCGCCTCTTCTTTCAGCTGATTGCGCTGGCGGGCGCCACCTTCGGGCGCTTGCGCCTGGTGGTCGACCAGATGTTCTTCATCGGCAATCGGTCGTTGTCGATCATTTCCGTGTCGGGCCTTTTCGTCGGCTTCGTGCTGGCGCTGCAGGGGTACTACACCTTGCAGCGCTACGGTTCCGCGGAAGCGGTGGGGCTGCTGGTGGCCTTGTCGCTCGTGCGCGAACTCGGCCCGGTCGTGACGGCGCTGCTGTTTGCCGGGCGTGCGGGAACATCGCTGACCGCCGAGATCGGCCTGATGAAGGCCGGCGAGCAACTCGTCGCCATGGAAATGATGGCCGTGGATCCTGTCAAGCGCGTGCTCGCGCCTCGGTTCTGGGGCGGCATCGTCGCCATGCCACTGTTGGCGGCTGTGTTCAGTGCGGTCGGCATCCTCGGAGGCTGGCTGGTCGCCGTGGTGATGATCGGCATCGACGCCGGCTCGTTCTGGTCGCAGATGCAAGGCGGGGTCGATGTCTGGGCCGACGTGGGCAACGGCATCGTCAAGAGCGTGGTGTTCGGTTTTACCGTGACCTTCATCGCATTGCTCCAGGGATTCGGCTGCAAGCCCACGCCCGAGGGCGTGGCCCAGGCCACCACCCGCACGGTGGTGATGGCCTCTCTTTCCGTGTTGGCACTGGACTTCGTGCTGACCGCCATGATGTTTTCGATTTGAGGAGCAATGACGATGCAGAAATCTCGTCATGACGTGTGGGTGGGGCTGTTCGTGCTGATCGGCGCGGCCGCCATCGTGTTCCTGGCGCTGCGCGCTGGCAATCTGCTGAACCTGAACTTCGGTGAAACCTACACCGTGGTGGCCCGGTTCGACAACATCGGCGGGCTCAAACCACGTGCCGCGGTCAAGAGCGCCGGTGTGGTGGTCGGCCGGGTGGAGTCCATCACGTTCGACGGCAAGACCTTCCAGGCGCGCGTGCAGATGCAGCTCGAGAAGAACGTGGCGTTTCCGAAGGACAGCATTGCCAAGATCCTGACTGCGGGCTTGCTCGGCGAGCAGTACATCGGTCTCGAGCCGGGCGTCGATGAGAAGGTGCTTGTGGCCAATGACACCATCAAGCAGACCCAGGATGCGGTGGTGCTCGAGAACCTGATCAGCCAATTCCTCTACAGCAAGGCAGCGGAACCCGCACCGGCAGCCGGGTCGGGAGCCAAGAAGTGAAGCGTCTCCTCGCGACCTGCCTGGCGGCAATCGCCTTGTCCGTCACGACGGGCTGCGCAACGACCACCGCCACGACAGCAACCTCTGCCACCGGGGCGCCCAATGTTCAGGCGCCTCAGCCCCCGGCCTCGAAGGACGATCCCTGGGAGCGTTGGAACCGCAAGGTCTACGGCTTCAACGAGGCGATCGATGCGGCCGTGATCCGGCCTGTGGCCACGGCATACGAGAAAGTCGTGCCCCAGGTGGTGCGCACCGGTGTCAGCAACTTCTATGGCAACTTCGCCGACGCATGGTCGGCCGTGAACAACCTGCTGCAGGGCAAGCTGGCCGACAGCGCGCAAGACGTGATGCGCGTGGGAACCAACACCTTGTTCGGCATCGGTGGCCTGTTCGATGTCGCCACCGAGCTGGGCCTGGACAGCCAGCGCGAGGACTTCGGACAGACCCTCGGATACTGGGGATTCAAGCCGGGACCGTACATCGTCTGGCCGCTCCTCGGTCCGTCGACCCTTCGAGATTCGTTCGCGATCCCGCTCGACCGCTATGTCAGCCCGGCGTTGGCCTTCTCCGATGACGGCACGCGCTTCTCGCTGGTCTTCCTCGGGTTGTTGAACGACCGTGCCAACCTGCTTCCCACGAGCCGCATGCTCGACGGCATGGCGCTCGACAGATACGTCTTCGTGCGCGATGCCTATCTGCAGCGGCGCCGCAGTCTCGTCTACGATGGCAACGAGCCGCAATCGGAGGAAGAAGCCTTCGAGGCGGATCCTGAGCCGCCGGCGGACGCAGCATCATCGCCGGCGCAGTCTGCTTCGGCGCCTGTCGCGGGAGCTTCGCAAGCAGGCAAATGACAGCGGGCCGCCGGGCAATGACAACCGAAACCCTGCGGGCTGCGTTGTGTGGCGAGGTGGCGACCGGAGAGAACGCTCTCCCCGCCATGCCCTCCAATGCCGGCTTTCCTCTGCTGGCGAACTGAAAGGAATCTGAATGCGTATGCAACGTTTGATGTCGTGGGTGGCCGCCATCGGTTTCGTGGCGGTGAGCGGCGTGGCCCAGGCACAACAGGCCCCCGATGCGCTCGTGCGCCAGGTGTCCGGCGAAGTGCTGGATGCGGCCAAGGCCGACAAATCGATCCAGGCCGGGGACTTCAAGAAGATCTCTGCCCTGGTGGAAAGCAAGGTGTTGCCGCACGTGAACTTCACGCGCATGACGTCCAAGACCATCGGGCCGCAGTGGAACAAGGCCACCCCTGAGCAGAAGCAGAAGGTGCAGGAAGAATTCCGCACGCTGCTGCTGCGTACGTACGCCGGCGCCTTGTCGCAAGTGAAGGACCAGACGGTCGAGGTCAAGCCCGTGCGCGATCTGTCCGACGAATCCAACGTCCTGGTGCGCAGCGAGATCCGCGGCAAAGGCCAGCCCGTGCAGCTCGACTATCGCCTCGAAAAGGCGGGTGACGCCTGGAAGATCTGGGATGTCAATGTCGGTGGCCTGTGGCTCGTCACCACGTACCAGGGCCAGTTCAAGCCCGTGCTGAGCCAAGGCGGCATCGATGGCGTCATCAAGCTGCTGGTGGACTTGAACGCCAAGGCCGCGGCGGCCCAGGGCTGAGCCATCGGTGATGCTGATCCTGCCTGCCACCATCACCAGCCGTGAAGCTCGCGACACGCAGCGCATGCTGTCGCAGGCCTTGCGGCAGGAAGCCAAGGCGTCTGGCGAGGCGGAAATCGCGGTGGACGCGTCCGGCCTCCAGCGTTTCGATTCCGCTGCGCTGGCGGTCTTGCTCGAGTGCCAACGCCTCGCCAAAGCGTGGGGGAAGGGTTTCGTGGTGCGCCAAGCCCCCTCCAAACTCTCCGACCTCGCGCGGCTCTACGGGGTGGACGCCTTGTTGACGCCCTCGGACAAGCAGGCGGCCTGATCCGTTTGGCCACATCTGACGAAGGGCGCCGCAGGCGCCCTTCGGCTTTCAGGGGTTCACTGCTCTTCGTCCCATGCGAAGTTGTCGCGTGCGACCAATGCACTCGCGGCGGCCGGGCCCCAGGTTCCGGCGGCATAGGGGCGGGGGCCGGCGGAATCCCTGCTCCAGGCCTGCAAAATGGGTTCGACAAAGCGCCACGCCTGCTCCTGTTCGTCACTGCGCACGAAGAGGTTCAGGCGCCCGGCGAGCGCGTCGAGCAGCAGGCGTTCATAGGCCCCCACCCGGTTCTGGGCGAATGCCTTGTCAAAGTCCAGGTCCAACGAGACAGGTGACAGCGGCTCCTGCTGGTTCGCCCCCTTGGCGGCGAGCAGGTGCAACTCGAGGCCGTCCTCCGGTTGGAGCTTGATCACGAGCTTGTTCGGTCGGCTCACTCCCGGGAAGATGTTGTGCGGCGTGGGCCGGAAGTTGACGACGATCTGCGCTTCATGCGCTGCCAGCCGCTTGCCGGTGCGCAGGTAGAACGGCACGCCTGCCCAACGCCAGTTCTGCACCTCGGTGCGCAGTGCGACGAAGGTTTCACAGCGGCTGTCGGCGGGCACGTCCTGCTCCTGCAGGAAGCCCACAGCTGGCTGGCCTGCCGAGGTTCCTGAGCGGTACTGGCCCCGAACGACGTCGCGCACGACGCTGTCGTCATTGAAGGGCTTCAGCGAGCGAAGCACCTTCAGTTTCTCGTCCCGGATGGCGTCGGCATCGTTGCTGGATGGCGGCTCCATGGCCACCATCGTGAGCAATTGCAGCGCGTGGTTCTGGATCATGTCGCGCAGCGCGCCGGTGCGGTGATAGAACTCGCCGCGGGTACCGACGCCCAGGCCTTCAGCCAGGGTGATCTGGATGTTGGCGATGCTTTCGCGGCGCCACAGCGGCTCGAACAGCGCGTTGCCGAAGCGCAGCGCCATGAGGTTCTGCACGGAAGGCTTGCCGAGGTAGTGGTCGATGCGGAAAGCCTGGGTTTCGCTGAACACCGAGCGCACCACGCGGTTGATTTCCTGCGCGCTGGCCAGGTCGTGGCCGAGCGGTTTTTCGAGCACGACCCGGATGTGCGGGGCATTGAGGCCGGCGACGCCCAGCTGCTGGCAGATCATCGGGAACAGGTGAGGGCTCGTCGCGAGGTACAGCACCACCGTGTCGCTGGTACTGCGGTGCTGGAGCCACGATTTCAACCGTTCGTAGTCGGCTGCCTGGGACAGATCCATGCGCCGGTAGTGCAGCAGCTCAGCGAAGCGGGCGAATTCGTCGTCGCTGGGCCGCTTGGCCCCCTCGACGTCCTGGAAGCGGGCTTTCAGCCAGGCGCGGTATTGGGCGTCGGACAGCTCTTCGCGGGCCACCGACAGGATGCGGCCGCCGGGCGGCAACTTGCCATGGCGAAAGGCCTGAAACAGCGCGGGCATCAGCTTGCGCCACGTCAAGTCACCGGTACCGCCGAAGAAGACAAGGTCGAAAGACATCAATACAGTCGGGTGTTGCGGATGCAAGGCATGGTGCCGAAGTATCCTGGGGGCGTCAACGCGCACTGCGCTCTAATACGGCCCTCCGGTGGAACCATTCGAAATGAACCAACTCGACCAACTCAAGCAGTTCACGACCGTCGTCGCCGACACCGGCAACTTCAAGGAACTCGCCGCGTTCGCGCCGCGGGATGCCACCACCAATCCGTCCCTGATCCTGAAGGCCGTGCAGCAACCCGACTATGCGCCGCTGCTGTCCGAGACGGTGGCCGCCCACAAGGGCGCGCGGCTCGATGCGTTGGTCGACGAGGTGCTGGTTCGCTTCGGTCTCGAAATCCTCAAGGTGGTGCCGGGGCGGGTGTCCACCGAGGTCGACGCTCGCCTGAGCTTCGACACCGCCGCCACCGTGGCACGCGCACGCCGCATCATCGCACTGTACGAAGCGCGAGGCATCACCCGTGATCGCGTGCTGATCAAGATCGCCTCCACGTGGGAGGGCATCCAGGCCGCGCGCATCCTCGAACACGACGGCATCCATTGCAACCTGACCCTGCTCTTCTCGTTCTGCCAGGCCGTGGCCTGTGGCGAAGCCGGCGTTCGCCTCATCTCGCCGTTCGTGGGCCGCATCTACGACTGGTACAAGAAGTCCGCCGGCGCCGGGTGGGACGAGGCCGCCCATGCGGGCGCGAACGACCCGGGCGTCCGATCGGTCAGCCAGATCTACACGTACTACAAGAAGTTCGACATCGACACCGAGGTCATGGGTGCGAGCTTCCGCAACCTCGGACAGATCCAGGCGCTTGCCGGCTGTGACTTGCTGACCATCAGCCCGGACCTCCTCGCGCAGCTGAAGGCCACCGAAGCGCCCTTGGCGCGGGTGCTGGACCCGAATGCGGCCAAGAACGCTCCGCTGCACGCCATCGTCCACAATGAGGCGAGCTTCCGCCTGGCACTCAATGACGACGCGATGGCCACCGAGAAGCTGGCCGAGGGCATTCGCGCCTTTGCGGCCGATGCAGGCAAGCTCGACAAGATGATCGAAGGGCTCGCCCGATGAGCATGCGCTGCGACCGAACCGAAGCCTGGGCCGCGCTTGCCGGGCACTTCGAGGCCCATGGCCGCGATTTCGACATCCGCGAGGCCTTCGCGCGCGACCCGGGCCGCTTCGATGCCCTCGGGTTCGAGGCCCCTGGCTTGTATGCCGACCTGTCGAAGAACCGCATCGACACCGCCACGCTGCATTTCCTGCTGGACCTGGCCCGCGAATGCGGAGTCGAGGCCCGGCGTGACGCCATGCTGCGCGGCGACGCCATCAACAACACGGAAGGCCGCGCGGTGCTGCACACGGCGCTGCGGGCGCCGCGCGGCAAAGGGCCCTTCAGCAATGAAGTGCACCATGTGCTCGATGCGATGCTGACCTACGCCGAGCAGGTGCGTGACACTGCCACGAGCGGCATCCGGCATGTGGTCAACATCGGCATCGGCGGCAGCGACCTCGGACCGCAGATGGTCATCCCGGCGCTCGATGCCTTTGTTCACCCAGGCCTCACGTTCCATTTCGTGTCCAATGTCGATGGCCACGACATCACGCCCGTGCTGCACAAGCTCAAGGCGTCCGAAACGCTGTTCGTGATCGCCAGCAAGACGTTCACCACGCAGGAAACCATGGCCAACGCGAAGGTCGCGAAAGCCTGGTTCGAAGCGCAAGGCGGCACCGACATCGCCAGGCACTTCGTGGCCACCACCACCCATGTCGAGGCGGCCAAGGCGTTCGGCATCACCACCACCTTCGGGTTCTGGGACTGGGTGGGCGGGCGCTACTCCATGTGGTCGGCCATCGGGCTGCCCATCGCCATTGCCATCGGCGGTGACCACTTCCGCGAGCTGCTGGCAGGTGCGCATGCGATGGACCGCCATTTCGCCCAGACGCCGGCCCCCGAGAACTT
>Ga0207679_10000579_pt1 | contig 24440 bp, 14 predicted proteins | sample KBSC73metaG_FD_184320 | JGI IMG/M metagenome (GOLD analysis project Ga0207679, IMG submission 184320) | Corn rhizosphere microbial communities from Kellogg Biological Station, Michigan, USA - KBS C7-3 metaG (SPAdes) (version 2) | ecosystem: Host-associated > Plants > Roots > Rhizosphere > Soil ... | reverse complement strand
AGACCCGTGACAGCCACGCGGCCACCTGGCCATCCACATGCCAATGCATCGCAGCGGCAGTGCACAGGACGAGCGCACCGAACACGCGCCGCAGTGCACCGCTGAACCGCGCCGCCCGCGTCACCCGCCGGGCCAGGGCCTGGCCACCGTACGCGATGGCGAGCATCGGCACCCCGGCGCCCACGGCGTATGCGAACAGCAGGGGCGCCGCCTCGGCCGGCGGCCGGGTGGATGCGAGTGCGAGGATGGATGCCAGCACGGGGCCGGCACACGGTGTCCACAGCAGCCCGAGGCTGCTGCCCAGCACGAGGCCACCCCACGGCCCGCCGCCCGCCCGATCGCCCCAACGCAGCGCGACATCACCGAGCACGCCCAGCCAGGGCCGGCCGGCGCGGGCGGGCGCCAGCAGCACGGCACCCAGGACGGCCAGCACGACGATGCCGACCGTGCGCAGCATGTCCTGTGACAGGCCGAACACCCGGGTGGTGGCGGCAAAGGCCAGCACGACCGCCGAGAACGTCAGCACGAAACCCAGCGTGATGAACAGCGGGCGGTGTCGGCCGCCCTGCAAGGTGGCGGCGCCGAGCAGGATGGGCAACGCCGGCAGCACGCAAGGGCTGCCCACGGTGGCGATGCCGGCGCCAAAGGCCAATGCGGTCTGCAGCATGACGGCGGCCTCAACTCAGCGTGCAGCCGCACGGGGCCAGACCTGGGTGCCGTCGAACCCGGGCAGGTCCGTTGACACCCGCACCTGCAGCGAGTCACCGGTGGCGGTGACGTGGCAAGGGTACGTCTTGCCGTTTTCCCGGTTGTAGAGCTGCCCGGCCCAACGGGTGGGCGTGCCATCGGGCGCCTTCTCGTCGGGCACGAGGTCGTGCAGCACGGTCATGCCGAGTGGGGGCCGGGTGTCGACGGGCTTCATCGCACCGCCGCCCGGGGTCATCGAACGGTTGCCCAGCACCCGGCTCACCGTCCCGCACCAGGCCGGCCCGCAAGGCGCAATGTCGACCTCCAGGTTGCCGCTGGCGGTAATCCAGCGGCCCTCCAATCCGGGCGCTGCCGACGCGGCGGCGGACAACAACAGGGCCGACAAGGCCCCGGCGAGGCGGGCAATGGTGTTCATCAAGCTCTCCGGTGAAAAGACAGGTCCGCATTGCACGGCGGTGATGTCTCGGCGATGTGTCCGGCCGGGCGGCGGGTGTCGCGGCGTGTGTCACACCAGGCTGCAGACAAAGAGCGATACACAGGCCGAGCGATTCCCGGGTAACGTCCCGCCATGGACACCCCGGATCACCTGCTCCTGGTCGACGACGACCGCCAACTCGTGGAGCTGCTTGCTCAATACCTGGAAGACGGAGGCTTTCGTGTCAGCACCGCGGCCAATGCCGCACAGATGCGCGCCGTGCTGGCCGGCGCCCGCATCGACCTCATCGTGCTCGATCTGATGCTGCCGGGTGAGGACGGCTGGTCCCTGTGCCGACAGCTGCGAGAACGCGGCAAGGCACCCATCCCGATCGTGATGCTGACCGCCCGGGGCGATGAGGCCGACCGCATCCTCGGTCTCGAACTGGGGGCAGACGACTACCTGACCAAACCGTTCGCATCGCGCGAGTTGATGGCACGTATTCGCGCCGTGCTGCGCCGCACGCGCATGCTCCCGCCGAACCTGCAACCCGTGCACCAGGCGCGCGAGCTTGTGTTCGGCGACTGGCGGCTCGACACCATCGCGCGGCACCTGCTCGACCGCGACGGCACGCTCGTGCCACTGACCGGTGGGGAATACCGGCTGCTGCGGGTGCTGCTGGACCACCCACAGCGCGTGCTCACCCGCGACCAGTTGCTCAACCTCACGCAGGGGCGCGATGCCGACGCCTTCGATCGCTCGATCGACCTGCTCGTGAGCCGGCTGCGCCAGCGCCTGCGCGACGGGTCCCGCGAACCGCGATACATCAAGACGGTACGCAACGAGGGCTACGTGTTCTGCGCGGACGTGCAGGCGGCAGAGTCTGCATGAAGCGGCCCTGGCCTGCCACGCTGTTCGGCCGCGTGGCGCTGATCGTGTGCGGCGGGCTCGCGCTGGCGCACGTGCTGACGTTCTGGATCATCCTGCGCGAACGCGGCGATGCGGGCCAGACGATGATGCGTGCCTACTTCGGGCGCGACGTGGCCGCCGCCGTGGCCATCCTCGACCGGGTGCCGCCGGCCGAACGCCCGGCCTGGCTGCCGCGGCTGGCACGCCAGACCTACGCCTACCGGCTCACCGACGCCCCTCCTGCCGACCCGGTCGGCCCCGAGGTGCAATGGATGGGCACCGCCGTGGCCGATGTGGTGGGGCCGGCGCGGGTGGGCCCCGTCGGCCGCAGCAGAGAAGGCACGCTGGTGCTTCCCTTGCGCCTCCAGGACGGTGCACCGCTCTGGCTGGAGCTGACGCCGCGCCAGGTGATCGTGTCGCGCACGACCATCGTGCTGCTCGGGCTGCAGTTTCTCTCGCTCGCGCTGGCGGCATGGTGGGCGGTGCGCATGGCCGTCAAACCGCTTGGCCGGCTTGCAGCCGCAGCGGATGCGCTGATGCCCGGAGCCACCGCCGCAGACCTCGACGACGGGCACGGCCCCCGCGAGGTGACCCAGGCCGCCCGGGCCTTCGACGCGATGCAGCGCCGCATCGACAGCCACCTGGCCGAGCGCCTGCAACTGCTCGCCGCCATCTCGCACGACCTGCAAAGCCCCATCACGCGCATGACGCTGCGCACCGAGCGCGTGCCGGACGAGGCCCTGCGGGCCCAGTTGCATGCGGACCTCGCCGCGATGCAGTCGCTCGTGGAAGAGGGCCTCGCATATGCCCGCACCGCCCATGCATCCCGGGAACCGCCCTGCGCGGTCGACGTCCATGCGCTGCTCGACGGGATCGTCTGCAACGCCGTGGACGCCGGGCACCGGGTCACCTTCCGGGGCGAATCGCCCCTGACGCTCGTGACCCGGGTGCAGGCGCTGCGGCGTGTCGTGACGAACCTGCTGGACAACGCCATCAAGTTCGGCGGCGATGTCGAAGCGGCCGAAGTGGCGGTCATGCGCAGGGACGACACCATCGAGATCTCGGTGCGCGACCGCGGCCCGGGCATCCCGGCCGCCGAGCTCGGCGCGGTGATGCAGCCGTTCTACCGCGTCGAAGGCTCCCGCAACCGCGACACGGGCGGCACCGGACTCGGCCTGGCCATCGCGCAGCAGTTGGCCGGCGTGCTGGGGGGCGAGCTGGTGTTGTCGAACCGCGAAGGGGGCGGGCTGGAGGCGCGTCTGGTCCTCATCACCGCACAAGACAGGGCGTGAAGATCCGTCAGCCGGCCATGAATGGCCGGACGGGGCCATTCGTCGGTGATTCACCGACATGCGCAGGCACTTCACTCACTCGTGCTGTATCGATTCTGAGCGTTTCCCGAGGAAGCCAGTAAGCTGAGTGTCACGCGGGCCCCAAACAAGACAAGCGGGAGGCTGCCATCGACATCCGACGCGTTCGGGCGGTCTCTCGCCGCACCTGCGACACCGCGGCCTCACTGCTCGCGGTGCTGCTGATTGCAGTTCCACCCGCCGCCGCTGAAGGCAGCAACGGCATCCCGGTCGATCGCCTCGCCCGCGACCCGGTGCTCGATGGTCTGATCACCGCCGCCGTGGCCAACCATCCGGCGATCGCCGCCAAGCGCAGTGGGGTGGCCGCGGCCCGGTTCGACATCGACGCCGCACGCGGCCAATATGCCCCCTCGCTGTCGACGCTGCTGCGCGGCGGCAGCGGCAGCAATTCGCAGTACGGCAGCACGGTGCGGGTGGACCAGCGCCTCTATGCCGGCGGCCGGCTGGATGCCGAACTCGACAGTGCCGCCTCGCGGCTCGACGCGAGCCTGTTCGATGTGCAGCAGGCCGCGCTGACGCTTGCCGAACAGGTGGTTGGCGCATACCAATCGCTGCAGGTGGCCGAGGCGCAGGAGCGCGCGATCGACGCCTATCGGAGCCGGCTTGAAGAGCTCGCCGCGAGCCTGGCACGGCGGATCGACGGCGGCGCTTCGCCGCGCAGTGATGAGTCGCTGATGAACGCCCGCATGGCCGAATCGGCCACCACCCTGACGAGCGCCCGCACGGCGGCGCTGGTGGCTCAGACCGTGCTGCGTCGCCTGGCCGGCCCGGCTGCCGGCTCGGCCGCGAACGCGGCACCGGTGCCCGAGACAACGGTCCCTGCGACGAGCGTGCCCATCTGCGCTTCGGACGCCGGCGGGGAAGCCGCGCGACGCGCCGCGGTGGATCGCCATCCCGCACTGATGCGCAGCCTGCAGGATGTCGAAGCGGCGCGCTTCGCGCTCGAAGGCCAGCGCTCGACGCTCAGGCCCAGCGTCACGCTGCGTGTCGAACGGCCGGTGGGCGGCGTGCCTGAAGGCACCCCCCGCGGCGCCCGGGTGGCGCTGGTGCTCGAATACACCACGGATGCGGCGCTCTCGGCCGCCTCGCGCATCGATGCCGGTGCGCAACGCCTCGTGGCGCTGCGCGATGAAGCCGAATCCCTGCGGCGTGAGATCGAGCAGCAGTTGCTGGCCGAATGCGCCGAATACGCCGGCATCGTCCGGCGGCTCCTGAGCCTGGCCGAGGTGCGGCGCCACACCGGCGACGTGTTGTCTTCCTACACGCGGCTCTTCGGTGCCGGCAAGCGCGCCTGGCTCGATGTGCTCAACGCCGCGCGCGAGGATTTCGAGAACGAAGAAGCGGCGTTCACCACCGCCGCCACCTTGCGTGGCTCGGCCTATCGCCTGGCGCTGCTGGGCGGTGATTTCGCGCTCGGACAGCCGGGGCCTGAGGGTCCGGCCGAATACCCCTTGCTGCGCGTCTTCGCCGGGAGTCCGCCTTGAGTTCATCGACCGACCACCGCCTCGACTGGCTCGCGCAGCAGCTGCCGCGGCTCGTACCGCATGCGCGCGCGCCCAGCCTGCAGCAGCGTCGCGCCCTTGGGGCCGTTGGGGATGAGCGTGCCGCGCTGGCCGGGCTGTGCGCCGCGGCCGGTCTGGAGACACCGCACTGGTCGCCCTTCGCCGATGCCAGCGCGTTGCCGCTGCTCGCGCTGCGCCAGCAAGCCGGGCCGGCGGTTGTGATCGCCGAGGCGGGTTCCGATGCCTGGCTCGTGCAAACCGAGGCCGGCACGCAGCGCCTGTCGTGCGCGGATGTCGGCGAAGCCCTGTTTTCGCCGCTGCGCGCCACCCCGGCGCCCGGCGGTGCGCCCACCAGCGCGCGGGCGCTGTTCCGCCGCGTGCTGTCCGCGCAGCGTGCGGCCTTCGTCTATGCGGCGCTGGCTTCGCTGGCCGCCAACATCGCGGCACTGGCCGGCTCGATGTATTCGATGCAGGTGTACGACCGCGTGATCCCGACACGCGGCCTGTCCACGCTGACCGTGCTGCTGATCGGCGCGCTGATCGCCTGTGCCTTCGAGCTGGTGATCAAGCAGGCGCGCGCGGCGGTGCTCGAATCGGCCGTTCAGCGCATGGACGAGACGCTCTCGCATGCGATCTTCCAGCGCCTGCTGGCGCTGCGCATCGACCAGCTTCCGCCCAACGTCGGTTCTCTCTCGGCGCAGCTGCGCGGCTATGAATCGATCCGCGCCTTCGCCATCGCGGCGACGATGTACGCGGTCATCGACGCGCCGTTCGGCCTGCTCTTTCTCGGCGTGATGGCACTGATCGGCGGGCCGCAGCTCGTGGCCGTGCCGGCCGTTTTCTTCGTGGTGTCCGTCCTGGCGGGAAGCATGTTCCGCGCGCGCATCGCGGCCCATGCGGCCGGGGCATCGATCGCGGGCAACCGCAAGGTGGGCCTGCTTGTGGAAACCATCTCGGCGGCCGAAAACATCAAGGCCGCCGGCAGCGGCTGGTCGCAGTCTGCCCGGTGGAATGCGCTCACGCGCGAGGCGATCGACGACGATCTGAAGATCAAGCACCTGAGCGAGACCGCTTCGCACACGGCCGGCTTTTTTCAACAGGCAAGCTATGTGGTGATGATCGCCACGGGCGCGTACATCGCTTCTGCCGGTGAAGGCCTCACCTCCGGCGGCCTCATCGCCTGCTCCATCCTCTCGGGCCGCGTGCTCGGGCCGATCAGCCTGTTGCCCGGGCTGATCGTGCAATGGGCGCACGCGCGCATCGCGCTGGACAACCTGGAGCGCATTTTCGCGCTCGAGGGCGACCACCACGGCGTGGCTCAGCCGCTCGTGCCCGCGCGCCTGGAAGGCCACTTCCGAATCGAGGACGTGAAGTTCGCCTACCCGGAGCAGCCCCACGCGTTGGCACTGCCGCTGCTGCAGATCGCCGCCGGCGACAAGGTGGCCATCGTCGGCCCGGTGGGCGCGGGAAAAAGCACCTTGCTCAAGGTGATGGCCGGTCTCTACAAGCCGCAGCAGGGCCGCGTGCTGATCGACGGCCTGGAAATCCAGCAGATCGCCCGCGAGCCGCTCAGCGCGCAGCTCGGCTACCTGCCGCAGGAAGTGCGGCTGGTTTCCGGCACCTTGCGCGACAACCTGGGCCTGGGCCTGCCCGATGCCGACGACGAGACGATGCTCACCGCCTGCCGCGCCACCGGCTTGATCAGCCTCGTCACCAGCCATCCGAAGGGCCTGGATCTGCCGATCGGCGAAGGCGGTTGCGGCGTCTCCGGCGGGCAACGCCGCCTCATCGGCCTGACGCGGCTGGTCCTCGCACGGCCCGCGATCTGGCTGCTCGACGAACCGACGTCGGCGCTCGACGACACGACCGAACGCCAAAGCCTCGCGCTGCTGCGCGAGGCGATGCAGCCGGGGCAGACGCTGGTGGTGGTGACGCACCGGCCGCAGGTGCTGGCGCTGGTGGACCGCATCGTCGTGCTGACCCGCGGCGGCATCGCGCTGGACGGGCCGCGGGAGGCGGTGCTGCAGGCGCTGAGCCAGCCGGCGCGCACCGCAGCGCCCTCGCCAGGCCCGTCCCCCGCCCGCGCGCCGGAGGCCGTCGCATGACCTTGCTGGCCCTGCCCCTGACACCGGCGGCAGTCCGCGGCCGCCGCATCGTCATCGTGGCGGTCGCCTTGCTCGCAACGGCGTTCCTGTGGGCCGGCACTTCGGAGATCGAACAGAACGTGCGCGCCCAGGGCCAGGTGATTGCCAGCGCCCGCACGCAGGTCGTGCAGAGCGCGAACGACGGCGTGATCGAACACTTCGCGGTGCGTGAAGGCGAGGCGGTGCGCAGGGGCCAGCTCCTCGTGACGCTGGAGCGCAACCAGGCCGCCGCGGCGCAAGGCGACAGCCTCTCCAAGGTGGCGGCGCTGAAGGCCCAACTCGTGCGGCTGCGGGCCGAGGTGTTCCAGCGCCCGCTCGATTTTCCGCCGGAGGTGCGCCAGCACCCGAGCTTCGTCGCCAACCAGAGCGAACTTTTCAACCGGCGCCGGCAGGCGCTGCATGCGGAACTCGCGGCGCTCGAACACAGCCGCAGCCTCGTACAGAGCGAGCTGGACGTGATGCAGCCCCTGCTCCAAAGCGGCGATGTCGGCAAGGTGGAGGTGATCCGGCTGGAGCGTCAGCTCGCCGAATTCAACGGTCAGATCGGCAACCGGCGCAACAAATACTTCCAGGATGCGCAGGCCGAGATGACCAAGGCCGAGGAAGACCTGGCGACGCAGGAGCAGCTGCTGTCCGAACGGTCGACAACACTGGAGCGCACCGAATTGCACGCCCCGGCCGACGGCCTGGTGCGCAAGCTCGCAGTCACCACGCCCGGTGCGCGCGTGCGCGCCGGCGACACGGTGCTCGAACTGCTGCCCACCGGCAGCCGGTTGATCGTCGAAGCCAAGCTCAAGCCGGCCGACCGCGGCTTCATCCGCGAGGGCCAGCCCGTGACAGTGAAGCTCGATGCCTTCGACTACGCCATCTACGGCACCCTCCCGGGCCGCGTGAGCTACCTCAGCCCCGATGCGCTCACCGAGGCGACCAAGGGCGGTGAACAGATTTACTACCAGGTGCAGGTGGTGCTCGACGACACCGCCGACCACCACGGGCGCATCCAGATCCAGCCGGGCATGACGACGACGGTGGAAATCCGCACCGGCACGCAGACCGTCCTGAAGTACCTCACCAAGCCGGTCACCAAGACCCTCTCCGAATCACTCACCGAGCGATGACCTCGGTGTCCGCGCCAGTCCTTGTCAGTGGACCACGATGAAACTCTCGATCAGACAAGCCAATGGCACCGAGACGCTGGTCGACGTGGGCCCGGAGGGCCTGAAGCTGGCCGCCCAGCGCGGCTGTACCTACCGGATCGTCGACGAGTTCACGATGAAGACGCCGCGCACCGCGATCGTCAAGCGGGTCGACGACGATCTGCTGCTTGACGGCGGCACGCCGCAGGCGGAGGCGGTGCAGCTCACCGGCTTCTTCGACGAATGCCGGCCGAGCGACCGCTGCTACGCGGTGCTCGACACACCGCACGGCAACACCGGTGAGCCGGAAGGCACGGTGACGATCACGCAGGACGGCGAGCAGGCCGCCGGCGCGCTGCTGCCTGGCCAGAGCGCGCTGCTGCGGCCGGGGCAGGAGCTCATGCTCGCACCGGGACACGCCATCGAACGCACCGCCGCGGCCGACAGCCCGGCCGCAGCCAATGAGGACAACCATTGGGGGAGGATCGCCCTGGGCGCACTCGGCCTGGGCGCGCTCGGTGGGTTGGCAGGCGGTGGTGGCGGCGGTGGGCAATCGGCGGCGCCCGAGGCGCTGACGATCAAGGGCGTCGTCGTCGCCGGTCCGATGCAGGCCAGCACCGTCGAAGTGCTGGCCTACGACAAGGACGGCGTGCTGCTCGGCCGCACGCTCGTGGGGAACTCGGGCGACTACGAGATCAGCGTCGCAGGGCGCGGCGGCTATACGGGACCGGTGCTGCTGGTCGCGCGCGATGTCGACGACAGCGCAGCCAACAACTACATCGACGAGCGAACCGGCGAGCTGACCAACCTCGGCGCCAGCCTCGCGGCGCTGGGCGTTGCGGCGGCGCCCACCAACCTGATGACGATCAACATCACGCCGTTGACGCAGCTCGCCGCCCACCAGCTCGGCATGAATGCCGACGCAGGGGGCGCCGCGCTGGCGCCGCCAACCGACACGGCTGCGATCACCGCCGCGAACAAGGCGGTCGGGGAGCTCTTCGGCGTGACCAACATCCTCGGCAACGTCGTCACGATCCTCGACCCCGGTTACCACGACGCCCATGGCGACCCGGCCGCCTATGGCGCCGCGCTCGCGCGCCTGTCGCAGATGGACGCGCACTACGGATCGATCGCGAACACGCTGGCGCATGTCTCTGACCTCATCGCGGCCGGCAACGTCGGCGACCTCACCCAACTCTCCACCTCGCGCACCTTGCCGAGCGCCACCAACCGTGCGGCCGCCGAGGCGGCGCAGGACGCGCTCGGCCTCGGCCCAGTCAACGCGACCCATGCCGACGATGCCAAGGTGGCGATGGCCTTGTCCGCCAACGCCATCGGCGGCGACATCGTTCACTTCACGGTCACAGGACCGTCCGGCAGCGTGCTGGTGGTCGAGCGGACCGTCACTGAGGACGACGTGGAACGCGGCCATGTCATCTTCACGATCGGGCGCGAGGCGCTGGCCCAGGCCGGCAGCGGCACGCTGGTGCCGAGCATGGTGGTCACCGATTCGGAGGGCGGCAACGGCAGCCCGCTGATCGCCGGCGCGGCCTTCATCGCCGACCTGGTGCCGCCGACCGCCGTGGCGACGATCGATGCGCTCGGCAACGACACCGGCCTCGCCGGCGACTTCCGCACGACGGTGGCCGTTCAAACCGTCAACGGCCACTACAGCGGCACATTGGGCAGCGGCGAGCGCATCGAAGTGAGCGCCGATGGGGTGAGCTGGGTCACCGCGACGCTCGGCGGCGATGCGCAATGGAGCGCTTCGGGCGTGACGCTGCGAGCCGGCACGCAGGCGCTGCAAGTGCGCGTCATCGATGCCGCCGGCAACACCCACGCCGGCGCGAATCACGGCTGCACGCTCGACGCCTCCCGCATCGATACCACGGCAGTGATCACGGCGGCCGACGACAACGCGCCGGTGCACCAGTCCTTCACCGGCGCCCTGTCCACGGGCAGCAGCACCGACGACACCACGCCCACCCTGCGCGGCACGCTCAGTGCGGCGCTCGCCGATGGGGACGTGCTGGCCGTCTACGACACGCAAGGCGACGTGACGGCGCGGATCGGCGAAGCCGCGGTCAACGGCACCCGCTGGACCTTTTCCACCGCCACCTTGGCATCCGGAACACACGCCTTCTTCGTGCGGGTCGAAAGGCCGGCGAGCGCTGCGAGCAGCGATGCCTCCTCGGAACTGACGCTGCACGAGCAGGCGGTGACCATCGCCATCTCGGCCCAGACCAGCAGCCCGCGCCAGCCCGTCGTCGAGGGCACCCTGGCGAGCAGCACGCTCGGGAACGGTGAAGTGATCGCGGTCTACGTCGACGGCGAGCGGGTCGGCCAGGCGCAGCGCAGCAGCACGCACTGGGAATTCGCACTGCCCTCTGCGCTGGCCGACGGCACGCACACGCTGGTCGCCCGCATCGAGGACGAGGGGACGCACGAAGGCCGTGTGATCAGCAGCGCGCTCGCATGGACGGTCGGTCCCGAGCCGGTCGTCGACGCGCCCACGCTGACAGTGGCTGCCGCGAGCGGCGGCGAAGACCAGGCGATCGGCCTGTCGATCAGCGCATCGCTTGTCACGCCGGTGACCGGCGAGACGCTCGCCATCACCATCTCCGGCGTGCCGGCCGGTGCCATCCTCTCTGCCGGTACGAACAATGGCGACGGCACCTGGAGCCTCACGCCGGCCCAGCTCAGCGGCCTCGCGTTCACGCCGCCGGCCGACTACAGCGGCTCGATCGCCCTCACCGTGACGGCCACGGCTGGTGTCGGCAGCACACAAGCCATCAGCACCGCCAGCCTCGCGGTCACCGTGGCCCCCGTTGCGGATGCGCCTGCCCTCACGGTGGCGCCGGCCTCCGGTCTCGAAGACCAGCCGACTGCGCTGGCCATCGCTGCCGCACTCGTCTCGCCCGCCACCGGCGAAACGCTCAGCATCACGATCTCCGGCATGCCCTCCGGTGCCGCGCTTTCCGCCGGCACCGACAACGGCGACGGCACCTGGAGCCTCACGCCCGCCCAGCTCAGCGGCCTCGCGATCACACCACCAGCCGACTACAGCGGCTCGATCGCCCTCACCGTGACGGCCACTGCCAGTGTGGGCGGCACGCAAGCCACCAGCACCGCCAGCCTCGCGGTCACGGTCGCCCCTGTTGCCGACGCGCCCACCCTCACCGTGGCACCGGCCTCCGGCCTCGAAGACCAGCCGGTGGCGCTGATCATCGCCGCCTCACTCGCCTCGCCGGTCATCGGCGAAACGCTCAGCATCACGATCGCCGGCATGCCCTCCGGTGCCGCGCTTTCCGCCGGCACCGACAACGGCGACGGCACCTGGAGCCTGACCGCAGCACAACTCTCCGGCCTGACGCTCACACCACCGGCCGACTACAGCGGCTCGATCGCCCTCACCGTCACGGCCATTGCCAGTGCGGGCGGCACACAAGCCACCAGCACCGCCAGCCTCGCCGTCACGGTCTCCCCCGTTGCCGATGCGCCCACCCTCACCGTGGCGCCGGCCTCCGGCCTCGAAGACCAGCCGATTGCGCTGACCATTGCGGCCACACTCGTCTCGCCGGCCACCGGCGAGACGCTCAGCATCACGATCGCCGGCATGCCCTCCGGTGCCGCGCTTTCCGCCGGCACCGACAACGGCGACGGCACCTGGACCCTGACCGCCGGACAACTCTCCGGCCTCACGTTCACGCCGCCCGCCAACTACAGCGGCTCGATCGCCCTCACCGTGACGGCCACTGCCGATCTCGGCGGCACGCAAGCCACCAGCACCGCCAGCCTCGCAGTCACGGTCGCCCCCGTCGCCGATGCGCCCACCCTCACCGTGGCCCCCGCCTCCGGCCTCGAAGACCAGCCGGTGGCGCTGACCATCGCTGCCGCGCTCGCCTCGCCGGCCACCGGCGAAACGCTCGGCATCACGATCGCCGGCGTGCCCTCCGGTGCCACGCTTTCCGCCGGCACCGCCAACGGCGACGGCACCTGGAGCCTCACGCCCGCGCAGCTCGCCGGTCTCACGCTGACCCCGCCCGCCAACTACAGCGGCTCGATCGCCCTCACCGTGACGGCCACGGCCGGTGTCGGCAGCACGCAGGCCACCAGCAGCGCCAGCCTCGCGGTCACGGTCGCCCCCGTTGCCGATGCGCCCACCCTCACCGTGGCACCCGCCTCCGGCCTCGAAGACCAGCCGATTGCGCTGGCCATCGCAGCCGCGCTCACCTCACCGGCCGCAGGCGAAACCCTGAGCATGACCGTGGCGGGGGTACCGGCCGGCGCCACGCTCTCGGCCGGCACCGACAACGGCGACGGCACCTGGACCCTCACGTCCGCGCAGCTCGCCGGTCTCACGCTGACACCACCCGCCGACTACAGCGGCTCGATCACGCTCGCCGTGTCGGCCACCGCCCAAGTCGGCGGCTCCCAGTCGACCACCAGCCACAACCTTGCCGTCACCGTGACGCCGGTACCGGACGCACCCACCGTGGCCGTCGCACCGGCCGCGAGCATCGCCAACACGGCCATGGCAGTGACCATCTCCCCTGCCTGGCAAGACACCGACGGATCGGAAGCGACATCGCTGACCATCTCCGGCGTACCTGCGGGCGCGAGCTTCAACCGAGGCAAGCTCGTCTCGATCGCCGCCGATGGCAGCACCACCTGGTCGCTGGCCGCGGGGGATGTGACCGGCCTCACGCTGACACCGGCGCACGATGCCTTCGGCCACTTCAGCCTGGCGGTGAACGCCATCAGCACCGAGCTGGCCAACGGTACCGAGGCGACCGCCGGTGCCGCCCTGGCCGTCACCATCGCCGACGTCCGCGGCGCACCGAACCTCAACCACGGCGACAGCACGATCGTGCTGGCATCGGCCTCCGGCCTCGAAGACCAGCCGCTCGCACTCGACCTCTCCAGTGCCATCGGCGCGCTCCGCCTCGGCGCCGAATTGCAGGCCGTGGCCATTGCCGGCCTGCCTGCCGGCGCGGTGCTGAATCACGGGGCGCTCCAGGTCGATGGCTCCTGGCTGCTGGCACCCGCCGATCTCAGCGGCCTCACGCTCACCACCGCAGCCAACGACAGCCCGAGCTTCACGCTCACGGTCTCTTACGGCGCCGGCTTAGGCTCGCAGGCGACGACGATCAACGGCACCTTGGACGTGAGCATCGCCGGCGTGGCCGACACGCCCACACTGTCGGTATCGAACGTCAGCACCGCCTACCGTACGGCGGCGCCGCTCACGATCAGCGGCGCACTGGCCGACAGCTCGGAATCGCTCTCCTACATCATCTCCGGCGTTCCGAACGGCGCCATCCTGTCGGCCGGCCTGCAGAACGGCAACGGCTCGTGGAGCCTCCTGCCTGCCCAACTGAGCGGCCTCACCATCACACCGCCGATCGGCTACAGCGGCGTCATGGCCCTCGGTGTGACGGCGCAGGCCCTCGAGCCAGGCGGCAGCAGCGCTTCAGTCACCCAGACCTTGAACGTCACGGTGGCCGCCGAAGTGCCCCCGGTGCTGACGGGGCTGATGTTGACTCCGGTGAGCGGCCAGGAAGACACGGCGATCACGATCGGCACCAGCCTCGTCGGAATGAACATGCTGGGCGCGCTCTCGGCCACCTTCAGCGGCGTGCCGTCCGGCGCCACGCTCTCGGCCGGCACACGCAACGGCAACGGCACATGGACCGTGGGCGTCTCGCTCCTCTCCACGCTGAAGCTGACCCCGGCCGCCAACGACGCCAGCGACATCACGCTGGGCATCTCGGTGAAGGTGCTCGGCATCACGACACAGATCGGCATCCTCAACGTGCGTGTCGACGCCGTGGCGGATCAGCCGTCCGTCAGCTTCTCAGCCCCGGCCGGCACCGAGGACCAGTCCGTCGCGCTGACGATCGGCGGCAGCCTGACCGATACCGACGGCTCGGAGTCGCTGTCCTTCGTCGTCAGCGGGCTGCCGGCAGGCTCGCGCCTTTCGGCGGGCCGCTACAACGCGACCACCGGCGAATGGCTGCTGTCCAGCGCCGATCTCACCGGTCTCAGCCTGCAGCCGCCGGCCAACCTCAGCGGCACCTTGGCCTTTCAGGTGGCGGCCGTGGCCACCGAGCTCGAGGGCAGTCGCAATGTGAAGATGCAGAACGTCAGCGTGACGCTGGCGGCAGCCAGCGATGCACCGTTGCTGCAACTCACGGCCGCACACGGTGCCGAAGACACGACGATCCCGCTCAGCATCGGCGCGGTACTCCGCGACACCGACGGTTCCGAAAGCATCACCGGCGTCACCATTTCCGGCCTGCCGGCCGGCGCCACGCTGAACCATGGAACGGCGCTCGGCGGTGGCGCCTACCAGCTCACCTCCGCCCAATTGAGCGGTCTGGCGCTGACGCCGCCGGCACACTTCACCGGCGACTTCAGCCTGAGCGTCTCGGCCACCAGCCAGGACGGCAGCGCGACCCCGGCCACCACCACCGGCAGCCTGGACGTCTCGGTGGCCCCGGTCGTCCTGCCGCCGCTGCTCACCGTGCCCGAGCTCACGGTGGCGGGCGGCACCGTCGATCTCTCCGGGGTCTCCGTCTCCGGCGACGCCGGCGAATCGCTCGCGGTCACGTTCGCCAACCTGCCCACGGGCGCGGTGCTCTCGGCCGGAACGAACAACGGCAACCATTCCTGGACGGTCGGCTCGGACGAACTCGCGGGCCTCAGGATGACGCTGCCGGTGGGCTTCAACGGCCCATTGAACGTGGCGGTCGTCGCGACAGCGCATGAAGGCAACAGCCAGGCGATCAACGGCATGTTCACCGTGTCAGGCGACCACCAATTGCTCGACCTGACACTGATCGACGGCCAGGCACAACCGCGCACTGCCACGATCCGCCTGGGCAACCATGACAACGGTGTGAAGCTTGCCCTGGAGGACGTGCTGCAAAGCGGCAGCACCGATGCCTTCAACGCCGGCACGGGATGGAGCGGCGTGAACGGCAGCGGCAAGCAACAGGTCGTCATCGAAGGGGATTCGGGCAGCGTGACGATGACCAACGGCAGCTGGTCGTACGCGGGCACCGTCAGCCACGGCGGCCAGGACTACGCCGTCTACGAGGATTCGACGCACATGGCGCAATTGCTCATCGATGCGAACCTCAGCCGGATCGGGCCCTTCGGTGTCTGATGGCTGTGCCTGACACGAGGCCTCAGATCGACATCCTCTGCCGCACCCCGTCGGTCGCCATGTCGCGGCCCACGCCTCGCTGGACGACTTCGCCGCGCTCCATCACGAGGTACTGGTCCGCGATGTCGGCCGCGAAATCGTAGAACTGCTCGACCAGCACGATGGCCATCGTGCCGCGTTCGGCCAACATGCGGATCACCCGCCCGATGTCCTTGATGATGCTCGGCTGGATGCCTTCGGTGGGTTCGTCGAGGAACAGCAATTTGGGCCCGGCTGCGAGCGCCCGTGCGATGGCAAGCTGCTGCTGTTGCCCGCCGGACAGGTCCCCGCCGCGGCGGTGCAGCATCTGCTTGAGCACCGGGAACAATTCGAAGAGCTCCGAGGGGATGGGCGTACTGCCAGGCTGGTACGCGAGCCCCATGCGCAGGTTTTCTTCCACGGTGAGCCGGCTGAAGATCTCGCGCCCTTGCGGCACATAACCGATGCCCTTGCGCACCCGCTGGTAGGGCGTGTCGTGCGTGATCGGCCGACCGTCGAACTGGACGGTGCCAGTCTTGACCGACACCACGCCCATCAGACTTTTGAGCAGCGTGGTCTTGCCCACGCCATTGCGCCCCAACACCACCGTGACCTCGCCCAGGCGCGCCTCGAACCCGACGTTGCGCAGGATGTGCGAGCCGCCGTAGTACTGGTTGATCCCTTCGACTTTGAGCATGTCGCTGTTCCTGGTTCAGCGGCCGAGGTAGACCTCGACGACTTTTTCGTTCGCCTGCACGTCGGCCAGCAGACCCTCGGCGAGCACACTGCCCTCGTGCAACACGGTGACCTTCTTGCCATTGCGCCCGCCCTGTGTGAGTTGACCGATGAACTTCATGTCGTGCTCGACGACCACCAGCGAATGGTTTCCTTCGAGCGATAAAAACAGCTCGGCGGTGCGTTCCGTTTCTTCATCGGTCATGCCGGCCACCGGTTCGTCGAGCAGCAGCAGCTTCGGGTCCTGCATCAGCAACATGCCGATTTCGAGCCACTGCTTCTGGCCGTGGGACAGCAAGCCGGCCAGACGCCGTGCGCTTGATTGCAATTGGATCAGCGCCAGCATCGCGTCGATGCGGTCGTGCTGCTTGCTGTTGAGCCGGAACAACATCGATGAGCGCACGCCCCGGTCCGCCTTGAGGGCCAGCTCCAGGTTTTCGAACACGCTGAGGTGTTCGAACACCGTGGGCTTCTGGAATTTGCGGCCGATGCCGACGGACGCGATGTCGTTCTCGCGCAGGCGCAGCAGATCGATGGTGGAGCCGAAGAAGGCCTTGCCCGCATCGGGCCGGGTCTTGCCGGTGATCACATCCATCATGGTCGTCTTGCCGGCACCGTTGGGTCCGATGATGCAACGCATCTCCCCCGCACTGATGCTCATGCTCAGCGCGTTGAGGGCCTTGAAGCCGTCGAAGCTCACGGTGATTTCGTCGAGGTACAGGATGGCTCCATGCGTGGTGTCGACGACCCCTGGCTGCACCACGCGGCCGTAGCTGGCATGGCGTCCGCCGCTCGGTCCGGCAGGCTGTTTCTCCCGTGCATCCTGCAGCGCCTTTGCGCCGGCTTCCATCAATTCGGGGGTCATGCCGTCGGCTCCGTGGATGGCTTGTCGCGCCCCAGCTTGCGCGCCAGGCCCACGATGCCCTGCGGCAGAAACAAGGTCACGGCGATGAACAAGGCGCCCAGGAAATAGAGCCAGAACTCGGGAAAGGCTTGCGTGAACCAGCTCTTCGCGCCATTGACGAAGAAGGCCCCGACGATGGGCCCGACCAGCGTGCCGCGTCCGCCCACTGCCGCCCAGATCGCGATCTCGATGCTGGCCGCAGGCGCCATCTCGCCCGGGTTGATGATGCCCACCTGCGGCACGTACAGCGCGCCGGCAACCCCGCACATCACCGCCGAAATCACCCAGATGGACAGCTTGTAGCGCAACGGGTCGTAGCCGGTGAACATCACCCGGCTTTCGGCATCGCGGATGGCCTGCAGCACGCGCCCGTACTTGCTGCCCACGAGCCAACGGGCGAGCAAGAACGAGCCGATGAGCGCGAGGCCCGTCAGCACGAACAAGGCCATCCGCATGGTTGGCGTGGCGATCGGCATGCCGAGAATGCGCTTGAAATCGGTGAAGCCATTGTTGCCGCCGAAGCCCGTCTCGTTGCGAAAGAAGAGCAGCATCGCGGCGTAGGTCATCGCCTGCGTGATGATCGAGAAGTACACCCCCTTGATGCGAGAACGGAAGGCGAAGTACCCGAACACGAACGCGAGCAGCCCGGGCACGAGCACCACGAGCAGCACCGTGGCAAGGAAGCTGTCGCTGAGCGCCCAGTGCCACGGCAAGGCCTTCCAGTCGAGGAACACCATGAAATCGGGCAGGTCGCTCTGGTAGTTGCCGTCACGGCCGATCTGCCGCATCAGGTACATGCCCATGGCGTAGCCGCCGAGCGCGAAGAACACGCCATGGCCGAGTGACAGGATGCCTGTGTAGCCCCAGATGAGGTCCATCGCCAGCGCGCAGATCGCGTAGCACATGATCTTGCCGGCCAATTGCACGGCATAGTCGCTCAGGTGAAACGGGCTGCCGGCGGGCACGCTCAGGTTGAGCACGGGCGCCAGCACGAGCACCAGGCCGAGCGCGGTGAGCACACCCGTCCAGGCCCTGGGTGTCAGAAGCCGCGCCTTCGGCCCGCGGGCCATCAGCGCCGAGGTGTGGAGAACGGCGCTCATGCCCGCAAGTCCTTCATGTCAAGGCGGATGGTCATGCTTCGGCGCTCCGGCCCTTCATCGCGAAAATGCCCTGCGGCCGCTTCTGAATGAAGATGACGATGAAGACCAGCACCATGATCTTCGCGAGAACGGCTCCCTGCCAGCCTTCGAGCAGCTTGTTCAGCACGCCCAGGCCCATCGCGGCATACACGGTACCGGCCAGTTGGCCCACGCCGCCGAGCACCACCACCATGAAGGAATCGACGATGTAGCCCTGGCCCAGGTCAGGCCCCACGTTGCCCACTTGCGAAAGGGCGCAGCCTGCCAGCCCGGCGATGCCCGAGCCCAGCGCGAAGGCATAGGTGTCGATGCGGGCGGTGTTGACGCCCACGCAGGAGGCCATCGTGCGGTTCTGGGTCACGCCACGCACGAACAGGCCCAGGCGGGTGCGTGCAATGAGCAGCGAGACGGCCGCCAGCACAAGGCCTGCGAAGATCACGATCGCGATGCGGTTGTACGGCAGCGTCAGGTTGCTCAGCACCTGCACGCCGCCCGACAGCCAGCCCGGGTTTTCCACTGACACGTTCTGCGCGCCGAACATGGAGCGCACGCCCTGCATGAGCATGAGGCTGATGCCCCAGGTAGCCAGCAGCGTCTCCAGCGGGCGGCCGTAGAGCCAGCGGATCACGCTGCGTTCGAGCACCGCGCCCACCCCGGCCGCGGCGAGGAACGACACGGGCACCGCGACCACCACATAGGCATCGAACGCGCCGGGCAGGTAGGTGCGGAAAAAATTCTGCACAACGAAGGTGGCATATGCGCCGATCATCATCAACTCGCCGTGCGCCATGTTGATCACGCCCATCAGGCCGTAGGTGATCGCCAGCCCGAGCGCCACGAGCAGCAAGATGCTGCCAAGGCTCGCGCCGGTGAACAGCACCCCGAGGCGCTCGCCCCATGCAAGCCGGCTGTCGATCGCCTTCAGCGCCATCTCCAGCTGGCTGCGCACGGCCACGTCGATCTCTCCGCCTTCGGCCGCGGGCTTGAGTCGATCGACGATCAGCGTCTTGGTGGCCGGCGAGAAGCTCGTGGCGAGGGTTCTGGCGGCGTCCAGCCGGCGCGCCGCATCGGGTGAAGATACCATCACCGTCGCGCGGATCTGGTTGAGTTGGGCCAGGAGGTCCTGGTCCGTCTCTGCCACAAGGGCCTTCTCGATGAGCGGCAAGCGTGAATCGTCCGCGCCATCGGCCAGCGACCGGGCCGCGGCACGCCGCTCGGCCACATCCTTCGAAAAGAGCTTCAGTGCCGCCAGTGCGCCCTCCAGTTCACGGCGCATCTGGTTGCTGTTGATGATGTCCTCGGCCCCATCGGGCAACGCCACTGCGCCGCCGGTGGCCGCATCGGTCGCCTGGGCGCCCTTCATCACGATGACCTGGTCGCCGGCCACCTTGACGGTGTCGTCGAGCATGGCCTGGATGAACGCGGCCAGGCCGTCCTCACCACGTTCGAGCGACTTCGCGAGCGCGGCGATGCGCTCGTCGTTCTCGCCCACGGCCAGGTGACGGGCTTGTTCCAGGGTCAGCGCATGGCTGGCCGTGGCAGCGAGCGACAGCGCCAGCAGCAAGGCGATTCGGGCGGCAAGACAAGACAGCATCGAAGCGACATTCATGGGAGTTCAATCGCAGGCGGACGATGCGGGGCGCACCGTCCGCCTTCAAGCGCGGCCCGGCGGGGCCGCAGCGTCACTTCTTCTCCGGCTCGTCCTTCTTCTTGTCGTTGCCCTCGATGTACGGGCTCCACGGTTTGGCTTTGACAGGCGCCGGGGTTTTCCAGACCACATTGAACTGGCCGTCGCCCTTGACTTCGCCGATGAACACGGGCTTGTGCAGATGGTGGTTCGTCTCATCCATCTTCGCGACGAAACCGCTCGGCGCATTGAACGTCTGGCCGGCCATGGCGGCGACGACCTTGTCGGTGTCCGTGCTCTTGGCCTTCTCCACCGCCTGCTTCCACATGTAGATGCCGATGTACGTGGCCTCCATCGGGTCGTTCGTCAGCGGCTTGTCGGCACCCGGCAGCTTCTTGGCCTTCGCGTACGCCGCCCACTTGGCCTTGAAGCCCTCGTTGGTGGGGTTCTTGATGCTCATGAAGTAGTTCCAGGCGGCCAGATGGCCCACGAGCGGCTTCGTGTCCACGCCGCGAAGCTCCTCCTCGCCCACCGAAAACGCGACCACGGGCACATCGGTGGCCTTCAAACCCTGGTTGCCCAGCTCCTTGTAGAACGGCACATTGGAGTCGCCATTGATCGTGGAGATCACCGCGGTCTTGCCGCCGGCCGAGAACTTCTTGATGTCGGCCACGATGGTCTGGTAGTCGCTGTGGCCGAACGGCGTGTACTTCTCGTCGATGTCCTTGTCCGCCACGCCCTTGCTCTTGAGGAACGCGCGCAAGATCTTGTTCGTGGTGCGCGGATAGACATAGTCGGTGCCCAGCAGCACATAGCGCTTGGCACCGCCACCTGCCTTGCTCATCAGGTATTCCACGGCGGGAATGGCCTGCTGGTTCGGTGCAGCGCCGGTGTAGAACACGTTCTTGCTGAGCTCTTCGCCCTCGTACTGCACGGGGTAGAACAGCAGGCCGTTGAGCTCTTCCACTACCGGCAGCACCGACTTGCGCGACACGCTGGTCCAGCAGCCGAACATCACGGCCACCTTGTCCTGGCTGATCAGCTGCTTGGCCTTCTCAGCGAACAGCGGCCAGTTCGAGGCCGGGTCCACCACCACGGGCTGGAGCTTCTTGCCCATGACGCCCCCGCTGGCGTTGATCTCATCGATGGCCATCAAGGCCACGTCCTTCAGCACCGTCTCCGAAATGGCCATCGTGCCCGACAGCGAATGAAGCACACCCACCTTGATCGTGTCGGCGGCTTGGGCGAACAGCGGCAAGCCCAGCGCGGCGGCACCGAGCGCCACGGCCGAGAGGGATTGCGTGAAATTGCGTCGAGAGGCTTTCATGAACGACTGCTCCTGTTTGAATCTGGTACCACTTGGGCGACAGATGCAAGACTACGGAGCACTGCTTGTTTTTCCCATACGCCGGATGGCGTAGCAGATGGACGCTTCACGCAAATACCGATGGTCAATGGCCACTCGCGCCCTCTCGGGATGCCGTGCGTCCATGCTAGGCTGAGCAGTGAACCTTGACCTCAGCAACATGCACCGGCTGCACACTTCCCTCGAACTTCCGTTCATTGCAGCCATCGTCCGTTCCCTGTTGAACTGGCGCCGGCTACTCGCATGCATCGCATCAGCACTCGCTCTTGCCGGAACTGCAGCTGCCGCCACTGCGAGCGACGATGGCACCACCACAACGGACCAGGAACTGGCAACACTCCTCGCCGAGCAGAAAAGGCTCATCGAGCAGATCCGGCGGAAGATGGCATCGCTGCCGCCGAAGCGCCGAGCGGAGCTGGCCGCCGTCCTTGCCGAGTTGGAACGTCGGGTCAACGAACCAGCACGAACGCGTTACGTCACCGCGACCACCAAGGACCCGGCGCTTCACGCCTACTACAGTCGATTCCAGCATCGGCTGGAGGAGCATGGCACTGCGAACTTTCCGAAAGACAACGGCGTTTCGCTGTATGGCCGCGTCATCGTCATCCTCACGCTGCAGGGCAATGGGAAAATTGAAACAGTGGAGATCGCGAAGTCCTCTTCCGAGCAACTGGCGAAGCATTCGATGGAGATGCTTCGCCAGCTGGAGCCTTTTGAGCCGTTCCCGGCTGACATTGCGAAGACCGTTGATCGAATCGTGATCACCAGTTCGCTCAACTACAGCCGGGAGGAGTGAGCCATCCTGCTTGCCGCCGGACAGCAGACGGGTCGCTTTTCAAATTCCTCCCCGCTCGAAGGTCAGGCCAACAGGCGCACTTTCGAGATCGCGGTCGCAGCCGCCGCGCTGCGCGTCTCGACCCCGAGCTTCTCGAACACATGCTCGAGGTGCTTCTTCACCGTGGCGGGGCTGCTGCCAAGGATGTCGCCGATGTCCCGGTTGGTCTTGCCCTTGGCCACCCAGTACAGCACCTCGGCCTCCTTCATCGTGAGCTTGAAGGCCTGGAGCAGGGCTCGCACGATGGCGGCATCGGACACCTCGCGCATCACCACCAGCCAGTCGTCGTCGGCCGTGCGCTCCTGCAGGGACAGCACGAGCTGGCGGGCCTCGCCCGTGATGGTCAGGGGCCTGGGCTCACCCGAGGCCTGTGAGCGCAGCCAGGCCAGCACCTCCTCGGGCACCTGCCCCCCGGGGGCCTCAAAGTAGCGTTGCATCAGTTCACGCGCGAGCGGCGTTTGCCACACGGCCTTGCCCGCGGTGAGCAGGTCGTCTGCATGGATGGCCATCGTGGCGTGGCCGAACGCATCGAGCGCGTTGCGGGCCTGGCGCGCCTGGCGGGCGCTCTGCATGTGCACCGTCATGCGTGCGAGCACCTCCTGAGGCCGGATGGGCTTGGTGACGTAGTCGACGCCCCCGGCGCGGTACGCCGCCACCACGTGCTGGGTCTCGGTGAGACCCGTCATGAAGATGATCGGGATGTGCGCAGTCTCCGGACGCGCCTTGAGCTGGCGCGCCACTTCGAAGCCATCCATGCCGGGCATCACCGCGTCGAGCAGCACGACGTCCGGCACGGCTTGCACCGCGCGCTGGATCGCTCCCTCGCCGTTGGTGGCCACCAGCACGGTGTACCCGGCCTCGTCCAGGGCATCATGCAGCACCGACAGGTTGTCAGGCACGTCGTCGACGACGAGCACCACATCGGAAGCGCCGCGATCAGGGAGTGTGCCGGTCATGGATCGACTGTGTGATGAGCGCGCTCAAGGCGTCAAGCTGGAAGTTGCGCGCCAGGCCGCGCAGGTGGGCGACAAAGCTGCCATGGGCAGCGTTCTCCCCTTCAATCTCATCGAGCTTGCGCTGGATGCCACGCAGATAGCCGAGTGCCACGACCTCCTGCAACGCCCTCAACTGGGCCACCGAGGGAAGCACCCAGTGGGCCTGCAGGGCCTCCCGCGCCGGTTCGGCCGACGCCTCGATCCAGTCGAGCGCAAGCTGCGTGCCAAGCCAATCGAGCAGTTCGTTGACACGCACGGGCTTGAGCACGAAATCCTCCGCCCGCACGCCGACGTCGTTCTCCAGGCCCCGGTCGAACGCATTGGCAGAGACGATGGCCACCGGCGCATCGCTCAAACCCTGCGCGCGCATGGCGCGGATGGTGGCCCAGCCATCGATGCCAGGCATCGCAAGATCCATCAGCACCGCATCGGGCCGAAAGCCCGCCACCACCTCCAGGCACCGCTGCCCGGACCCCACCTGCATCAACTCGAACCCCAGCGGCGTGAGCACACTGTCGAGCAATGCACGGTCCACCTCCTCGTTGTCGACGACGAGGATGCGCCTGCGGGGGCCCTGGTACCCGATCCGTGCGGCACGCACGCCCTCCTCCTGCGCCACCGATGCCCCGCGGGCCGCGGGCAGGAACAGGCGGATGCGAAACACCGTGCCCTCGCCCAAGGTGCTCGTGACGGACATCTCCCCGCCCATCAGATCGGTCAGCATCTTGCTGATCGTCAGGCCCAGACCGGTGCCGCCGCTCGTGGTCTCGGTGACGCGCGCAAAGGGCTCGAAGATGCGCTCCAACTCGTCAGGCGCGATCCCAGGGCCGGTGTCCTCGATTTCGAACACCGCCATCTCTCGCAAGTAGCGCGCGCGAAACGAAACCTGCCCCACATGGGTGAACTTCACGGCGTTTCCGAGCACATTGATGAGGATCTGCCGCAGGCGCTTCTCGTCGCACCGGACCACCTCGGGCAGCGAGGCCGCGATGTCATGGCTGAAGGCGATGCCCTTGTCGGCCGCCTGCAGTTCGAACAGCCGCACCAGTTGCACCACCCCTTCGCGAAACCGCATGGGCCTGGACTCCAGGCGCAACTTGCCCGCCTCGATGCGGGCGATGTCGAGCGTGCCCTCGATCAGCGACAACAAATGATCGCCGCCACGGCGGATCACGCTCACCGCCTGTTTGCGGTTCGCCGGAATGTCGGGATCCTGTTCGAGCAACTGCGCATAGCCGAGGATGCTGTTGAGCGGGGTGCGCAGTTCATGGCTCACCGTGGTGATGTAGCGGCTCTTCGCCTGGTTGGCCAGTTCCGCCTGCTGCTTGGCCTGCTGCAGTTGCTCGTCCGTGCGGCGGTGGGAGTCGATCTCGCGGCGCAGCGCCAGGGTCTGCTCATGGGCCGCCTGGGTCTGCCGGTTGGATTCTTCCTGTGCCACCTGCCGGCTCTTGTGCGTGAGCACGAGC
>Ga0207679_10000577_pt1 | contig 24572 bp, 18 predicted proteins | sample KBSC73metaG_FD_184320 | JGI IMG/M metagenome (GOLD analysis project Ga0207679, IMG submission 184320) | Corn rhizosphere microbial communities from Kellogg Biological Station, Michigan, USA - KBS C7-3 metaG (SPAdes) (version 2) | ecosystem: Host-associated > Plants > Roots > Rhizosphere > Soil ... | reverse complement strand
ATTGGCCAGGGCAGACGCAAGTGTCGGCTGGTTAATCCCCGGCGCCACCGCCGTGCTTCGACGCAGATGGGCCGAGCCGGTCTGAAAAATTGTCTGGCCCGCCAGCAGTGTGCCGGCCGGCTGAACAACCGAAGTTCCAACAGTGCCGTAGAGGGGGGCCGTCGCACTCGCGGTCACGTTCGAGTTGAGGTTCAGGCCCGCCAGCATCTGATCGAAGAGCGGCGAATCTCCACCAGCCCGGGTAACCACGAGGGCGTCGAAAAGTTCCTTGTTGTAGAACACCGTCGAATCGTTGAGATTGAGGCTGCCCGCCTGTTTCCTTGCAAGCGTTCCGACATATCGAACTTCAACGCTTATCTGCTTGCTGACGGTTCGTGCAACCGATAGCGTCAGGTTCTGGGTGTATGGAGTCGCGTAATGGGGGTCATATGCCGTGTAGTTCAGGCTCCGGGCGTAGATTGGAACCGTGGCTCCTGGCTGACGAACCGGCCGAACCGGTACGAGCGCAGGAATGTCTGTGATGTTCAGCGCGCGCGTCGATAATATCGACGCAAAGGCGGGATCGGTGACTGAAGTGTTTGCGGTTAGGGCATTGCCGGGTGCTGAACCCAGCAAGGTGTCGATCGTGATTCCGTCCCGGCCGGCTTGCCCAAACGTGACCTGGTATCCTCCGCGCAACGAGGTCTTGCCTTCACCGAACCAGGGCACTTGCCAGGCAAAGCCGACGGCCGGGCCAAAGTTATTCCAGTCGTTTGGAATTGCGACTTTACCGGGATTGGGGGTGTTGGGGCCTACAAACTCGACCTGAGTCTGCTGGACCGGATCGCAGTTCGACACGGGAAGAAGTGTCGACTGTATCACGCCCGTTTGGCAAGACAGCGGCGCTGCGGAAGTGCTTCCGTACCCTGTCAAGTAGAGGTTTCCCGGCTCCAGATAGTTGTTGAAAAGTTGCCCTCCAGCCCCACGGCCGGCGCCGAACAACCCTTCGCCGAGCCCGACGGCTGCGGAAGTCAGGCCGGACCGAAGATAGGGTGATCCATAGTATTCATAACGAAGACCGAGGTTGAGAGTGAGGGTCTTGCTCAGCTTATAGTCGTCCTTGACGAAGGCCGCCCACTCCGTTCGAACTTGTTCGCGGCGCCGATTCCCGTCTTCGGTGCTGGTCGTATCATTCCACAACCCGTTCGTCACATTATCGGCGTTGTCGATCCAATACTGCTGAGTCGCCGTCGATACCGATCCGTTCAGGAAGTACAACATGTTCGTTGCATTATTCCGGGAGTTTTGCCGGAAAGTTGGAAGTTGACTCGAGAAATTGGCCAGCGTCGAAAAAGGACTCACGGTGTTTGTAGCGCTTGCGTTGTTTCCCATCGTGACGGTGGGATCGGGCTGGATGTTGTATCCATTTGATCGGGGAAACCGCAGATCGATGCCAAACTTAAAAGCATGCCGATCCTTCGTCCAGCTCAGAGTATCGGCCCAATTGTACAAAGGCGTGACATTTCCGATCTGCGAAGGATTGGGAGCCATATAACCGTTGCTGCCCGCGTAACCGTAACCGCCGACACTGGGGTTCAGCACGACAGCATATGTTTTCCCGTTCAGCGCGTTTGTGCCTCCAGTCAGCAGAAATTTTTCAGCGGCTTCCCGCGTTGCGGTATCCGGGTTGAGCCAGGCCGGAAGCGTGTCGGTACTATTGTGGTTCATTCCGAATCGGGCTTCATTGAGCAGAGAGGAACTCAGAGTGGAGGTCGCGTTGATGGTTAAAACGACCGGACGACGACGCACAGTACCTGTTAAACCACCCGGCCATTGAGCCACGTTGTCGGCGCTATCGTCCATTTGATAGCTCCAGCTTCCGCTGACCTTATGGGCGGGATTGAAATTGTGATCCAGCTTGAGGTTGATTTGCTTTCGGTTACTATAGGCGTCCGAGCCGACAATCGCGTTGACGCTATTGCTGCCCTGCCTCGTGCGCAACCAGCGGAACTGTGCCTGATTCAGGCCATCACCGCTGCCTAAAGCATTTCCGCCACTAAAGAAGTTGGTTCGCGGCATCAGATCCATGATCCTGCGGATGTATCCGCTCGCATCAAATCCTGGACGTTTGGCGTCCCAGGGACTCGACCCGTTTACTACCCACGTCCCCCCCGAAATATTGTCCGAGCAGTAGGGGTCATTTGCCGCAGCGGTTCCGGGTGAAATTGGTGTCCCATCCAGTAAATTTGGGCCGAACACGCTGAAGCAAATTAAGCCGCCGGTGTAGGGAGAACCATCGGGATTTACCAGCGGACGCTGGGGCATTCCCACATCGTTCACCGAAGGATAATTGGGATTGGTGCTGGTGGTTGGCGTCGCTGTCGGCGTCGCAAGGTGCGCCGTGGGATTCCATCCACTAAAGTAACGGAAGACGCCCTGCCTTGCGGCATCGGTCATCACGCCGACTGTCTGTGTCTCGCGTGTGTTATTGATCGTCTGGTCCCAGAGCGCAAAAAAGAACGTCTTATTCTTGATGATCGGCCCACCGAAACTGGCGGTGATCTGGTTGGTGTTTCGCCAGTCCGGCTTCAAGGGCGACCACACGCCGTTGACCGTATTTCTATTGTTGCTCCATGTGTTGGAGTTCATCGCCGTATTTTGAATGTTCCAAACAGCGCTGCCGGTGTACTTGTTGGTGCCAGACCGCGTCGATATTTGGATCTGAGCATTACCGCGTCCCAATTCGGCGTCGACGGGAGAAAGTATCAGTTTGATTTCGCCAACCATATCCGGATTGATGGTAGTGGGAGAGAAAACGCCATAGCCATAGGTCGATGGGCTGTACCGGCCATCGTTAAGACTCAATCCATCCCGCGTCGCATTGATCGAATCCAACCCAAGGCCACCAATCGTATTTGCCTGTGGGCCCAGGGCGCTCAGACGAAGACCAGGGAGAGTGTCGAGAAGACTTAAAACGTCATTGCCAACCAAAGGAAGGTTCAACACCCTGTCGGCAGTCAGGACGTCTCCAATCGACGCACCTGCAGTCGTGATTGCAGAATTAGCCGTGGTTGTGACGTCGACAACCGTTGTGCTCGAAGCCAGTGCCAGCTTGATATCCTGCCGATTGTTTGAGGCCACCGACAACTCCAAACCGGTGACCGTTTTTGGCTGAAATCCCACTAAAGAAGCGGCAATCTTGTATGCCTTTCCGGGTTGCAGGCTCGGAAAGTTATACGATCCGGAATCGTTGGTGATCGTGGTCGTGGTAACGCCCGTATCGTTATTAGTGACCGTGATGGTGACCCCTGGGATCAATGCTCCGCTGGAATCCGATACTATTCCGCCCAATTGAGCACTGCCGGCCTGTGTGTAAGCAAGCGTACACATGGCCAGACATAACAATATTGCGAGAAGGACGCTCCTGATTTTCATTTTCTCCCCCAAGGTCGTGATGGAAATCCAGTTGAGGTGCGTTGAAATTTCGTCTGCGCGAATGCAGACACACCAATGCCCAGCAGCACGAATGCTGCGGCCAGAATCTTCCTCATTATTTTTTCCCCCAAGTTCAGACACTCTACTGGCGTGAATCCCAAAGAGCTTATTCAGCCCACCCGAATTGCCATCGGCTGGACGGCACGAGAATGAAGCTCTCCTCCCCTGCTGCAGAACGGTTCTTGCGCAGGCGTTATGCACGGTGAGTGCCAATGAAGTGCTCAGCCGAATCAAAAGATTAAATATATTTAATGTTGGAATGTGAGGCGGTCTTGTCTGCGGGGCAACAATAATGCCCCAGTTTTCCCGAGTAGTATGGAGGACCAATGGCGGGCTAATCGACAGTCTGCGGTGCTTCCCTGCTTTGGAATCGCTCCATCATCCGGTAGAGGGTCCGGCGATCGATCCGAAGAACTTCCGCAGCGCGGCTCATGTTGCCGTTGCATCGTTCGATCACGTGGCTGATGTACTGGCGTTCAATTTCCTCAAGGGAAACCAGATCGCCGGAAAACAATGCCGAACGTGATTCCTTCCTGGAGATGTATTCGCCAAAATCCGCGGCAGTGAGCATTCCGGAAGTATTGAGCGCAATGGCGCGCTCCACCATGTTCTCCAATTCCCGAACGTTACCCGGCCACCCGTGACTGGAGAGCATCTCGACGACTTCCGGATGCGCTGCAACTCTCCTGCCAATACGCCGGCTGTGACGTTTCAGGAAATGATCGAACAGCAATGGCAGGTCCGCCATGCGTTCACGAAGAGGAGGAACAGTAATGTTGACCACATTCAAACGATAGAAGAGGTCCTCGCGAAACGCGCCCTCCATTACAAGCTTCCTCAGGGATCGATTGGTCGCTGCAATAATTCGAATGTCTACAGGCGTGCGTTCCATACTTCCCACGCGCTGCACTTCGCGTTCTTCGATCACGCGCAGCAGCTTTGTCTGCATATTGGCGCTGGTCTCGCTGATTTCGTCGAGAAAAACGGTTCCCCGATTCGCGGATTCGAACATTCCCTGCTTGGCATAAGAAGCACCGGTAAATGCCCCCTTCACGTGTCCGAACATTTCGGTCTCCAGCAGGGTTTCTGAAACAGCGCCGCAATTGAGTGCAATGAATGGAAACGCCGCGCGTTCACTGTTCGCATGGATCGCGCGTGCGACAAGCTCCTTGCCGCTGCCGCTTTCTCCTTCGATCAGGACCGTGGCGCCGGTAGGCGCCACGCGCGCAATCATCTTGTACACTTCGATCATTTGCGGGCTCATCCCGATCATTTCAACGCCCTGATCTTTTTCTTCGACGATACTCTGGCGCAGCTCGAGATTTTCTCTCACCAGACGGGATTGCTCGAGAGCACGGCGAACGGTCAGCCGCAGATCATCCACTTCGTAAGGTTTGCTGAGATAGTCGTACGCCCCCTCGTGAATCGAGCGGATCGCCGTGTCGATGCTCGCAAACGCGGTCATGACAATCACCAGGGTATCCGGCCAGCGAGCGCGTACCTGTCGCATGAGTTCCATGCCATCCATGCGTTCCATACGAATGTCGGTGATCACGAGGTCGTAGTTTTTCTCTGTGAGTTTCCGCAGGGCCTCCGTTGCAGACGTGGCGCCTTCAACGTGATATTTTTCCCGCTTCAAAGCCTGAATCAAGGCTCGCTGTGCGGCGATTTCATCGTCGACGACCAGAATCGAGGGTTCGCTCATGATGCCCGCGTCACCCTCGCGTCGGCCGGAAATGTAATGTGTGCCGCCGTGCCCTTACCGCTGGTCGAATCCACGCGAACACTTCCCCTGTGGTTTTCCACGATTTCTTTCACAATCGCCAGACCGAGACCGGCACCCCGGCCGATCTCCTTGGTCGTCACAAAATGATCGAAGATGTGTTCGGCCACGGATGGATCAATTCCCGGCCCCGTATCGGAGATCCGGATATGGGCCAGTCCTGTTCCCGCGTCGTACCAGGACTTCACTTCAATCTGCCCGCCGTCCGGCATCGCATCCGAGGCATTGTTGATGACATTCAGGAAGGCCTCCTGAAGATATAGTGGATAGCCACGCACCAGAGGCAGCGGCTGCAAATCCACACTGGAACGAATGTGTTGCGACAACAACTTGGGCTGAACCAGTTTCAGCACCGTGTCCAGCGTTTCATTCAAATCGGTCAGCACGAAATCCGAAGGTCCTCTTCGCGCCGTCCGCAGCAGGTCGTTGACAATCTGAACAACGGCCTGAATTTGATGGCGGATGATGCCCAGGGTTTCCCGCTGCTCCTCGGTCAGCCCTGCATCTTCCAGCAGGAGTTGCACCTGCACGGACAATGCGCTCATGGGAGAACCGATTTCGTGCGCGAACGTGGCGGCCATCTGTCCCACCGTCGCCAGACGCTGCGCCTGAAGCAATTGCTGTTGCATCTGAACCATCTGACGGGTGGTTTCCTCGAGCGCAATATTTCGCTTGTTCAAGTCCAGTGTCGCAACGGCGACTTCCCGTTTCAACTCGTCGTTGAAGGAATGAACCTGCGCCAGAAGATCGTTCAGAGTCCGGGCAATCAAGCCGATTTCATCCGCATGATCGTCGGGAATATGAACCGTCTCGCCGGTGCGCGCACGACGTATGCCCGAAAGCAAAATTTCAAATCTCCGCGAAAGAATCCGGTTGTACATGACATACAGCATTCCCGTGGTGATCAGCGTAAATGTAAGCCCGAAAGCGGGAGTCAACAGCCGGCTGAAGTCCTGGAACTGTTCGATGTTCTTGAGAGAGGAATACGCCACAAGCACCAGATCGGAATCTTCAATTGGCAGGCTGGTCACCATCATCTCCTGGGAATCGTAAGATCGCACTTCAGATCTCAGCGTTTCCGGGACTGTCGAGACTCTCTCTTCCGCCTCCTCTGAACTGCTGCAGAGAACCGACAGAACTCCGTCGCGGGACTGGAGAATATCCATGCGGTTCAGCGTCGGATCGCCCGCAACAAACTCGCGCAATCGTTTGTCGATGACCGGAATCTGAAGGGCCGCCGCTCGCACGTTAGTCAGGTTCAAGGCATTGGCAACAGTCCGCACTTCGCTTTCAGCGCGATCCTGCAGATAGTTCTGCAAAAGCCGCACGCTGGATCTCAGCCGGATTTCGGAAATGACAACTACGGACAGAACGAGGATCAATGCGGTCCAAACAACTAATTGGGTCTGGATTCGACGCGCGCCGAACGACCAGGACTTGAACATGGCGAGAGCTTATCTGAACTTGTGACAAAACAAAAATAAAGCGGCGTGAGCCGGATCCCGGTTACCCGGTAATGGCTCACGCCGCGGAGTGGATCAACCAGAGAACCTTGGGGGTACAAGGTCGCCTCTGTTTTCTTATAATGCACGTCGCTATCCAAACGATTGTGCTTTGAATCTATAAACTTACCTTCCTGCAGGAATGGCTATTGAGACGACTTTGCGAATCCGGTCTGCAAATCTGCCCCACATGACGACCACTCTCCGGCGAGCCGCGATTTCCGTGAACTGTTCATTGTTCAATGTTGAATCGTCATTTGTCATTCGAGGGAACGAGGAACGATCCATTTCGAACGAGTTCTTCCAGGTCTGAAAATCGATCAATTTCATAGTCCGGAGGAGCCACTTTGAACGTTTCCGGAGCATAGCCGTAGGTCACACCGCAAGTCATCACTCCAGCATTCCGGCCGGTAAGCACATCAACGGATGAATCCCCAATCATCCACGTCTTTTCGCGGTGACCTCTCGTGTCCGAGAGGATCTGAAATATTCCAACAGGATTGGGCTTCTTGTTATCGAAACTGTTGCCGCCGTAGACGGCGGAAAAGTATCGATAAATCCCAAGACCATCCAGCATGGAGCAACTGAAGTGGACGGGCTTATTGGTGAGCACGGCGAGGCGAAAATCCTGCAACCGATCCAGAGTTTCACGGACGCCCGGATACAGCACGGTCCGATCGAGCATATGTGCGCGGTAGTAGGTCAGGAACAATCGAAGCGACGGCTGCAGTTCGGATTCAGGAACGTCCGGTCCCAGGGCCTTTCGAATCAGATCCTGTGCTCCTCCCCCAATGAGGCCGGCAATCTGCTCTTCTGTGAGCGGGGGAAGGTCGAACTTCGCCCTGACGTGATTAACAGAGGCCGTGAGATCCTTCTTGGAATCCACCAGTGTGCCGTCGAGATCGAATATCAGTACGGACTTCACAATCAGACGTATTCCCGATCTTTTTCGAAACGAATCCTGTCTTCATCGACGAATTCAGCGACTACTGGAATCGTGCTGGCATAAAGTTCCGGAATCGTTCCGATAAAAACAAATTTGCCCTGGTCGAGCAATGCCACACGATCGGCAACTTTCTCCGCACAATTGGCAATGTCGTGCGTCACCACCATCTGGGTCATGCGCAGTTGCTTCTGCATCTTTCGTATCAGATTGTTGATGGTCTGCGATATCAGCGGATCGACCATCGTCGTCGGCTCGTCATAGAGAATGGCCTGGGGCTCCGCGGCCAGGGCACGTGCAATGGCAACCGCTCGCTTGATGCCGGTGCTCAGTTCGGAGGGCAGAAGATTTGCGATATCTTCGATCTCGACCAGTTTCAGTTTTTCCTGCACTCGGCGGTCGACTTCATCCGAAGACAACCCGATATCGCTTAGTGGGAAGGCCACATTTTCGGCCACCGTCATGGAATCAAATAGAGCGCCGGACTGAAACACCAGCTGGACTTTCTTACGGATGGGAGCGAGTTGGCGCTCGTTCATATCGGTGATGTCTTCGCCATCCACGATGATGCGTCCGGAGTCCGGCTTGAGCAGACCGACGACATGAGTCAGCGTGACGGTTTTTCCAATCCCGCTTGGGCCGAGGATGGCGAATGATTCTCCATGTTCCACTTTGAACGAAACGCCATTCAGAATTTGCCGCTCGCCAAAAGACTTGTACACGTCGATGAATTCTATGAAAACGGACATAGGCATATTGTAGATTTCTGAAACCATGAAAGTCATTGCATACCTTTTAACCTGTGCGTTCCTTTTTGCGAACATCGCATTCGCACAAACCAAACCCGCAGCCGCCGTCATGAACTGGGCGGGAGATGCAGAGGGTGGCGCACCGTATCAAATGCCCGATCCGCGCAATCCATCGAAGATCATCGGTTTTGAAGTCGACATCGCCGAGGCAATGGCGAAACGGATGGGGCGAACCGCAAACTTTATACAGAACCAGTGGGATGGTCTTGTACCCGGACTGGAACGCGGCGAATACGACATGGTGATCGCCGGGCTGGAGATCACACCCGAACGGCTGGCAAAAATCAATTTTTCAACGCCGTATTACTACTCCACTCTGAGTCTGACCGTCCGTCAGGATGAAAACCGAATCCGAAAACCGGAGGATCTCATCGGGCACCGCGTCGGAACATTGAAGGCAACTCTGGCCCAGCGCTATCTGAACGAAATGTCCAATGTCGAAGTCCCCACATACGACAATCAACTTCATCCCTATCTGGACCTAATGCTAGGCCGGCTGGATGCCGTCGTACTCGATACTCCAATCGCTCTCTATTACGCTTACAGCCCGCAAGTGCGAAACGTGGAACTGACGTCTGTTAAATTCCCGATCGCCATTGGCATTCGAAAATCCGATACGGCGCTGCTGGCCCAGGTCAATATGGCACTGGAATCCATGAAGGCCGACGGAACGTTGAAACACATCTACCAGCAGTGGGGAATGTATAACTCCGCGACCGCGGAATATTTCGGGGACAAAGATCCGGTCACGAATCCCAATCCAATTCACTATCAGGAATATCTGCAGGATCAACAGACCCAGCGCACGTTGATCGACAGGCTCGAACAATACTGGTCTCTTCTGCCGCTCCTGCTACGGGGAGCCGCGATGACCATCGCTCTTTCGTGTGCCGCGATGTTTGTTGCTGTATCGCTTGGACTCGCCTTGGCGCTGGCGCGGGCGTATGGAACGCGGCTGATGGTCTGGCCCGTCATCGCATTCATCGAACTTATCCGGGGAACTCCGCTGCTGATACAACTCTTCATTATCTTTTACGGCCTGCCGACAATCGGAATCAGGCTGTCGCCGTTCTGGGCGGCCGTCATCGGGCTCGGCGTGAACTACTCGGCGTACGAAGCAGAAAATTACCGGGCCGGGATACAGTCCATTCCCAAAGGTCATCACGACGCCGCCACGGCCCTGGGGTTGACGCGCACGCAAACCATACGCAACATCGTCCTGCCCCAGGCCGTTCGACTTGTCATTCCATCGGTGACGAATGATTTCATCGCCCTGCTGAAAGATTCGTCTTTGGTTTCTGTAATCACAATGGTGGAACTGACGAAGGTCTACGGCGAACTTGCTTCCACTTACTTCGACTACATCGGCCTCGGTCTTCTGACGGCAGCCATTTACTTCGTCATGGGACTGCCAATCGCACGGTTCTCAAGGTTCCTGGAGACTCGGCTGGCGTATATGAAGGTATAACGCGTCAGGAAGCTACGTTCGCGGCTATCGAGTGATGAGCTGGTAATTGAAGAATGCGACCCTATCCCGCCCGTTGTTTTTTGCGACATACAGCGCCTGATCCGCAACCCGGATAAGGTCTTCCTTCCCGAGCGCGTTCACGGGGAAGTTCGAAACGCCGATCGAAGCGGTGACTGTTCCAACGCCGGGGAAATCGTACTCCGAAATCATTTCGCGAATGCGCTCGGCCACAAGGCTGGCATCTTCAAGCGGAGTTTCCGGAAGAATGACGGTGAATTCCTCTCCACCATACCGGGCGGCAACGTCGAATTCGCGGCAGCCTCTGCAAATGGTTTCGGCGATTGCCCGGATGACCATATCTCCGGCGGGATGGCCAAACTTGTCATTCACTTCCTTGAGAAAATCCAGGTCGATGATGAGCAGCGACAAGGGATGATTGTGACGCTGAGCGCGTCCCAGTTCCGTGGAGAGAGTCGTTTGGAATGAACGATGATTCGGAAGTCCTGTCAGAAAATCCGTCCGTGCGCGGTGCTCCATTTCCTCAAACATTTCGGCATTGCGGAGCGCGTTGGCTGCTGTCGCCGACATCACGCGAAAGAACCGGTCGTCTCCCTCCGAAATATTCTGCCAGTTCTGATTCAGCCGCAGGCAGATCACTCCCAGCACGTTGTTTTTCACGCGCATGGGTACGGCGACAATAGACTGGGGTGCTCCACTGTGCGAAAGCCCTGGCACGAAAACGATTTCCTGTGTATCAAATGCCTGCAGCAACTCCGGATGCTGTTCAAGATCGACATTCGTCTCCGGCAATTTCGGCTCTGCGGACTTGACGACGATCTTTGCAGTCCGCGTCTGCGCATCCACGCGAACAATCGAACAATCCCTGGCTCCGAAAACTTCCGAGAGCCGCGTGGCGATCAGGTAAAGAACCTCCTGCGTGTTCAGCGAGGACGAAATGGAACGCGTGATTTCGAACATCACGTCCGCCCGGCGCTTCTCCTCCATCAGGGCTTCGGTCAGTTTCGCATCTTTGAGAATGCGATCTGAAAAGAAGAGATAGTAAACCGACACGACAAAGAACAGCGCCAGAGTCAGAAATTGTTCAACAGTGCCCAGATCACCGAATCCGTAAAGCCGGAAAGCGGAACACACGCCATAAAGAAGGCTCACGACAACCAGCGAAAAGAGAAGAACCATGAATTCGCGCCAGATGGCCGCCATCGTGAAAACAATAAGGAACCCGAGGTAAATATAAGTGTCCGGTGCACGAAGCAGATAGAACGTCGCCGAAACGAACATCACGTCCACGATCGCAAGTGCGCGCTGAATTCGGGAGAACGGAATTCTGGTGGGTCTAACCAGCGACAACACGATGTTGGTCAGTGCGAAACCAACAACAAACATTACGGCGAAAGTGAAATGCGGTGTGGGAATATAGCGGAACACGGTGAGATATGCCGCGAGTATGATCATCAGCCATCGCAACAAGATCAATGATCGGCGATGTTCAGACTCCGGCCGCCCGTGACGGATGGAATCTGAAGCCGGCATGACTGTTGGAGATTCCATTATCTAAAGGAGCCCTTCGTGAAATTCATCAATTTTTCCCGGTCGACGACCCCTTCGGAAATCCACGTGGGCTGTCAGCACGGGAACCTCGTCCTCGACGTTTCGGACGCCGTCGAACATGGCGTCTTGAAGTTCCCTCGCAAGCTCTCCCGAATCGAAGACGCGCTGGGCGATCCCGGACTGGAGGTCCTCGAAAATCAGTTGCGTACTCTTCTGAACGAACCGGTTGCCCCGTCGACGGAACTGCGGCGATTTCTGTTCGACGAATCGACCATCGTTCTTCAGGCTCCCATCCTGCGCCCTCAGAAGCTGATCGGTATCGGGCTGAACTATCGTGACCATGCGGAAGAAACAAAAATGGAGCTGCCGAAAGAGCCGCTGCTCTTTGCCATGTATTCCAATGCCATTACCGCGCCCCATCGACCTATCGTCATCCCTGGAATGAGCCGCAAGATCGACTACGAAGCCGAACTCGCTGTTGTCATCGGGTCCCGCGCCCGTCACGTCCGTCCCGATGAAGCATTGCAATATGTCGCCGGATACACGATCGTGAACGATGTCTCGGCCAGAGACCTTCAACGTGCCGACGGACAATGGCTCCGTGCAAAATCCTTCGACACGTTCGCACCCATGGGGCCGTGCCTGGCGACCCGATCTTCCCTCGGAGATGCGGACGGATTGGCAATCGAACTCCGGCTCAATGGCCAGACTATGCAGAAGTCCAACACCCGAAATCTGATTTTCAAAGTACCCGCTCTGGTTTGTCATATTTCGAAAGTGATGACCCTCGAACCTGGCGATGTCATCTCCACCGGAACCCCGGCGGGCGTCGGGTTTACAAGGAAGCCTCCCGTATATCTGCAACCCGGCGACATCGTTGAAATTGAAATCGAAGGCATAGGGATTCTCACAAACCCGGTGGTGGATTCCGATTGAGCAGTCCTTCCACGGCGTCAACCAGATCCTGAATTCGAAACGGTTTTCGTAAATACTGAACTCCCGATTGTGCGTAAAACTGACGGGCCTGCGGCGTGATCACGTCGCCAGTGATGAACAGAAACAGGGGATTCCGGATCGCGGCGTCGTTTTTCATCAGCCGATAGAGATTTTCGCTGCTCAGTCCCGACATCGACTGATCGCAAATGATCAGATCGTAATTCTTATCGTTCAGGTGGTCGCAGGCCTCCAGAGTCGAACCCATAACGCGGACATTCCCGCCATGCCGCACGAGCACATCGTAGATGAATTCAGAAATCTGGATTTTGTCGTCGACGACCAATACGGATTTGTCCTGAAGGAGCCTTCCAAGAGTGACCGAGCTTGAAGTGCGCACGGTTTCCAGTCCGAACACCGGAAGCTCCAGCGTGAACATCGATCCATTTCCGTTGGCATTCCATGCATACAGATCGCCACCGTGATCCTTGGCAATCTCTGCGCAGACATTCAGCCCTAAGCCCGCGGATCCTGGAGTAAATATCCGCAACGAGTCTCGCGGCGTGCCATTGTCCGCGACCTGCACTCGCACACGGTCGGCTCTCCGTCCCGTTTGAACGTGAATAGATCCTTGTCCACTAACCGTGCTCGCTATGGCGTCTTCGGCATGAGCAACGAGAGACGTGATCACCTGCTCGATCTGAGAGGGATACCCCACAGCTCTTGGCAGATTCGATTCCAGGTCCACCGTCATATCGAGTTCCGTTCCGGAATTGCGTGCGCCTCTCCGAACGGCGACATTGCGCACAATTTCGTTCAGATCGAACGGAACATGCTCTGACTTCGCTGTCCCGGCCGCGACCAGGACGGTTTGTACCATGTGACCGGCGCGTTCGGCGTTGGTGAAGACAACGTCGACGATCCTCCTCGCGGTCGAATCCATGCTGCATTGCTCCACCATCGGGACATAGTCCAGGACATCGGCTAACGGATTGTCGAGTTCCCTCGCGACACCGGTAACGAATCGGCCGACAGCCGCCAGTCTTTCCAGCTGTTCCAACTGACGTCCGAGCAGTCTCTGGATGCTCACGTCCGTCGCGTAAACAATTTTGTAACCCTGGTCGTTCAACGGAAGGGTATGAAGCTCAAACGTCCCGTGGCCGGGAGAATGCACTTCGCGCTGGGACATGTTGGATATCGGATTGTTGTCGTGGAACACCTCTGTAAAACAGGAGTTGGACAGGACAATTTGGCCCTTGTCATCGGCCACAGCCACTGGAATGGGAAGCAACGAAAATAACGTTGCGATAAGGTGCATCGAATCCATTACGGCCGCTGAACCATCCTTGGTCATTCGCTCTCCATTTCGAAGCGATCCTTCTTCGAACTGGAAACGATTGTCAGAGGGGGCCATTGCGCAGACAACACCAAAAAAACAATACGGTTAGGTCAGAGACGGCAAACAGGCAGGATCGGGCAACTGGCACATTTCAGGAGGTTCCGTTTCCGGGGACAATCGCCTGCAATTCCAAGATGGCAAAGGGCAAAATCGTATTGGAGAGGGTCTTCGGCGTCCAGGGCCCGAAGCTGATGGGTAATATCGAGGGCCATCGCCCATCCGTGGCTTTTTCGATCCGTCAATCCGATGTAACTGGAGATTCTGGCAATATGAGTGTCCAGCGGAATCACCAGACTTTTCGGCTTGAGCCTGTTCCAAACGCCGCAATCGACTCCATCGTCAGGACGAACCATCCATCGTAGAAATAAATTCATCCTCTTGCAGGCACTGCCATCCAGAGGAGTCGGCAGAAAAAAACGTACGGCAGTTCGCCTCGCCAATTCTCCCCTGGGGTAGAACCGTTCGTGGCCGAAACCCAGCATCAAACTGCTGAAATGATTTATGGCTGCACCCGTATCCAAAATATCGGCTGGTCCTGCGGATTGTCCGTTGAGAAAAGCATTTTCGATGGAGCCGAATTCTTCCAGCACTCGCCGGATCATCCAGAAGAACACGCCGAGATCGCGTCCCGTATTGAATCGATGATAGAAGCCCCGAAGCCGCTTCATATCCGTCTCAGGATGGAATGCGGCAACAGCTTCGGCAGGGTGAGGACCAAGAAATGCCAGCGCCCGATCGACGCTCTCCAGGATGATTTTCACATTTCCATACGACAACACTGATGTGATCAACCCAGCGACTTCCCTGTCGCGTGGATCGTCATATCGGCGCACGTGCCGGACGGGATCGTTCGAAATGTAGCGTTCCTTTTGGAATCCATCAATGAATGCATCGAGGTGAAACTTCAGGTGTGCGGAATTTCTACTCAATTGCTCTATGTCCCCTGTTTCCTTCACAATGTCCATTATGCGCTCACGCTGGCTGCTTGTTCTTGTGATCCTTCTCATTGCCGCTGTTGTAAGCATTGTTCACTATAGGAATCTGCAATCCGACGACGGGATACTTCACGCCTCCGGAACCATTGAAGCCACAAAGGTCGATGTCTCCTTTCAAATCGGAGGACGTGTCGCCGAGGTTACCGCAACGGAAGGCCATCCGGTGAAATCCGGCGACGCTCTGGCGCGTCTGGATCCGAATGAACTTCAGGCGCACGTCAACCAGATCAAGGCATCTCTGGATGTGGCCATGAAACAGATTCAACAGCAGAAATCCACTGTGGAAATGCGGCACGACATCGTCGAAAGCACCATTAATCAGTCGCAGAGTGAAACCGAAGCAGCTCGGATGACTCTCGAGCGTGTTCGCAATGGTTCACGGCCGGAAGAGATTCGAGTTGCCGAAGCGCTTGTCACGCAGGCCGAAGCGGACATGGCGCGGCGCAAAAGCGACTTTCAGCGTATCGCGGACCTGAAGGCGAAAGATGTCGTGTCCCAGCAGGAGTTCGACGCCTCGCAGTCCGCGTACCGCATGGCGGAAACCACCGTTGCCGCTGCGCGTGAACGCCTGGCGCTGGCCAGGGAAGGTGCACGGAAGGAAGATGTCGCCGAAGCCGCAGCACGACTCCGGGCGGCGCAGGCCGGCAGTGCCGTCGCCGAGGCTGGAAGAAAGAGCATCAATATCGAACGGCAGGCCCTGGAATCCATGGTGGCTCATCAGCGTGAACTGGAAGCTCAGTTGGATGCTGTAAAAACTCAATTGACGTACACGGAAATTCACGCGCCACTGGACGGCGTGGTCATCACAAAGAACGTCGAAAGCGGTGAAGTCGTCAATCCGGGAACTCCCGTCGTGAGCATTGCGAATATCGACGCGCTTTGGATGAACATCTATATTCCAGAGACCCAAACCGGATTTGTGAAACTCGGACAAGACGTTCGAGTGCATGTCGACTCGTTTCCGGGTGAAACGTTCAAAGGAAGAATCTCTTTCGTTTCCGCCGAGTCGGAATTCACCCCAAAGACCATCCAGACCCCGGAAGAGAGAATCAAGCTCGTGTATCGCGTCAAGGTATCGCTTGAAAATACCGAACAGCGCCTGAAACCGGGCATGCCCGCCGATGCGGAGATTCTGCTGAAATAAGCTGTGACCATCCTTTCCATCCACGATGTCTCGCGAAAATTCGGAGCCGTCGCTGCGCTCGATCGACTGAGTATCGACATTGAGGAAGGCGAGATATTTGGACTCATCGGTCCCGATGGCGCGGGCAAAACCACGGCCATTCGAATCATGCTGGGCATACTCGAGGCGGACTCGGGCAGTGGACGAGTGGGAACATTCGATTTGTTCCGCGAACCGGAATCCATCTGCACGCTGACCGGTTATGTTTCGCAGCGATTCAGCCTTTATGGCGAGCTGACGGTGCAGGAGAATCTGGAACTTTTCGCGGATCTTTACGGCGTGTCGGAAAGCGACCGCCTCCCGCGTTTGAAGCGCCTGATGCAGTTCAGCCGGCTCGAACCATTTCGCGACCGCATGGCGCAGAACTTGTCCGGCGGCATGAGACAGAAACTGGCGCTCTCCTGCGCATTGATTCACACGCCGAAACTCCTGTTTCTCGATGAACCGACGACAGGAGTCGATCCACTTTCTCGCCGGGACCTGTGGAGGTTGCTGTTCGATTTGTGGCAGGAGGGTGTCACGATTGTGGTCTCGACGCCCTACATGGATGAAGCCGAACGGTGCAGCCGTGTCGGTTTTCTCAATCACGGAAAACTGATCGCCGTCGGGCGACCGGAAGATCTTCGCGATCGATTCCGAGGCACCATTCTGGAGGTCCTCGCGGACCAGCGATTTGATGCAAAGACGGTGCTGGCCAGCGTCCAGTTCGTGACCAGCGTGAATCTCTTCGGCGAAGGCCTTCACGTCACCACGGAGGACGGCGATTCCGAGACCGCGGAAATCCACGTGCGATCGGCGCTGGAAGCGAAAGGAATCAAGGTTCAGTCGATCACGAAAGTTGCTCCCTCCATTGAAGACGTGTTCTTTCAATTGACGACTGCGGGAAATCAGAATGCGATTTGAATCATGCGAAAAAATTCCCCTCCTGAGTCAGGAGGGGCCATGCTGCAGGTTGGCAGCTTCGGAACCACCCCTCGCGGGATCCGCTTCGCGATCCCGCTGCCCTCCTGACTCAAGAGGGCAGTTCTTCCCTTTTCCCAAATTTCCGAATAACGGTAGAAAACGGAAACACTGATGCCCAACTGGTCCGTTGAAGTCGAAAACCTCACGCGCGTGTTCGGCAATTTCGTTGCCGTGGATCACGTGAGTTTTCGCGTGCGCGAAGGTCAGATTTTCGGGTTTCTTGGACCCAATGGCGCGGGCAAATCCACGACGATCCGCATGCTTACCGGCATCCTTTCACCCAGCAGTGGAACGGGGCGTATCGCCGGATTCGACATGCTTACCGAGCGGCGGCAGATCAAGAAGGTCATCGGCTACATGTCCCAGAAGTTCTCGCTCTATGAAGACCTCACGGTTCGAGAGAATCTTCAATTCTTCGGAGGCGTATACGGGGCAACTGCCTTCGACTGGGCGATAGAGGTGTGCCACCTGGAACCAGTGCTGGACAATCTGTGCAGTTCTCTTTCCGTTGGCCTGCGTCAGCGCGTGGCTCTCGCATGCGCCGTGGTGCATCGGCCGCGCATTGTTTTCCTCGATGAACCGACAGCCGGCGTTGATCCGGGATATCGGCGGTCATTCTGGGAACTGATCTACATGCTGGCTCAGGAAGGAGTCACTGTCTTTGTATCGACGCACTACATGGACGAGGCCGAACATTGCGGCTGGCTCGCACTGATCGATGGCGGAAAGATCGTGGCGTCGGGTTCCCCGGCGGATCTGCGCCGCAAAAATTTCGACGCGCGTCTTCTCGAACTGGACGTGGAGAGCATGTTCGCGTGGATCGACGACCTGGAGAAGGTTGCTGGAATCCGTGAAGTCGCTATGTACGGAAATAAACTGCATCTGACGGTCGAGGATCCCCGGGATGCCGAACAGCACATCCGTGCGATCGGCCAGTCGCGCAATCTGAAGGTTCTCGCGCTTCGCGAGATTACGCCGTCACTGGAAGATATTTTTGTGTCGGTGATGTCGAGGCAGCGGGTAGGATGAAGTCTGCCCTTTGCGCTTCGAGGAATCCGGCGCATGACACTCACAGAAGTCCTCACTGCCGTCACGATACTGCTGACGTCGATGGCCATCGCAATACCTTCACTGCTCCAGACACGCGAATCCTACGAACTCCAATCGGCGGCTCGAATGGTTGAATCCCGCATGCAATCGGCAAGAATCCACGCAGTGACTCGCAATCGAGACTGCCGCATCAACGTGATTTCGCCGTCGACGTATCTGGTGGAATGCCAGGGATCAAATTGGGAAACCGTCGAAACCGTATCCCTGCCCCATGGCTTGATGGCATCCGCCAGCGCACGTCCGGAATTTCATCAACGTGGGAACGTAGCGCCCACCGGAACAATTACCGTCTGGAACAGCAAGGGACGCAGCCTGCGAGTGATTGTGAACGTGAATGGAAGGGTGCGCATTCAATGAGACGACGATCCGCATTGTGGGCGATGGCAAGGAAGGAATTCATCCAGATCCGCCGTGACCGGGCGACCATCTACATGGTTTTCATCTTTCCACTGATGATGCTGATCCTTTATGGATTTGGAATCCGCTATGACGTGAACTCCGTGCCCATGGCCGTCTACGATCAGGATGGCACGCAGACGTCTCGACAGTACATCGAGCGGTTTGAGCGATCGCCTTACTTTAGCATGCGACGATATGCCCACAGTTACAGCGAACTGGAAAGCGGCATCAACCGCGGGACAACGCGAATCGGTATTGTGATCCCGACGGATTTCAGCGAGCGGCTGTCCTCGAATCGTGAAGCTGTTGTGCAGCTTCTTGTGGACGGAGCCGACAACAACACGGCGACGATTGCCATGAGCTATGCCTCGGCGATCTCCCGCACGTATTCGACCGGCATCGTGATGCAGCAACTGGAAGGCGTGCTGAGGAATATGAACCTGCCGGTGCCGGCAATATCGGCCGAGGCACGGATCTGGTTCAATCCGGATCTGGAGAGCGTGCAGTTCATTGTTCCTGGAATTATCGCGGTCATCATGATGATTGTGGGAACGGTGCTGACGGCAGTGACCATCGTCAAAGAGAAGGAACAGGGGACGATCGAACAGATCGTTTCATCGCCGGTCAAGAAATACGAGCTGATGATCGGCAAGACGGTGCCTTATGCGGTTTTGGCGTATGTGGATTTCTTGATCATCGTGGTGGCCAGCTACCTGATGTTTGGAATTCACATCAAGGGAAGCATTCCTCTGCTGCTGGTCACGGCGTTTTTCTATCTGATCGGAGTACTGGGAATGGGGATTCTTGTTTCGACTGTTACCCGGACACAGATCTCGGCCATGTTTGCCGCAATCATGGCGTCGATGCTGCCGTCGATTCTGCTCTCCGGATTCATCTTCCCCATCCGGCAGATGCCCGCTGCACTCCAGGTGCTGACGCTGGTCATTCCGGCACGGTATTTCATCGAGATACTGCGTGACATTTACCTGAAGGGACTGGGGCTGGAATCGTTCTGGCGTGAGACCTTGTACATCATGGTGTTTGGTGTTGCCATGATCGCACTTGCGGCATACCGGTTTCGAAAGAAGCTGGATTGATGAGGGGCTTCTTGAAGGCACAGTTGAGCCGGAAGGACCTACATTGTGCGCCCCATCGGGCGACGCTTTCCACAGTCCTTTGCTCTCGGTTTTTTGATCTGGTGGTCAAGGAGTCGGATAGTGGAGAAACGCCGCTGTGAGAAAAACCCTCCAGTTCACGGGGCGCATTCCACATTGCCCTCCTGAGTCAGGAGGGGAATTTCCCCAATCATGAGACGCATTCTTCACATCTTCCGCAAGGAGTTCATCCAGATCCGTCGGGACAAGGGTCTCATGCGGATGGTCGTGCTTTCTCCGCTGATCCAGCTCCTCATCTACGGCTACGTCGTCGCGACCGACATTCGGGCACTTCCCGTCGTGGTCCTCGACCAGTCGGAGTCTATCGAAAGCCGCCGCATGGTCGATCGCTTCATCTCCAGCGGCTACTTCGCGCTCGAAGCCCATGTGGCCTCACTCGCCGTTGTTACCGAACATCTGAATTCCGGCCGCTCCATCATGGCCATTGTGATCCCGGTCGACTACGCGCGTGACATCCGGCGAGGCCGCGCGGCGCAGATCCAGCTTCTTCTGGATGGAACCAACTCCAACACCGCAACCATCGCGCTGGGTTACGCCAACGGAATTGTTGCCGTCGAGAACGACGACCGGATGCGCGAAAATTTCAGTCAGAAAGGACTTCGCATCGTGCAGGCTGGTATCCGTGAGGAAACCCGCGTGTGGTTCAATCCCTCGCTTCGGGCGATCAATTACATGGTTCCCGGAATCATCTGTGTGCTGCTGATGGAACTCATGGTGCCATTGACGGCCTTCAGCCTCGTACGCGAGCGCGAACGCGGAACAATCGAACAACTCACGGTGACGCCGATCCGAGCTACAGAGATGCTGATCGGCAAAACGATTCCCTACGTCCTGATCGGACTGGCCGACAGCGCTTTGATTCTTGCCGCAGGCACCTTCTGGTTTAACGTCCCGATTGCAGGAAGCCTGGTGACCCTGGTGACGTTCTCGAGCCTGTTCCTCCTGGTCGTGCTGGGATTGGGCATCCTCATCGCAACGCTCGTCGGCACACAACAACAGGCGGCGTTGACTGCGCAATTCTTACTGGTTCCAAACATGCTCCTGTCGGGTTTCATGTTCCCCATCGAATCGATGCCGAAGGCTTTGCAGTACTTCACGACCATTCTGCCCATGCGGTATTACCTGGTCATTGTTCGGGGAATTATCATGAAGGGATTGGGATTCGCGGACCTCTGGTCGGAGGCTCTTGCACTCGGCATTCTGGGTGTGATTATTTTTTCGATTAGCTGGTTGCGATTCCGCAAGATTTTCGGCTAGAAAGTAGATCGAAGTTATGACTGATCCGGACCAGATTCTGGAAGCCAACCTGAAGTTTTACTTCGCACTCGAAAGCCTCGATCTCGACCTGATGGAGGAGGTCTGGGCCACCGATGGGAGTGCCTGCTGCATTCATCCGAGCGGATATCGATTGACCGGATGGGAGAGCATTCGTTCAAACTGGGAACAGATCTTCAAGAACACGACCTTCATGAGGGTTGACGTGACGGGGGTCTCGGTCGAATTCCACGGATCAGTGGCATGGGTGAACTGTTTTGAAAACATCACGACATCGGCCGGTAATCAATTGCAGCGCGCCCGTGCGTGTGCGACGAACGTGTTCATTTTCGAGGATGACCGCTGGCTGCTTGCGCTGCATCACGCGTCGATTATTTCCTCCGAGTAGTTCCAATAGACCACAGCAGCAGCAATATCCAGACTGCGATCAATACTCCGGCAACTTTGAACACTCCGAAGACAATATTCATGTGCCCTTGACTCGGTGCAACCCCGACGAGCCTTCCGGAAACGGCGGCGTGGGTTGCGCGATCTGGTATTCACCATCCAAAGATTTCATCCGTACCATCACGCCCTTTCGCCTGGCGTCTGCCTTTAACGACCAGAGCACCCAGGTGATGGGCGACAGCGCAGGGCGCAGCTCCGCTTCGCGCCATGGTTCATCTCCGATTCGCACCTGAACGGAATCGACGCCGCGATCTCCGGCAAACGCGATGCCGGCGACTAGGCCGTCGCTCGCGACATCGATCCGCGACATCAGTTTGTAGTGCGCGACATCATCCCAGCCGCGGCGCTGCCAGAAGCCGAGATAGTCGGACTCGGCGACTTCGATGGAGGTGATCCACTTCACATTCTTCATGCCATAGATTCCGGGGACGATCAGTCTCAGGGGAAACCCGTGACCCGTGGTGAGCGGTGCGCCATTCATTTCATAAGCGAGAAAGCAGAGCGGCTGAAGCGCGCGATCGATGGGAATGCTATCGGAGTAGCCGTCGGCAGCGTGCAAGACGACATCGCGGGTAGCTTGGCCAATGCCGGCGCGTTGCAGGAGCGCTGCAAGAGGAACGCCCGTCCAACGCGCATTGCCGATCCAGTCTCCGCCGACGGGATTGCTGATGCAGGCCAGCGTCGCAAACATCGTGATGGACGGGAGATCGCGAAGTTGCGGCAACGTGTAGGACGTCGTTTCCTTTGCTCCACGGACCTCCAGCTTCCATCCGGCTTGCGGAACAACCGGATCGACAGAGTTTTTCGAGACAACATAAAAATCTTCCGTTGGCGTGATTTCGTCGCTCCATTTGGCGGGTTTGAAGAAAACCCGATAGCCGCGGACAAGTGCAGCGACAACCGCTGTGCCAATCGCAACCACAAATATTCGCCGTCCGGTTTTCGTGGAGGCGGGTTGAGAGTGAAATCCCCGGAATTGAAGCGACCGCGCAAACATCCAGTGCGAAGCGAATAACATCAGGCTCGGTGTCAGCGCGCCTTGGGGGGACTTCGCTGCGAACATTCCCTGGCCAGCGGCCGGAATCAGGATGAGTACGTGTATGCCCCATATTGCAAAGGCGGCATAGAAGGCATTCCCCAGATAAGGTCGAATGCGATCCCAGTACTGGGCAAAAAGGAAATACGCGCCGAAGTACGCGACCGTAATTGCATAGAACGCCAGTTCCTTGGCGAGTGGACCGAGAAGTTGAACCGCGAATTCAATCACGGGCACGGGAAAGATTTCGAACATGCGGTTCGCCAGCAGCTCCGGCATGAACAAGCCGCCTCCGATTTTCCAAAGGAGCAGACTCACAACGAAGTAGATCAGCGGCGCCACCCACATCCGAAGATTCTACGCTCCAATAACGCCGATTGACCCTCCCCACCCTTTCCTTTACGATGTTTGAGTTCGCTTGGGGCCTGTAGCGCAGCTGGGAGCGCGCCTGACTGGCAGTCAGGAGGTCACCGGTTCGATCCCGGTCAGGTCCATCTTCCGCCATATCATTAGGTTAGAAACGAAATTGCCCGGCATCAAAACCGGGCCTTTTCTTCAATTGTAGGGGACCTGTGTAGGGGGTTTTAAGCTTTTATGCGCATTGAGTTCGTCCTTCGGTCACTTGGGCCCCTCGTCCATGTACTCGCTCCCATTTCACGAGTTCTGGGCGATCTGCGTGTGATTTGTGACTGACAATGTTTTATTAGAACGCCTGGTTCTTGTCGACTGGTTCTCACGATTGGGAACAGAGGCCGGATTCGATTTCAACCAATATTCCCGATCTGCAAACGCATTCATCGTTGGCGTCCAAACCGGCTTCCACGTAACGGCTCACTCTGTGGAGGTGCGACCCTACCTACGGTTTGTCGCGAGTGAGCCGGGCGCGCAGGCAGCGATTGACGAATTAGCGACGACTGCTGCTGAGCGGGTCGCGCTGCACGACTACGGCGGTCTGGTGTGGTATTCGACTACGATTGCTGACTCAAAGTTGAAGTTGTCCTCCCCATCATCGTTGGGCAGCTTTCTTGAGCGACTAGGGACTCAGACTCGCATCAACGGATGGCGCCGATTAGGTCCTGACATCCTCCTCGAGTTCCGGGAAGTCCCCTCGCTTTCGGAAGATCAACTGTTTGCACCCAAGGCTGAAGTTAGAGTCCATATCGCGTCTCGAGGGCCAACCCCGGGCCACTTCTCCTCGCACGTGGCTCACGGCCTCGTCGAGGCAGTAACGTCGATTTGTGCGTTCGCATTGGGTCGATCGGTTGACCTTCCTCCAATTATATTTCCAGCTAAACCAGAGGCGCTTGCAGAATTATCGCAGCGGCGCAACGACCCTGGCATTTTGACTCTCGCCAGGAAGAATGTATCGCTGGATATTTTTAGCCAATTGGCCGTTCAAGGTGGCATCGAGATTTTCAAGAGACAGCGAGCAGCTTTTATGACTTATCGGGCTGCTGTAGCTCAGGACAGTGATCTCGTGGCGTGTATTCTCTACGTCGTGGTAGCCGAATGTCTCACGATGCTCGATGTTCCATGGCGTGGTGAAAAGATCACGAAGCGGTTTATCGAATTTTTCGACATGCTGATGCCTGAAAAGTTGGAGACCATTGTGGCGCACGGCAACTTCGAAGAGGTGTTTAAAATTCGCCGTGGTTCTCGGGGGATGAGATCGTTGCGTAGGGAACTCCTGGATCGAATTTACGATTTCCGATCTGGGCTTGTACACGGCGGCCTCAGACCCGCTTATTACGGGCTCTTTTCTGCAGCGGAAAGCGGCGGCGAAATCCGACGCTCACTGTTTGCTGATTTCGCCGAGGGGGCGATCCTCGGTTATTTGAAATCTCCTATGTCTAGTCTTATCGGACATCCTGCGCTCGAATCTACGACCCGACCTGAGACCTCCTGAGTCTTAACCGATCGTCACCGACCTATGCGCACTTTGCCGGCTTGCGGCCCTTCGATGCTGACTTCTCCTTCTTGGCTATACGCGGCAGCCGGTGTCGACGGATGATCGAAAGAGGCGTTACCTGCTGCCGCCGGTTGCACCTTCCGCCAGCTTTGCCATGATGCGGTTCAAGCTGAAGCTGCCGGCCTCCTGGCTGGGCGGGA
>Ga0207679_10000575_pt1 | contig 24610 bp, 19 predicted proteins | sample KBSC73metaG_FD_184320 | JGI IMG/M metagenome (GOLD analysis project Ga0207679, IMG submission 184320) | Corn rhizosphere microbial communities from Kellogg Biological Station, Michigan, USA - KBS C7-3 metaG (SPAdes) (version 2) | ecosystem: Host-associated > Plants > Roots > Rhizosphere > Soil ... | reverse complement strand
CCCCGTTTTATCTGAAATAAATCCCATCACAATCGGGGCAAGTCCTCCACCAATGATCGACATAACCAGGAAGGATGACGCGAGTTTTGTTTCCTCGCCCAGCTCTTTTATCCCTAATGCAAAAATAGTTGGAAACATGATCGACATAAAGAATGGTGAAGCCATTACAGCATACACTGCTAAATTGCCTTTGGCCACTACTGCAATCGTGAGAAGCAAAATGTTTATAAAAGCATACAGGCTTAGCAGTTTTGCCGGTTTAATGTAACGCATAAGAAATGTTCCCGTAAAACGGCCCACCATAAACCCGGCCATTGCAATATATCCCCAGCGATAAGCTGCCTCCCTTTCTGGTAAGTCAATCACGAACCTGCTGAAACGAACGAAAAAACTTCCCACACCCACTTGTGCGCCTACGTAAAAAAATTGTGCGATCACGGCCCAGCGCAAATGTGAATGACGGAGTACTTTTACCGAAAATTCATTTGGCTTTGCTTCTGCGCTTGACTCTTTTACATCAGGAAATTTTGTCAAATAAAACAGCACCCAGACAATAGCGATAACAGCAGCCATTATCAATGCGGGTATCTTTACCGTATTCGCCTCGGATTGCAAATAGGAGTTTAACTGGCCATTCAAACTCATTTGCTGCAACTCTTCTTTTGAATGCTCTATTCCTGAAAGAATGAATTGACCGCCCAATATTGGCGCAATAACGGCCCCGAGTCCATTAAATGACTGTGAGAAATTTAATCGCTGCTCTGATGTTTTCTTTTCACCAAGCAAGGTCACGAAAGGATTGGCCACTGTTTCAAGGAATGTAGCGCCGCTTGCTACAACAAATAGTGCGGCTAAGAAAAAAAGATAGCTGCGTGAAGAAGCCGCAGGTATGAATAATAAATACCCGAAAGCAAATAAAAAAAGCCCTGCTAAGATCCCTTTTTTGTATCCAAACCTATGCATGAACAATCCCGCAGGAACAGCGATTAAAAAATAACCCGCATACACCGACGAATCAATGAAAGATGATTGTGTATCGCTAAGCTGACAAGCCTTTTTTAAGTGCGGAATGAGAATAGGATTTAGATTATGCAAAAACGCCCAGAAGAAAAACAAACTTGTTACGAGTATGAATGGTACAAGATATGTGTTTGATCGGCTCATTGCAGTTGGTTTGGTTGATCCATTGATATTTGAAATTCTACTTCACCGAAAATTTATACACGGTCGTTTGCCTGTATGTTTCTCCCGGTTTTAAGATAGTTGTCGGAAAAGAAGGTTGATGGGGACTGTCCGGGTAGTGCTGCGTTTCCAAACATAACCCTGAGTGCTGTACGTACTTTCGGTTTTCCTTCGTCCCCGTCAATGATCCATTTAAGAAATTTCCTGTATAAAACTGGATGCCGGGTTGCGTGGTAAATACCTCCATAAATCGGCCGCTGCCCGAATCATAAACGGTGGCCGCCTCCTGGAGATCATTTCCTTTTTTATTTAATACCAGGTTGTGATCAAATCCGCCTTTTATCTTGTCAATATCTTTTCCAATTGCTTTTGGAGTCGTGAAATCAAACGGTGTTCCTTTCACATCGGCGATCTGACCCGTTGGAATTAACTGGTCATTGACCGGTGTATATTTATCAGCGTTTAACTGCAATACATGATTCAGAATTGTAGAATCTTTACCTGCAGATAAATTAAAATAGGAATGATTCGTCAGGTTTAGGGGAGTTGCTTTGTCTGTCGTGGCAGTATAATCGATCTTCAGTGAATTGTCTGAGCCCAGCGTGTACATCACTTCCGTATTCAAATTCCCGGGATAACCTTCTTCGCCGTCTTTGCTTTGATAAGTAAGTTTCAAACTGCTATCGCCAACCTTTGTAACGTTCCAAACCACTTTGTCAAAACCAACATTTCCACCATGCAGGCTATTTCCAAAATTATTCGGCGCCAGTTTGTAGTCCTTTCCATCAAGTGTAAATTTTGCGTTGGCAATACGGTTCGCGTAACGGCCCACGAGAGCTCCCATATAGGGCTGGCCTTTTTGCATGTATCCATTGAGCGTTTCAAAACCCAACACTATGTCACCCATCTTTCCTTCTTTATCAGGTGCGATGAGTTTTGTGATGGTGCCTCCGTAATTTAAAATACTTACCTGCATGCCGGAGGAATTCGTAAGGTTGTATTCTGTAATTGGTACATTATTATGATTCCCAAATGATTTTTCCATAATAGTTGCTTTCATCGAATCTGTAGTTGACTGGGCAGTTTTACTTGAATCGGAATTACTATTGCTATTACATGCAAATGAGCATAAAAGAATAGAAAGATGGAGAAGATAAACTTGTTTAGTCATATGGCTTTTTTTAACATTGGCAATAAACAGACGAATCTATTGAAATTTTTTATGCAGGTTTCAAAAAATCATTAATAAAAATATCATTAAAGTCATTTATAACTCCGATGACATTTTTATAGTTAGCGAATTCATCTTCCCTATGGAGGTTGGTAACGATGATACACTTCATGCCCGCGTTCAATGCGGATTCCGCTCCTTTGGGAGAATCTTCAAACACAATGCAATCCCTGGCAGAGCACCCCAATATGCCGGCACATTTTAACCAGGTCTCAGGATCGGGCTTACTATGATTAACGTCATCCGCGCTCACGGTAGCCTGGAAATATTTTCTTATGCCCAAACCGTCCAGCACAAAATCAATATTGAACCGGATGGCGGCAGAGCCAATTCCCAATTTCACTCCTGCAGCATATGATTCCTTCAGAAATCTTTCAAGGCCTTTGACTAATTCCAAATGCGGCCGGAATTCCCGTTGGTACTGACGTTCTTTCTCAAGACTCAACTTATCTTTTTCTTGTTCGGTAAACCTCCCGGGCAATATTCTTTCGATCAACTCATGATTCTTCCCATAGCATTCCTCTTTCATCCTTTCCACAGTAATATTAGCACCAAATTCATTGAGGATGCGGTGCCAGGCCTGGATATGATAGGGCATATCATTGATCATTGTTCCGTTCATGTCAAACATAAATGCTTTCACCCCCGCCACCTTTTTTGTTTATTTGCGCGCCAAGGTAGCACGAATTACACGAATTGGACTGATTGTGCTTAATCAATGATGCCTGTGGTTTACATTTGCACCTCAAAACTTACTGCAACATGAATCATTTCAAAAAAACCATCTTTGCCATTCTGCACATTAGCATCGTTCAATTGACATTTGCCCAGCCAATGGGAAAAGTTATTGAAGAAGCGTCGGTACAAAGTGTCATCCTCAATAAAGCCGTCAGGTACACCGTCTATCTTCCCGCCGATTATGACCGTTCTGTACGAACCTACCCGGTTGTCTATCTTCTACATGGTTTTACCGATGACAATACAGGATGGCTGCAATTTGGTGAGATCAATCGATACGCTGATAAAGCCATTGCCGATGGTACCATTCCGCCGATGATCATCGTAATGCCCAACGGTGATTCAAGTTTTTATATCAACTCCTACGACGGCAAAGAAAAGTATGAAGATTTTTTTATTAAAGAATTCATGCCTGCAATCGAAAAAGCGTACCGGATCAAAGCAGACAAGAAATACCGGGGCATTGCTGGCCTTTCAATGGGTGGCTATGGTTCCTTGATCTATTCTTTAAAATATCCCCAGCTTTTTGCTGCTGCCGCACCATTAAGTGCTGCCGTTTTTGATGACAGCGCTATAGTGACCATGCCAGATACCAACTACAACTTTGTGCTCGGACAATTATTCGGCCGCGGTCTCAAAGGAAAGGATAGATTGAATAAAACGTTTTATGACAACTCACCTCTGAAAATAGTAGAAACCAAATCCGCCGATGAACTGAAAAAGGTCCGTTACTGGATCGATTGCGGTGATGATGATTTTTTGACAAAAGGAAATTGCCTCTTGCATATATTGCTTACAGATAAAAAAGTGCCACATGAATACCGCGTACGCGATGGAGCACACAATTGGACGTACTGGCGCACGGGTATCGTTGATGCTTTAAAATTCATTGGCGACAGTTTCCATCAGCAATAAGCCTATCATTTTCACTAAGCGCTACCACTGTAAAAAAACTATTACCCGTATCTTTAAAACAGTATGAAGAAAAATTTTTTTATTGCTTTTGAAGGCCTTGATGGGAGTGGAAAAAGTACCCAGGTAAAGCTTTTGACTGAAAAATTAAGAGCACAGGGCTTGAAGATCTATGCCACTGCGGAACCCACTAACAGTCCCATTGGTCAAATCATAAGAGATATTTTCAAACATAAAATGGAAGCTGACCACAGAACGATCGCTGCGCTCTATGCTGCAGACCGGTTGGATCATCTTACCAATAAAACAGATGGCATTCTGAAAAAAATCGAGGAGGACCATACTGTCATCACTGATCGTTATTATTTTTCATCTTATGCCTATCATGGCACACATATGGACATGAACTGGGTGATTAATGCTAACTCGCTAAGCGCGGATCTTCTGCGACCGGATCTTACTATTTATATTGACATCTCACCTGAGGAAAGCATGAAACGTCTGAATAAAGGAAGAGACTCGATCGAATTGTATGAATCGACAGAAAATCTCAAAAAAGTAAGAGAAAAATATTTTGAAGCATTTGAGCTGTTAGGGGAAAAAGAAAAGATTTTTATTACTGATGGGAATCGTTTAGAGAAGGAGATCGCAACAGATATTTGGAATGAGGTGTTAAAGCTGGTTGGATCCGATAGCCATCACATGGAAAATCCAATGCAATGAAAAACGAGTTAAAACCTGCTGTTAAAGGACGGCCGATTGATGAATATACACGTTGTGCTCATTATCATTCGCCGGTGGACGTGATTGCTATAAAATTTAAATGTTGTGGTGAATATTATCCGTGCTTTGAGTGTCATGAAGAAACAGCCGATCACAAGCCTGAAGTATGGACAAGGAATGAATTCAATACTAAAGCAGTTCTCTGTGGTGCCTGTAATAATGAAATGACAATTCATGAATATTTGGCCAGTACCAACCGCTGCCCTCATTGTGATGCTGCGTTTAATCCTAATTGCAACAAACATTATCATTTATATTTTGAAATTTAAATAACATGTCAGTAGAAAAAAAATTAGCCGAATTAAACTTAACCCTCCCGCAATCAGCACCATCAAAAGGCATTTATAAAAAGTGTCTTGTTGTGGGAGATCTTTTGTATGTATCCGGACACGTTGCCATTGCCAGCGATGGAAGTTTGATCAAAGGCAAGCTGGGAAAAGATATTTCTGATGAAGAAGGAAAGGAGGCAGCGAGGCAGGCAGGTCTTGCGATTCTTAGTTCCATCAAAGAACAATTTGGAAACTTTGATAAAATAAAAAGAGTGGTAAAGCTCCTGGGAATGGTGAATTGTATTCCTGAATATGAAAATCAACCGGTAATTATTAACGGTTGCAGTGAGTTGTATGTTCAGCTTTGGGGTGATGACAATGGAAAGGGAGTTCGCAGTGCCGTGGGTATGGGTTCGCTTCCCGGTAATGTTGCTGTTGAGATTGAAGCGATCTTCGAATTAACCTCATGAAATTGGTAATTGCTTTATTGCTAAATTGTTTAATTGTTATCTAGATAGGTCGCGGGTCTCTTGACACCCGCAAACAATTCAACCATTGAACAATTTAGCCATTTAACCATTCAACAATCTGGTCATGAATAATGCCTGGTACCAAATAAAAGATATCGATAAGCTGGACTCACCTGTTCTCGTTGTATTTCCAGATCGTGTAAAAGCAAATATTCAAACTGCGATCGGAATAGTTAAAAATGTGACGCGATTGCGACCGCATGTAAAGACAAACAAATCCGCTGAAGCCACGCAAATGATGTTAGATGCTGGCATTACTAAATTCAAGTGCGCCACGATTGCTGAAGCCGAAATGCTGGGAATGGTCAAAGCGCCGGATGTTGTGCTGGCTTATCAACCATTGGGACCTAAACTGAGTCGATTCATTGAATTGATAAAAAAATTTCCTGCTACTAAATATTCTTGTCTCACTGATAATTTATCGGCAGCAAAGGAGCAGTCCGATGCATTTGCAACAAACAATTTGGAGATACCGGTATATATTGATCTGAACGTGGGCATGAACCGTACGGGGATTATTCCGGGCAAAGATGCGATCGAACTCTGCAAGTTTTGTTCATCAACAAAAGGTATAAAATCCGCAGGTCTTCATGCGTATGATGGACATGTCCGGAATAAAGATTTCGCGATGCGCACAAAAGAATGCGATGAGGCCTTTGCAACAATTGAAAAATTGAAGGAAGACCTATTGAAAACTAGCGTCGCTGTTCCTACCATAATCGCCGGGGGATCTCCTACGTTCCCAATTCATGCAAAACGAAAAGATGTTGAGTGTAGTCCCGGAACATTTATTTACTGGGACAAAGGTTATACTGATCTATGCCCCGAACAAAATTTCCTCACTGCCGTGGTGTTGGTATCAAGGATCATTTCTTTACCTTCTCAAACAAGAGTCTGCACCGATCTTGGCCACAAATCTGTGGCAGCAGAAAATGAAATTGGACGAAGAGTTTTCTTTCTGAATGCTTCTGATCTGACACCGGTAGGCCAAAGTGAGGAACACCTTGTATGCGAGACACCAATGGATCACGTCCATAAAACTGGCGAAGTGTTATATGGTCTGCCGTATCACATCTGTCCAACCGTTGCTTTATATGAACGAGTATTTACCGTTGAGAATGGAAAAGTAATGGGTGAATGGAAAAATATTGCCAGGGATAGGAAGATTACAATTTGAAATTTAATATTTGATATTTGATTTGACACCCGGAGATTGATATGAAAATTCAAATATCAAATCACAAATCTGAAGTCTATATGTTCATTATCGACGCACACCTTGATCTTGCCATGAATGCAATGGAATGGAATCGTGATCTGCGACAGTCTATCGATGCGATTCGCAAGAGAGAAGCGGGGATGACTGACAAACCGGATCGTGGAAATGGAACTGTTTCATTTGAAGAATTGAGAAAAGGAAATGTTGGATTGGTTGTAGCAACACAAATTGCAAGATATGCAGCGCCGGGAAATCCTCTGCACGGTTGGCATTCGCCCGAACAAGCGTGGGCTCAAACGCAGGCCCAACTAGCCTGGTATAAAACAATGGAAGAAGTAGGTGAACTAATGCACATCAGGGATCTTCGATCATTGGATATCCAGTTAGCTTACTGGGAAAACGATTCAAGCGAAAAGAAAACAATTGGATTTATTTTAAGTCTTGAAGGCGCTGATTCGCTGATAACATTAGACCATTTGCATCGTGCTTATGAATATGGATTGCGAGCCATTGGGCCTGCTCACTATGGACCGGGCCGATATGCAAACGGAACCGATGCGACGGGTAAAATGAATGAGAATGGCATGCAGCTATTGCGAGAAATGGAAAAACTCAACATCATCCTTGATGCCACTCATCTTTGTGATGATGCCTTCTGGCAGGCGATGGATCATTTCAATGGACATGTGTGGGCCAGTCATAATAATTGCCGCGCACTGGTGAACCACAACCGTCAATTTAGCGATGAACAAATAAAAATTTTGATCGAAAGAGATGCTGTGATCGGGGCAGCTTTCGACGCATGGATGCTTGTACCAAACTGGGTTCGTAAAAAATCAACACCCCGGGAAATGAATTGTGATCTTGAAAAAGTTATTGACAGCATTGACCACATTTGCCAGCTTGCCGGCAATACTGACCACGTTGCCATCGGTTCAGATCTTGATGGAGCTTTTGGAAAAGAACAATCTCCGTATGATCTTGAAACGATTGCTGATCTTCAAAAGATTCCTGCTCTCTTAAAGAAAAGAGGCTATGGCAACGGAAGCATCAATGGAATCATGCATGGGAATTGGCTAAGGTTTCTGCGAAAAGCATGGGCGCGTTGAATGAGTAATCAGTAATCAGTAATGAGTAAGGCTTCATCGTGGGACAGGCACACCCATTACTCGTCACTCATTACTCATCATTCATTACTGATTTTCTCACCGGATTTTAAAAAAGGTTTCAGCAGATCGATTGGAACAGGGAAAATAGTTGTTGAATTTTTTTCCGTTGCGATCTCTCGTAATGTTTGCAGGTAACGCAGTGTCAGGGCACTGGCATTTTCACTTAAAATTTTTGCCGCGTCGGCTAAGCGCTGTGATGCCTGGAATTCACCTTCTGCAGCAATTACTTTCGAACGACGTTCACGTTCGGCTTCGGCTTGCTTGGCCATCGCTCTTTGCATTTCCTGGGGCAGATCAATTTGCTTCACTTCCACATTGGAAACCTTTACTCCCCATGGTTCAGTATTCGCATCAATGATCTGTTGCAATTTATGATTGATCTTATCCCTTTGAGAAAGCAAGTCATCCAGTTCCGACTGCCCTAATACACTACGCAATGTTGTTTGAGAAATTTGAGAAGTAGCCGCCAGGAAATTTTCAACCTGCACAATGGCTCTTTGTGGGTCAACTACTCGGAAATAAACAACAGCATTTACCTTGATCGAAACATTGTCCTGTGTGATCACGTCTTGCGGAGGTACATCGAGCACCACTGTACGCAAGCTAACACGCACCATCCGGTCAACGATCGGAATAAGAAAAATGATCCCTGGCCCCTTTGCCCTGATCAGTCGCCCCAGGCGAAACACCACCCCGCGTTCGTACTCTCTTAAAACTTTTATCGCGTTTGATAAAATGATAACGGCAAAAACGACCACGACAATGGCGATGACGGGAACTTGTTGCATAGTATAGTTTTAAGCTTTAAGCTGCAAGCTTTAAGCATAAGTTTGCCTGCAGCAAATATTTAAACCTTTTCCACAAACAATTTAAATCCTTTCATGTTCTTCACACGTACCTTCTCACCTTTATTGATCTCTCCACTTAATGACTCTGCCTGCCATAGTTCTCCATGCACCAAAACCATTCCCGATGGACTTAATATTTCATTTGCGACACCAGTTTCATCAATAAGCGCAGTCATGCCCGTTGCAGGTTTCAATCGTTGTGCCCTTATTCCCATGCCTATTACGAAAAGAAAAAACAACGCGGTAACAGCGGTTGTAGAAATGATAACCGTCCAAGATACTTTTCCAATATCACCAGACCCGGTACGTATCAGCATCATAGAACCGAGTAGCAGGGAAATGATCCCGCTTATGGCCAGCACCCCATGGCTTATAATTTTTATCTCAAGAATAAAAAGTAAAAGCGCAAAGGCTATGAGTGCAAGGCCTGCGTAATTAACAGGCAAAGTTTGCAACGAATAAAAAGCAAGAATTAAACTAATCACCCCAAGGACACCAGGCAAGATAGCTCCCGGGCTGTATAATTCGAACATGATGCCATAAAAGCCGATCATCAAAAGGATATATGCAATATTCGGATCGCTGATAATGTTGAGCAATTTTTCAATAAAGCCCATTTCATAATTTTCAATCTTTGCCGAAGCTGTACGAAGTGTTACTTCGCCTGAATTTAGTTCAACTTTTTTTCCATTTATCATTTTCAATAATTCGGCATCATTTTTTGCAATAAGATCAATGACCGAATCCTGCAGCGCTTCTGTCTCGGAATAAGAATAACTTCTTCGTACCGCATTGTCTGCCCACTCAATATTTCGATTTCGCTTTTTTGCAATCGTTCGAATGAAGGCAGCCGCATCATTTGTAATCTTGCCGTACATAATACTGTCAACTTCACCACCTGTAACGGGATGCGCAGCTCCAATATTTGTTCCCGGCGCCATCGCTGCGATATTTGCGGATAACGTTATAAACACTCCTGCTGATCCTGCATCGGCTCCGGCCGGTGATATATATACTACTACGGGCACAGATGATTCCATGATATCACCTACGATATTGCGCGTTGATTTTAGCAAGCCACCAGGCGTATTCAGATGAATAATGAGACACTCTGCCTTTTTGTTTTCAGCTTTTGCTATAGCACGATGAATGAATTCTGCCGTTGATGGATTTATCGTGGCATCTATATGTATTGATACAACTGTCTGTGCTTTGACCGCAGGCAATAAAGAAAGAGAAAAAAGCAGGTATAGCCATATCCGCTTCATAAAGGCAAGCTTAAGTAGAGCTTAGTAGGCGTAATTTACCAAAAATTCCGTCAATGGTGAGTGGTCAGTGGTGAATGGTCAAGCCTCCTTAACTCGGCACTCATTCCTCATTACTCATTACTGATTACTCATTTATTCACAAATCACCATTGACTATTCACGTTTGACCTTTCACGTTTCACGTCCATTACCAGCTCTGCAAACCCTCCTTTAATGCTTTGTGATATTTGCGCAGATCAAAACTGTAGAGAAAGGGAGCTTTATGAGCACCTCCTTTCTTTACCTCTTCAAGACGTCTTAAAATTCCGTAGCTCAAAATTTTTCGTTGAAAATTTCTCCTGTCTAAATTTTTGTTCAAAATAGTTTCATACAACTTTTGCAGCTGGGGCATTGTAAATTTTGCGGGCAGGAGATTATAGCCGACAGGATGATAATTCAAATGAGTTTGAAGGGTATTGAGCGCCTCCCCTATAATATGCCGGTGATCCATCATCAGGTCCGGAAGATCATTCACATCCCGCCATGTACAGTAGTCCGAAAAGTTATCCGGCTCGGGGTTCACATGTGAATATTCAACTAAGGCGTAGTATCCGATTGTTACAAACCGACGAAATAGCCAATGATCATCTTTCAATTCAATGCCATCTTTTCTTAAGATCTCACGATGAAAATTTGAATCGGATCGTTTGGGCTTTCCAAACACATTAAATTGGTGAAGAAATATTTTTGAAAGGCCGGTCCTTTCCTTCAATACACGCTGAGCTGCCTCATCCACATCCTCGTCCTTAAAAACAAACCCTCCCGGCAAACACCATTGTTTCGCATTCTTCATTTTCAGCAATAATACCTTCAACTGGGTTTCGTGAAAACCAAAGATTACACAATCCAGTGACAATGAAGGAAGATAAACTTCGGTGCCTTCAATTGATAAAATCCTTTATATTCTTTTTAGCCACAATCTTACAAAGATGGATTAAAAATTTTTTCAGTCAAGCCCGTCCAAATTAAGAAAATAGATTTACATTGTGTCATATTGACGCAATGAACGTTTCTCTGCAAATTACCGTTATGAAACAAATTGAACGATTAAGATTCCCCTTCCTGTTAACAGCCTCTGTGCTGATCCCGGGCATGTCGGCATTAGCCCAGGCAGAAAAAAGTTTACCCCAGCTAGGAAAAAATTCCAATAAAGAAATAATAGCGGCCATGACCCTGGAAGAAAAGGCCAAACTCGTTGTAGGTAACGGTTTTCGTATGCCAGGTGCGAGGCCGCAGGGACCAACGATCGGTCAAACAGAAGAAAAAGTTCCGGGTGCTGCCGGAACAACTTTCGCCATTCCACGCCTGGGTATTCCTTCCATTGTTGTGGCCGATGGTCCCGCAGGGTTACGAATACAGCCCATAAGAAACCACGACAGTTCGAAAACATATTATGCAACGGCTTTTCCTGTTGCTACATTGCTTGCTTCTACTTGGGACACCGCGCTGGTAAAAAAAGTCGGCGTTGCGTTTGGCAGCGAAGTGCACGACTATGGCGTTGACATCTTGCTCGCACCGGCGTTGAACATTCATCGCAACCCTCTTGGTGGAAGAAACTTTGAGTACTATTCCGAAGATCCATTGATCGCCGGAAGGATGACATCAGCCATGGTAAATGGTATTGAATCAAACGGCGTAGGAACGTCTATCAAGCATTATGCAGCCAACAACCAGGAATCGAACAGGAATACCGTTAATACCATTATAAGTGAACGGGCGCTGAGAGAAATTTATCTAAAAGGTTTTGAAATTGCTGTAAAGGGTTCACAACCGTGGACGGTAATGAGTTCTTACAATAAAATCAATGGCACATATGCTTCCGAGGAATATGATCTGCAGACAACTATATTAAGAAAAGAATGGGGCTTTAAAGGTTTCGTAATGACGGACTGGTTTGGGGGTAAGAACCCTGTTGAACAAATGAAAGCCGGCAATGACCTGCTGATGCCGGGAAGCCCGCAGCAGTCGCAAAGAATCATTGATGCTGTAAATCATGATTCGCTTGATGTAAAGATCCTGGACGAAAATGTGAACCGTATTCTCAATATCATTCTTCAATCACCTTCATTTAAGAATTATAAATACTCTGATAAACCCGATCTTAAGAAAGATGCAGAAGTCTCCCGCATGGCCGCAGAAGAAGGAATGGTCCTGCTAAAAAATGATGGCAGTGCTCTTCCTTTAAAAAGTCAAAAAAAAGTGGCACTGTTTGGAAATACATCCTATGACATCATTGCCGGTGGTACGGGAAGTGGCGATGTAAACAAAGCATATACCATTTCTTTATTGCAGGGTTTAGCCAATGCTGGCTATGCGGCAGATGACGAAGTAAAGCAACAATATGCAGCCTACCTCGCCGATTATAAAACAAAGCATCCGAAAAAGAATTTCTTCGAAGAGTTCATGAACCCAACGCCTCCTGCACCTGAATTTGAGGCGAATAAAGATCTCATTAATAAAAAAGCAGACGAATCAGACGTTGCGATCTTCACGATTGGACGAAATGCGGGAGAAGGCCGTGACAGAAAGTTAGAAAATGACTACTATCTCAGCGACGCAGAAAAACAACTGGTAACAAATATTGCTGATGCTTTTCATGCAAAGAATAAAAAATTAATTGTTGTACTAAATATTGGTGGCGTAATTGAAGTAACCTCGTGGAGAGACAATGCAGATGCCATTTTACTTGCATGGCAACCAGGGATGGAGGCAGGTAATGCCATCGCTGATATTTTAAGCGGCAAAGCTAATCCCTCGGGTAAACTTGCGACTACCTTTCCAGCAGACTACAAGGACGTTCCATCAGCAAAGAATTTTCCCGGCAAAGAACATCCCGAACAGGCAACTGGCAATGGTTTTATGAGACAGGTAGCTGCTGAGGTCACATATGAAGAAGGCATCTATGTTGGCTATCGCTACTACAACACATTCAACGTAAGCCCCGCTTATGAATTTGGTTATGGCTTGTCATATACCAACTTTGACTATAGCAACTTGAAATTAAGTTCGTCGTCCTTCAGCAATAAGATAACGGCAACTATTGCTATAAAGAATACTGGAAAAGTAGCAGGTAAAGAGGCCGTTCAATTATACATAAGTGCGCCGGCTAAAACTTTGGATAAGCCTTCAGAAGAATTAAAGGCATTTGCAAAAACAAAATTGTTGCAGCCGGGGGAATCACAAACCGTTAGTTTTGATATTGACGCTGCAGATCTTTCTTCGTTTGATACGAACAGGGAAAGCTGGATCGCGGAGGCGGGCACATACTCCATAAAAGTTGGAGCGTCATCAAAGAATATCAAACAAACTGCAACATTTGATCTTACAAAAGAAATCGTTACAGAAAAAGATAACAAAGTTCTTGTTCCTCAAACGGAGATCAACGAATTGAGATCTCAAAGGAAAGCTTTTTGATATATTCATTATACACACCAATAAAAATACGTATGAAAAGAAATTTCCTTTTTCTGTTGCTACTCTCGTTCATTACTTCTATAGCCACTGGACAGTTGAACGGCGAACGTCCTCGTGTAAAAATTGCAAACGGCGAACTTGAGGGGGTGAATGAATCGGGTATAAAAACATTCAAAGGTGTTCCATTTGCGGCCCCACCGGTAGATAAATTTCGCTGGAGAGAACCGCAGCCCGTTCAAAATTGGAGTGGTGTGCGCAAAGCAGATAAATTTGGTCCGCGTGCAATGCAACTCGCGGTTTTTGGAGACATGAACTTTCGTTCTGATGGTATGAGCGAAGATTGTTTATACCTGAATGTTTGGACACCATCAAAAACAGGAAATGAAAAACTTCCTGTGCTTGTTTATTTCTATGGTGGCGGATATATGGCGGGTGATGGCTCTGAGCTAAGATATGATGGTGAAAGCATGGCCAGGAAAGGTATTGTGTCTGTAACGGTGAACTATCGTCTGGGAATTTTTGGATTTCTTTCGCACCCTGAGCTGACAAAAGAATCACGGCATCATGCATCGGGTAATTATGGATTGCTTGACCAAAGCGCAGCGCTGCAGTGGGTTCAAAAAAATATTTCCGCATTTGGAGGTGATCCAAAAAAAGTAACAATTGCAGGAGAATCGGCAGGCTCATTTTCAGTGAGTGCACAAATGGCGTCTCCCTTATCGAAAAATATTATTGCCGGCGCTATTGGTGAAAGCGGTTCCCTGCTTGGGCTTAGTCCAACAGCCAGTTTGAAAGATGCTGAAAAAGCAGGTGCTGATTTTGGGACCAGCATAAAAGCAAATACACTTGCGGATCTTCGTGCGATACCTGCCGAACAATTATTGAAAGCAACGGCAAATGCAGGCTTCGGAAGATTCCCGGTTTGTGTTGACGGATATTTTTTCCCAAAGTCTCCACTTGAAATTTTTGAGAAAGGCGAACAGGCGCATGTGCCATTGCTCGTTGGATGGAATTCGCAGGAAATGGTATACCAAATGATATTAGGCCAGGAGAAACCCACCCTCGATAATTATAAAAAAGCCATTGAAAAACTTTATGGTGATAAATCGGCAGAGGCCATGGCAGTTTATAGCGCTTCAACCGATGAAGAGGCAGAACAAGTAGCGACAGATCTTGCAAGTGACCGGTTCATTGGCTTTAGTACATGGAAGTGGAGTGACATGCAAAGCAAAACGGGTGGCAAGCCAGTATATCGATATTTGTATGCCCGCCCACGGCCACAAATGAGAGCTGAAATGGGAAATGCAACAGCCGGACTGGCAGGCGGGGTGATAAAAGATACTTCGGCGAACAAAGCACCAGCAATGCCGCCGGCACGTGGTGCAGTTCACTCGGCAGAAATAGAATATGCACTTGGCAATTTGTCAACTAACCGCGTGTACGACTGGCAACCGGAGGATTATAAAGTTTCAGAGATCATGGAGGCGTTCTTTACCAATTTTATAAAAACAGGAAACCCTAACGGTCTTGGTGTACCTGAATGGCCGGCGGTTGACAACAATAAAGGCGTCCAGGTAATGCACATTAATGTTGATACAAGAGCAATGGAAGATAAAAACGGCAAACGGTATTTGTTTATGGATAAGATGGCGAAGAAATGAGTTCGGGAGTCGAGAGTCGGGAGTAAAAAATAGGGTTAGTAAACAATAAAATAAAATTTAATGATCACAAGAAAAGACTTTTTAAAAAGAACGAGTGCTGCTGCTTTGGGCAGTATGCTGCTGTCGGACAAATTCATAGCAGGGCTTTCCAGGAAAAAAACTAGTCCGATCGGCCTGCAGTTGTATACGCTTGGGGGCTTGATGACAACTGATACTAAAGGAACCTTACAAAAGTTAGCAGCTATCGGCTTTAAAGAATTGGAAAGCGCGGGTTCACAAAAAGGAAACTATTATGGTTATACGCCGAAAGAGTTTGCTGCAATGGTGAAGGACGCTGGAATGAATTGGCGTTCGGCACATGTGGGCGGCGCGCCTTTTACACCAGACCAGATCATGAAAATGGCGAAACCCAAAACTGCCGAAGATTCTGCCAGGATACAAAAGTTCATGGACCAGATGAAGAACAGGCCAAAAATACCAAACCTGACTGAGAACGACCAGCAGCTTGCTGATGAGGCCGCAGAAGGCGGATTGAGTTACCTGGTGTGCTCAAGTATCCCGGTGAGTACTCTCGATGAAATTAAAACTGCAGTTGACGTTTTCAGCAAAACAGGTGAGGCTTGTAAAAAGAACGGTGTCCAATTCGCTTATCACAATCATACAACCGAGTTCGATGACGTAGAAGGTCATCGGCCCTTTGACTATATTCTTAACAATACTGATAAAGACATGGTGAAGATGGAACTGGACCTGGCGTGGGCGACCAAAGCGAAGCAAGACCCCGTTCAGTTATTTAAACTTCATCCGGGCCGTTATCCTTTGTGGCATGTAAAAGATCTTAATAAAGACACGTTAATGCCGGCGGAAGTTGGAACTGGTATCGTTGATTTCAAACATGTATTTGCCAACGCAAAGGAATCCGGGATGAAATATTTTTTTGTGGAGCAAGACCAGGCACCGAATCCATTACAGAACGTAACAAACAGTTATAATTACCTGAAAAAAATGTTGGCTTAGCAAAAATTTTCAAAAGCATAGACCGGGCGATGAACTGTCACCCGGTTTTTTATTGTGGTTGTTGTATTATAATTTTTTTCCGATGCTTCTTGATATAAACGGAAATTTAAATAACAAGTCATATAAGAAAAATTGTCCATCGTAATTCCTCCGGCCTTCGATTAACAGAGCCGAATAAAAAAAATATTACGTCGCATTTATTTCATATCAGCATTGGCATCATTTTTTCTATTTTTTCTAAATCCCGGTTTATTAGTCCCCTCTTATTTTCGTTTACATTTTTTAAATATTTTAAAAAGCAGTGATTATGAAAAAACTATTGCTATTTATGTCGGCGATCGTTCTGACCGCTACCGTAGCAGTTGCCCAGCAACAAAAAGATTACAAACAGGAACGCACTGAATGGGAAAAGAAAGTAAAAGATGAATTGAAGTTAACCGCAGATCAAACAACAAAGTACGACGCGCTTAACACAGAGTATGATAACAAAATGGATGCCCTGGCTCAAGATGCGAGTTTAAGTATGGATGCACAAAAAGAAAAGAAAATGGCTCTTAAAAAAGAAAAAGAAGGAAAACTGTTTGAATTCTTAACGCCGGAACAGCAGGACAAATACAAGACACTGGTAGAGCAAAAGATGAAGGACATGAAGAAACCTTCTAATCAGTAAATTGTTTTTAAGCAATGGCCCCAACGGCGTAAAGCTGATGAGCCAACAGAATTTAAAGCAAATAAAAAAACCGGATTAAAATCCGGTTTTTTTATGCATCCAACAATCGTATCTGTTTGCTTCTGCTGCGAGTCTCCGCAGCGACTCGTCGCCTTCGCATTTATTTCAACCCATACTTTGTCATATACCGGTTATACAGTTGAGTCTGTTTATTTTCCAAATTCACTTTGCGGCCCTGGATAAATACAGCCGAGATGATGCTAGTACGCATGTCTAGTATATCTCCATCGCTAATTACAATATTTGCATCCTTTCCCTCTTCAATAGTGCCCGTGCGATCATCGATGCCTAAAATTTGCGCAGCGTTTAAAGTGATCGACTGTAAAGCTTCTTCCTTCGTCAAACCATAGGCGGCAGCGGTGCCTGCATTAAAAGCAAGATTGCGATAACGGGTTTCATCATTGTCATCGTTCAGGGCAAACAGTACACCAGCCTGCTTAAGCATATACGGCGTTTTGAATGGTTGATCAATATCTTCATCTTCCGTTTCCGGCAGGTTGTACTCCCGTGAAAGAATCACTGAAATATTATTTTTCTTCAGCAGGTCGGCGATCTGCCAGCTTTCTGTCCCTCCCACGATCACTACATCTATTCCAAACTCTTTCGCAAAATCAACGGCTACAAGCAACTGCTTCACCATGTCAGCGTGAATAAAAAGCTTCTCCTGCTTTGCAAACAAAGGCTTGAGCGCTTCAAACTTCAGGTTCGTTTCTATATGATCTGCTTCCTGGGAATATGCTTTTGCCTCTCTAAAAACTTTCTTCACCTGTTCGATCTTGTCAAGCCCTTCTTTCACCGGATCCGTCTCTGGTTGCTGGCCTCTGCCACCAAACCTGGGGCGACGATTGATAAGGCTCGGCATATAAAATACGATCCCTGTATTTCGCTTGTACAACGCATCCTCCCAGTTCCATGCATCCAACTGCATAACAGAAGTTGTTCCTGCGATCAAACTGCCAGCAGGCGCCACGTTGGTTAAAACAATGCCGTTTGCTTTTAATGTATTGATGATTTTCGAATCACTATTATATGCCACAGCGGATTGAACATTAGGGTTCCATTCTCCCAACTCCTGGTAGTCGTTTGAACCACGAACGGCATTTGCGATCTCTTTTAAGCCAAGATCACTCTCAGGAAGAATAAGGCCCGGATAAACTTGTTTCCCTTTTGCATCAATCACATCACCCGAAGCTGTGACATTCGTTCCCACTTGCACAATTTTTCCATCGGTTATCTTGATGGTCCCATTGTTGATCACTGTTCCATTGCCCACATGGATCGTTGCATTAACGATATAAAAAGTTCCTTTTTGCGGCGGTGTTGGATATATATTGTCTTGTGCATAAACATTCACACTGAAAATAATTGCTATTAAAAAAAGTATTTTCCTCATCTTATTTCGTTTTAAAGAAGGTTGATTTAAACTCTGGAACTTGTAAACTTTGGAACTCCTGAACTATTGTTCATAACTGTCCGTTTGCAATAGTCCATCATTGTGCTCATAATCTTCGCAATGAAGCACGACCTGTAAACTTGGTCTCGCCGGTATCATATCCTTAGGATTATTCTTCCCCTCAGCTATCATTTTCTGGATAAGTCGATTTCTTTCTGCAGAGATTTGTTTACGCAATTCTTTATCACGTTCCCTGTCAAAATAAACAATGCCATCAACGATCGTTTTATTTGCTTTCGCATAAACACTCAGGGGGTTGTCGCTCCATAAAACCAGGTCTGCATCTTTGCCAACTTTAATACTTCCCACCCTGTCATCAACGTGTAAAGCTTTTGCAGGATTCAGGGTGACCATTTTAAAGGCTTCTTCTTCTGTGAGGCCTCCGTACTTTACACTTTTTGCAGCTTCCTGGTTAAGGTGACGCGCCTGTTCAGCATCATCGGAATTGATACAAACATTCAATCCTTCCTTTACCATGATAGCTGCATTATATGCGATCGCATCCTGCACTTCTAGTTTATACGCCCACCAATCGGAAAAAGTAGAAGCACTGGCTCCATGAGCCTTCATTTTGTCTGCTACTTTATATCCCTCGAGGATATGAGTGAATGTATTTACTTTGAATCCGAATTTTTCTGCGACTTTCATTAATTCAGTTATCTCACTTTGAACATAGGAATGACAAGTGATAAATCTTTTTCCATTCATGATCTCAACAAGTGCATCCAGTTCCAGGTCGCGACGAACAGACATTTGTGCTTCCCCCCCTTTCTTTTTGCCGGCCTGTTCAGCATCTTTTATTTTCTTTTGATAATCCGCGGCTCTTGCAAATGCATCCATTTGTACTTCCTCTACTCCCATGCGTGTATCCGGGTAACGTGTGTTGCCTTGTGTAGCTGCAGTACGTTTTACATTTTCGCCAAGAGCAAATTTGATGAAAGGATCAGCACCTTTGAATTTCAACTCTTCGTCGTTCACACCCCAGCGCAGTTTTATCAGCTGTGTTTGACCGCCAATCGTATTTGCAGAACCATGAAGTATGTGAGAAGACGTAACACCACCACTCAACTGGCGATAGATATTGATGTCTTCAGGATTTAAATTATCAGCAATCCGAACTTCAGATGTTACCGATTGGGCGCCCTCATTAATGGAAAATGCTGCAATATGTGAGTGTTCATCAATAACGCCAGGTGATAAATACTGACCTGTGCCATCAATGACTTTCGCCGAAGGGTCAGATAAGTTCTTTCCGATCTGTGCGATCTTCCCATTTTTTATCAATACATCCGTATTTAGAAGAATGCCTTCTTTTTCATTTGTCCAAACCGTGGCATTTTTTACTAATAAATTTTCCTGGTGAGGCAAAGATTCCGAACCATAGGCGCCGAAGGGATAGATAACCTTGCCAAGCTTCAGCGGTGTCTTTCTTTTCGCGCTATCAACAGATTCATTCGCTTTTGTCCCGATAACTATCGGGATGGCGCTCCATGTTAACGAATTACCCAGTGTGTCAACTCCGTTCCCCTGCCATACATCGCCATTGTTTACGCCGCTTAAGCGAATACTGGGGCCTCCTTTGCCTCCTCCTTTATCACCTTTCTCTTGTTGCCCCTGTGATTTTTTTTGAGGCGTTGCAGAAAAACTTAGTTTGACCAGTTTTCCATCATAATTGAATTTTCCGGCGAGAGTATCCTTTGCTATTACACTTGCGGTATTTTCATTTTTTACATCCAGGGTATAATGTGTGGTTCCGCTTGTTGTATTTAAAACAAGATCATAGGTTCCTGCAACATTCGTCCATGCTTCTTCTTTCACTTCATATTTATCACCTTGTACCCAATTTTCAATAATGTTCGTTTTTTCATTGAACAAAGGACCTGTCGTAATTAAAAAATTAGCAAGTTTGCCGTCGTCGAGGCTTCCTACTTTATCGTATACACCTAACCACGTAGCGGGAGTTTTCGTGAGCGCTTCAAATGCTTTGCTTTCGCTTAATCCGTATTCAATGGCTTTGTGAAGATTTGTCCAGAACTGCTTTGGGTCGCGCAGATCAGCCGATGTTAAAGCAAAAGAAATATTTGCCTTTTCAAATGCAGCGGGATTGGTTGGCGCCAGTTCCCAGTGTTTCAGATCAGCCAGTGAAACATATTTTGCATCATTCGGATCATCCACGTCCTGTGGCTGGGGAAAATTAAGTGATAAAATGAATGGAGCTTTTGTCGCAGCGATATCTGCGATGCGCTGGTATTCATTTCCACCCCCTTTAATAATATATTGTACACCGAATTCATCCCCGATCCTGTCCGCTCTTATATCAGCCCATTTGTCGTTTGCATCAAAGACCTGCGGTAAATTTTGTTCATCATTCCATGCCTGCAAACTCATATTAACCCCTTCCTTCGCAGGCCGCCCTTTATACCATTGCGCATCAAGATAAGTTTGGCGAAGTAAGGCTACACTTCCCATCATCGAACCCGGGTAGCTCTGCGTTGAGGTTCCTTTACTGAATGAATAATTTGCAGAAGCCTTATCCTTCACAATTACCAAATTTTCTTTTTCAATCGCAAGCGTTACAACAGCACCAGTACCTCGTGCTATTCCATCTTTTTGATGAGTAAGAACTGAACCGAAACCCAGATCACGAAGTGATTTAGCAGATTTATCATCCACTGCAAAAATGTCGGCGGCATTTACTTCGCTTTTTATGGCCTGGTTCCAGCCATAAGCTCCTTTCGTGCTGGTGGCAAATTGCTGCGGTGCAAAAAACCCTCCTGCAGCAGGAGTCGGTCGTTGCGGTTGAGGGATCCCGTAATCAGTGTAAATGTCAATCAATGATGGATAAATGTATTTGCCCTTACAATTGATCACCACGGCATCTTTTGGGATTGGTGCATTTGCACCTACACCTGTTATCTTTCCTTCACGAATAACAAGAGTTGCGTTGTTCAGAGTAGTTTGACCGTCTTTAACGATAGTTGCATGGGTGAAAGCATAGCAGCCCGTTCGGGGATCGACTACTCCATTTACCGGGGAGGTGACCTGTGCGTTCACGAAACTGCATAACGACAGCGCCCCTATTGCGGCAATGATTCTTCGTTTTCTCATAGCAGGAAATTTTTGTTCGAAAGTGATTGAAAAAAGAATACCATCAAAAAATCTTTTCCAGAGACAATCAATGAAAAAATTTCCGATATGACGTTAAAAGAAAACTTTTCCTTGCAGGGAAAACACTTACAGAATGGATATTGGGATATTTTGATATTGAGATATTTAATTCCAACTCCGAATACCTAATATCCAATATCCAATATCCCAATATCCAATATCCTTGTCCTCTAACGATTCACGGTAAATAGTTTTACTTTTGAAGCGGATGAAACCTAATTATGCCGGTAGTTAAAGAAAGAATCGTCATTCCTGATTTCCGCCTGTCTCCACGAGTCGACCAGGTGGGAGTTGACGAAAGAGCGTCCCGTTTTACCAAGCGGAGTATTAAGAAACAGTCTAAAGTGGACGGATTAAAGCTGGTGTTGAGTATGATCGATCTCACCACGCTGGAAGGAAAAGATACACCCGGCAAAGTAAAGCAACTTTGTTACAAAGCAAAACACTTGCTGGACACTTATGAGGGCTTGCCAACTGTTGCGGCAGTATGTGTCTATCCTTCAATGGTAAGGATAGCAAAAAAATCCGTTGAAGGCTCCGGAATAAAAATTGCTTCAGTAGCCACAGCGTTCCCAAGCGGACAAGCTCCATCGAAAGTAAAAATAGAGGAAACAAAATTTGCAGTGAACGAAGGTGCCGATGAAGTGGATATGGTAATATCAAGAGGAAAGTTTTTGGCCGGTGAATACAATTTCGTGTTTGATGAAATTGCTGCCATCAAAGAAGCTTGCGGTGAAGCAAGGCTTAAAGTTATTCTTGAAACAGGCGAATTGAGCACTTTTGATAAAGTAAGAAGAGCTAGTGACATTGCCATGTATGCAGGCGCCGATTTCATAAAAACATCAACAGGAAAAGTACAGCCTGCAGCAACGATGCCAGTGACATTGGTGATGCTGGAAGCCATTCGTGATTATTATTATAGTACAGGGAAAATGATCGGAATGAAACCTGCCGGAGGCATATCAAAATCAAAACTAGCCCTTCACTATCTTGTAATGCTGAATGAGGTACTTGGAGAAGACTGGATGAATAATCATTGGTTCCGTTTTGGCGCCAGCAGTTTGGCAAACGATGTATTGATGCAGCTTGTGAAAGAAAAAACCGGTGTGTACCAGAGCGGGGATTACTTTGCCATAGATTGAGAAGGCCCCTGTCCCCCTAAAAGGGGCACTTAGATCGAATGGTTCGTTTTGATGGGAATGATAATAAAGTTGAAGTGGTAGTTAACTAGTTTGGACTTGCACTAAAGAACCGTCTCTCCCCTGCAGGAGAGGGATAAGAGGGTGAGGTTGCTGAATAGAATTACAGAAAGTACAAGTGTGCGACGCAACGAAAGATGAGTAAAGTTGATGTCGCTGGTAACATAAATGAGATCCTGAAATGCGGACAACAACGAAAAAAGAAAAGAAGGCCTCTTCAAAAAGTAATGGTGTTCCGAACCTGCCTGCCGATAGGCAAGAGTTGAAATTCAACTCTGGGTGGGAATATGCGCCAGCGCCAGAAAGTAAGAGTCATATCAAATTAAAGGACCGCTATGAACTTTTTATCAATGGAAAATTTGTAAAGCCATCTTCCGGAAAATATTTTGAAACGATCAACCCCGCTACCGAAGAAAAAATTGCAGAAATAGCCGAAGCAAATGCAGCGGACGTTGACAAAGCAGTAAAGGCAGCAAGAAATGCCTACGAGCGAATCTGGAAAAAAATGCCGGCTACCGAGAGAGCAAAATATATTTTCCGCATTTCAAGAATGATACAAGAACGTGCAAGAGAATTTGCGGTGATCGAAAGTATTGATGGCGGCAAAACCATTCGCGAGTCGAGAGACGTTGATGTGCCGCTGGCTGCAAACCATTTTTTCTATTATGCCGGATGGGCCGACAAACTGGAATATGCATTTCCCGGGCGTGTTCCTTCGTCCCTTGGCGTGGCCGGACAGATCATTCCATGGAATTTTCCTTTGTTAATGGCCGCCTGGAAATTAGCACCGGCACTTGCAACAGGAAATACGGTTGTATTGAAACCAGCGGAAACCACGCCCCTTACGGCTTTGAAGCTGGCAGAAATTATCCAGGAATCAGGATTACCAGAAGGAGTCGTCAATATTATTACAGGTTTTGGTCAAACGGGGGCTGATATCGTGAATCATCCTGATGTTGATAAAATTGCTTTTACCGGTTCAACTGAAGTAGGAAAGATCATTCAGAAAGCCGTGGCGGGCACAAATAAAAAGATAACGCTTGAATTGGGTGGTAAGGCTGCAAACATCATTTTTGATGATGCCCCACTCGACCAGGCCGTAGAAGGGGTCATCAATGGAATCTATTTTAACCAGGGACACGTATGTTGTGCCGGGTCAAGATTGTTTGTCCAGGAATCAGTGTACAATATTGTGTTGAGGAAATTAAAGGACCGGATGGAAACATTAATTGTTGGAGATCCGCTGGACAAGAATACAGACATTGGCGCGATCAACTCAAAAACACAACTGGACACCATTAATAAATATATCAGTATTGGCAAAAAAGAAGGCGCGGAAATGTATCAAAGTTCATGTCCAATTCCGGGGAAAGGATTTTTCTGCCGGCCGACTTTGTTTACGAATGTTGCACAAAGCAATCGTATTGCGCAGGAAGAGATCTTCGGGCCCGTACTCGCGATACAAACTTTCAGAACAGATGAAGAGGCTATTGAAAAAGCGAACAACACTCCTTATGGATTAAGCGCCGGCGTATGGACGGATAAGGGTTCGAAAATTTTTAATCTTACAACAAAAATGAGAGCTGGCGTGGTGTGGGCGAATACTTATAACAAGTTTGATCCAACATCACCTTTCGGCGGATATAAGGAGAGTGGCTTCGGAAGAGAAGGTGGATTGCATGGACTGTCTGGGTATTTAAACCCCTAACCCCTAAAGGGGAGTAAATAATTCTTAAATGAGTAAGACTTACGATAAAAAAACAACACTTGCTATCAGCGA
>Ga0207679_10000562_pt1 | contig 24977 bp, 26 predicted proteins | sample KBSC73metaG_FD_184320 | JGI IMG/M metagenome (GOLD analysis project Ga0207679, IMG submission 184320) | Corn rhizosphere microbial communities from Kellogg Biological Station, Michigan, USA - KBS C7-3 metaG (SPAdes) (version 2) | ecosystem: Host-associated > Plants > Roots > Rhizosphere > Soil ... | reverse complement strand
ATGTGGATGCTTCGGTGATGACGCGCGCGAAAGACTGGCTGCTGCGGCAGCAAAACGCCGAAGGAGCTTGGCCAGCCCCTTGGACCCATGGCCCGCAAGACATGCTGATGACGACCGCTTACGTCGCGCAGGTGGTGTCTCAAATGCCTGAGGACGACAAAGATCGGCAGAAGGTGCAGAAGGTGGCGATTGATAAGTCGCTCGCGTATTTAGCGGCGCAACGCGGGTTACTCGACGAGCCTTATGTCATTGCGAGTTACGCGCTAGCGGCAAGAGCAGCCGGCGATGAAACGACGGCGGCGGAATTGGCCGACTGGTTACGCACGAACGCGCATTTTGAATCCGGCGCCGCCTACTGGGTGCTTGAGCGAAACTCGCCGTTTTACGGTTGGGGACGCGCTGGGCGGCTTGAATCGACGGCGATGGCCATGCGTGCCCTGGGCATCTTCGGGAAGGAAAGCGATGGAGCATTACGAAAACAAGGCTTGCTCTTCTTGCTACGCAATACGGATCGCGAAGGAATGTGGTACAGCGGACAAACGACGGTGCAGGTACTGACAGCGATGCTGGCGATAGATGCGCCCGGGAGTGACCGCGCGCAACAATTGCACATACGCGTGAACGAAAAGGACGTGAAGACCATTGCCTTGCCGGGCGGGCGAACGGTGGAGCCTCCGATTGAAATTGATGTCTCGGAATTGGTTCGATCCGGAGAGAACCAGATGAACCTCGAACTATCAGGGGAAGGACTGGTGAGCGGGCAGTTGATCGCTGAGTGGTACGTCCCGTGGAAGGACGCGGTGGTTTTGAGTTCGTCCGCGAACTCAGGCAGCACGCTGAGCTATGCGGTAGATTATTCGAAAACCACTGGGACGACCAATGACAAAGTGCAGTGCCGGGTACATGCCGAGCGCATTGGACATTACGGCTACGGCATGATGCTGGGCGAAGTTGGATTGCCTCCGGGCGCGGAGGTGGATCGCGAGAGCCTGGAACATGGGGTTGAAGCGAGTCAGTCGGTCCATCGCTATGAGGTACAGCCGGACCGTGTGATCCTGTATTTCTGGGCGCAGGCTGGCGGAGCTGATTTCACGTTCGAGTTCCGGCCACGATTTGAGATGCGCGCGGAAACGGCGCCGTCACTTTTGTACGACTACTACAATCCGGACTCGTCGGTGACGTTGAAGCCGGAGCGGTTTGAGGTGAGCGCGGGATCGGATTCCATCCACTAACGGCCATTTCTCAAACAATGTTGAGACCGTTTTCCTTCGGGACCCGATTCTTCACGCAATCACCTCTTATCCTCAAGTCGTGGACCCCGGTGATCAACTTGCGTTTCGGGAGAAGCAATGGCAAGAAATTGCGCACGGCCCATACAGAGTTAAATCCAGACGAGTTCGAGGCTCTTGAAAAGACGTTCTATTACTAAGTTGCCGAAAAATCGCCATTACACTCATTGACCGACGAGTGCTTTGGGCGATAGACCAAAACGATCGCAGAAAGACTGAAACCGGGCCCATGCCGCATTTCGCATACGATTGGCTGGGTGGCTGCGCCGCGCCGAGCCCACCACAACACCCTTGCGCACAATTGGCTCTTCAACCGTAGGCCCCTCGGTCGCAAGCACCTCCTCTGCTTCAATTGCGGCTTGATAGGCCAGGCACCCACCCTCCAAACTCAGTGCATCTGGCCTGCAGTCAAGGTCCATTGCTTCCAGTTCGGCCTTCAGAAAACTCAATGCTGAACGGGCTCTCCCTTTTAAATGCCGCGGACATTTGGGCAGGCCTCGCGAACCCTTTGGAATACTCTCAGCAGCCACAGTCACTTTATGCCTCCCATGCTTGCGCGGATTTCCTTCGTTGACCTGAAGGCTGAAAGGTTTACGGTTTCTTCCCAAAGTTTGCTCCTCACTCGTTTAAGAAAAAAATGCAGAATAGCGCGGATTTTAGAAGCCGATGCCAACGGCCTCCGACACCTCAGTGGTGTTGAGATTCGCATATCCCCTCCGAATCTTCCGAGCGGTCGGTTTCTCGCTTCGTTCGCTCGTAGGAGTTTCATCTCGGTTGCTGCGATGAAGATTTGAGGCAACTCCGCAGACCGAATTTAGTTTTTGGGACAGAGTGGGACAAGATTGAGTTGCGGGGTGTTTGGAAGTTGCTGAATTTATGGTGGCCAGGGACGGAGTTGAACCGCCGACGCCAGCCTTTTCAGGGCTGGCTTCAATCATCGTAAATTACTTTGTTTTCAACAAACCGTGTCGCGTTTCGCGCTTCTTTTTGGAACCATATGGAACCAGTTTCTACTGCACCATTTTGGTAGCGCTGCCGAGTCGATCGACCACGCGGCGCTGTGATTCCGGAACGAACTGCTGATAAATATCGAGCGTTGTCGAGGCTCGCGAGTGCCGCATTTGCGCCTGCGCGTCCTTCACGTCCGCGCCGGCAATCTTGAGCCACGTTGCATGGCTCGTTCGCAAACAACGCCAGTTTACCCAATCTAGGCCGAGCTTTCGGCCCGCTGGCTTGATGAAGCGAACGAGAATGTTGTTGTCACGGATTGGCTTGCCGTCGCGGACGGACTGAAAGATCAGATCGTTCGGGCCGTCAGCCTTCACAACCTTGTACTTCCGCACGGCGGGGCCAGCCCTGACGTGGACTGTGAGTAATTTCAAGCGGTGGATACGCTCGACGACGCACTGCTTGACCGGAATTGTGGCGTTGCTGCTTTCGCTCTTAGGAGATCCCCAATCGCCGCGGCAGTATCGCTCGTCTATGGTGATGGTGTTGTCGCCCAGGTCATTCCAGCGCAGTCCAGCAAGCTCGCTGACTCGCAGGCCGGTGTATATGGCGACGAAAACCATAGAAGCATACGGCTCCTGAATTTCCACGAGCAGTCGATCGAAAAGCTCGGGGCTCAGGTAGGGCTTGCTTCTTTTTTTGCCGCGACGGTCGGGCGGCATCCGAACGCCTTCGACTGGATTGGTGATGAGCAGGTTGTATTGCCGCGCTGCGTTCAGCACGCTTGAAAGGACATCGCGAACTTTGTCCCGCGATTCGTGCTGTAGTTTGGTTTTCGATGCCAGATCGGAGAAGTACCGCTGCACTGACATCGGTGTAACGTCGCGCAGGCAGAGCGCCCCGAAGGAGGGAATGAGGTAGTTATCTAGAACGCCCTCATAGCGGTCCTTCGTGGTCGTCGCTAACGTCGACATGATGAGAGGAACATACACGTTGTCAACAAAGTGTTTGAAGTTCGTCGCTGAACCGATCGTTTCAAGCCCTTGGTTCATGGGACGAAGGACCTCCGCCACAATGCGAGCAGCTTCCCGCTCGCCTTTCGAGGCAGGGGCAATGCGGAGCCGTTCCCGGCGCCTGACTTGCTTGCCGTCGATGAAATGGTCCTTCCAAACAAGGACAGTCCACCAGCGGCCACGGCGTACAGGCGTAGGATTTTGATACCTCCGGCGCGCCATTTTCTCCATACCCTCCATGGGCGGAGCGCCGGTATTCGCCTGGGGACGGATTGTAGCAGCGATTGCCACGGTAGCTCGCATGCGAGAAAGCCCTTAATGCGGTGCTAAATACGACGGGCTCCCGTCGCCGGAAGCCCGTGCCTAAAAATGAGTTCCATTCAACAACACTGCTTCGTTATCTGTGGGTCTTCTTATTGGGGCACTAGACCCTGAAAACATTGCCGCAGACGTAATGGTTCAAGACCATCAATGCTTGCTCGATGGAACATGTGGAATAACCAAAATTCCGCGCCGTATTGCTTCTCTGTGCCTGACTAAGGAGAAAGACGCGGGCTATTCCGTGTTCCACCTGTTCCACGAATGAACTTGAGCACTTACACGTGTTCCAGCGGTTGTTCCACGTGTTCCAATTCATTGGCTTTGCTTGACGTAAAATCGCTTGCCGCGATCCGGTCCTCCGCGCTCTTGCTTCAATCTCCAACCGTGCTGTGTTAAGCAGCGCACGACCTGTTTGCGGTCAGCCTGGGTAAGGCGATCGGGGTCTTTACGGATTCCGTGGATCAGTACGTCAGTGATCGTGACCCTGCCCGGCGCGGAGCCGTGCCAGGGAATTGCATTGCTCGAAATGCCATTGATGAAATCGTTGCGGGGCCGGGGATCGTCCAACCACGGAACGATAATTTCGTCCCAAATGCCTGGCTCATACCGCTCATCCTGCTCCTGCTTGGCCACTTGGTTAAGCTCGGGCGTCTCTAGCCACCAGACTTCCCCTTGCTTGAAGCGGTGATAGGCTTCGGCCCAGAGCTGCTCACGGTCTCGACGGATGGCGTTAACGTCAATTCGGGTACACCGAACCGGCCAGAAACGGCGATTGCCGGTCGAATCAACAAACGGCTGCTCGTCATTCGTGGAGGCAGCAAATACATTCTGACGGAGCACATCAATTGAGCGACGTCCATAGGGTGGTCGGAAATGATCACTACGAGCCGTTAAGAATGCTTTAACCTTCTCAATCTCGGCTCCGCGTGTCGCGGCGAGCTCGGAAATTTCAATGATCCACTTTCCAAGGAGATCAACCCGAGAATCTTTGGATCCCAGATCTGCAATGTGATCCGCAAACCATTCCTCTCCCGCCAAAACCCGCAGGGCTGAGGATTTCTGGATACCCTGCAGCCCTTCGAGTAACAGGACAGAATCGGCCTGAGAACCGGGTATAAGGATCCGTGCGACGGCTGAAACTAACCAACGTGGGCCGACGGCGCGCACGAACTCTGAGTCGTCGCAGCCCAGGTATGTCCTGAGCCAGTTGTCAATCCGCGGGATGCCGTCCCACTTCAAGCTATCGAGGTACTCACGAACCGGATGGAACGAGTATTCGTGAGCTACCGTCTGCACTGCCTCTGCTACAAGCGTCGATGAGACGTAAATACGGCCTTCCTTTTGAAGCCACTCGGTCGCTAACGAATCGTCTGTGTCCGTCCAGCGCGTGCCTGCTTGCTTTCCCCATGGAGCCACCTTGCGAGTTACGACCTGCTGTGAAAACTCGTTGAAGCCCACCACGCCATTCCACTCTCGGGCATAGCGAAATGCAGTTAGCACGTTTGCCAATATGCGTTCAGGCGTTGGACTCTTGGTCGAGCGGTACATGAGGAGCTGTCGCCAGTTGCCTATCTCAGTTGGCGGAGAGTCAAACACCCGAGCCATGGCGTCGTCACCCGCCATGCCGATGTAGTCGTCCGGACCGTTTACACCCTCTATCGCCGGCAACTCAAGGACGTGAGGCTCAGATTTCTGGCGTAGCAACTGGCGTACAAGCGCAGTTCGCGCAGCCTGTACCTTCGGATTGCTCGAACAATTGGCATCCAGCAACACATACACCTTGCGACCTGTGGAACAGATACCAAGTTCAGGGAGTGGCCCAGTCTCATCTACGCGCTCCCCTTTGGAATTTTCGACCTTGCCAATCTTCGCCCTCCATCCCCAACAGCCACCCGTGGCGATGGGCAACAATTGGCGGCCGGTGCGGTTACTCCAAGCTCTCAATGCCAGTGCAGACTTCTCCGCCTCGACGAGCACAACGGGAATGTTTAGATCCTGTCCCAAGGCATGGTCACCCGGAACGATGTAGAGGTGACGTCTGTCTCCATAAGGAGCCAAGTACTTCCGGACCAGCTTGCCATCCTCAATGTCCGGGTGATCGCGACGCAGCCTACATGTGTGGCGTCTACCGCCGGCATCGAAGTAAGGGAACACAATTCCAGAGTTGTCGCCGGTGCCTTTCAGTCCGAACTCATGCTTCGCCTCCTGATCCGAAACCCGGTGTACTCCCGCACGCGCGAGCAGCTCGGGGTCGATGCCGAGATGCGCGAATATCTCTAAGTCAGCCGGGGTGAGGTGCACTCTTGGATTCATTTGCTCACCAAAAGGGAAAAGCCTGCGCGTCGAATCGGCAAATTCGGACATGTCGCATCAAACGACCGACCCAATTGCCGCAAAAAAAACCGCCTGTCGGCGGTTTGTTCTAAAACGATTCTTCTAGTTCCTACTACATATTCTCGTTGCTTCTTATGTCGTCGATGTTCCGTGCGGGCTGGCTCTGCTCTCTTCAACGGCCTGCAATCGAAAACCGACATATGAATGGCACACGCTCAAGGCACCTGACGGAACCTTTTCGGACGGCCACAATCGTTCTCCCTTAGCAGATCAGGCTTATTTTAGAGACACCGGTAGTACGACTCTGGAAGCCGGAGTAGATTTGGCTGCCTTCTCCGATGGCAGTAGCAGAACAGGATTTGCAATGCGCGGCGTTTTTCTAAGGTGAATGTTATACCTAAGACGTACACCGAGGGTGCCAACACATGTTGCCACTCTTGATTCCATACATTGGTTGGGTAAGGAGACGAGGGAGGCGGACTAGAAGACATAACGTCTTCACGTTCGAACACGCCCACCTCGTCGCTAGCAAATATCCGGTTGCCAATTACTTCAACTGCCCGCACTCAGGTGGTTTGCAGTTGGCGGCGATCCTCTACCTCGAGAAGATCCACGGGAGGGGTACCCCGACTTTGGCACAATAAAGGCGAATTTGCCCGCCATATTAGGGATATATAAAAAAGAAGATCAGCGGACCTTTTTTCCGGAGTAGCAACTCCGACAGTGAGCGCAAAGCGTAAGCGACAGAGCGAGAGTACCTGTGCACGCGGGAGCCTACCTAGCTAGGAGGGGTACCCCCCACATTGAGTGTCACCCAAAGTAGCAATCGGCCCCAGTCATAGCCCGAACCTTCTTTTCCAGGGACTGGAGGCGTCCCCGGTTTTGAGAAATCAACAGGGCCGTGACACGTGAAACACGCAGCAACACCATTCACAAGGTACGAACCACGACGGAGCCGCTCTGGGTTTCGCTCAAACTTGCGCGCCGTTAGAGGCCGAGCTTTCACTCCTCCACGATCATCCGACAACCGCTGCGAACGACAGGCCAACAGGACGACAGTTAGAATCGACAGTATCGTGGCGGCTCGTAAAATTACTCTGGCACACATCGGTATGGGAATGCTCCATTAGGGGGCGATCTGTCTGGGTCAGTTGTTGGGTGTAATGGCGATTTTTCGCCAGTTACGGTCGCGCAGCACGATCTAGCCACGTGAAACAAATTCTAAATCCTCGTACTCGTTGAGCTGGTCTGCGGGAATGAAAGTACGGCCCGAGACCATCGGGTCGAGAATCATTACACCCCCGCCAAATTCCTGCATGTACCAATCCGCTTCTGGGTCATTTGGATCACACGCCACAAGCTCGACTTCTGCCGGATTTCTGTGGAAAAGTACGTGGTCGCCTTTCCTTATCTCTTCACCTGATCGGTACTTCAAAAAATGGCCGGGTACGGCTGTCATCTCAGGATTCGCCTCTCCTGCGCTCAGTCAACGAGTGTAATGGCGATATTACGTCAATCAACACCAGTCTCCTTGGCATGTTCGCCACAATGCCCTCCGCGATGCGAGAGAGCAAGCTGCAAAAGGCCGCACAACTCTGGTTGCGCGAAATGCAGCCCAGCTGCGGTGTACAGAAGCAACCAGATAAGCAGAAGCTGGCTAAAACTTGGTAAGAGTACCGGCCCAGACGTAGCCGGTTGGGGTCACAACAAAAATGATCTGACCGGCGTCTTGAAGGATGACAAAATGCCAGCTGTTGTCGACGCCAGCAATCGTCATGGTGGTCGTTCCGGTGCAGTCCGAATTCACGCTGTACGTACCTGAAACCGGTTGGCCGGGCATAAGCACGCCGCCGAAACTCGCGTTGTCGACGCCCGAAATGCTCCCATCGGCCCCGAATGAAATCTGACCTCCATGCGCGAAGGGCACGAAGCCTCCGACGCGCGGGAAGCTACTGCTACCCCCAGCCGCGACGAGACCGTCCGTAGAGTAGCCATACGAGTTGCCGCTGAGGATACTAGCGGAGCATGATGCCGCCATTAATCTCAGGGTGCCGGACTCAACAAAACCGGTGTTTGCGCCGACAAATTTGATCTCTTGGCCCCCGCTGGTAATCACGATACTCAGTCTGATGCCGCCACCGGTAGCGAAGGAAATTGTGCCCGTGGTGCAATCTGAATTCACGCTGTAAGTGCCCGAATCGACGTGAGGGAGTAATCCACCGCCGAAGTTCGTGTCGTGTGCTCCAGAGAAATTTCCGTTTCCATCAAAGGTGAAGTGTCCGAAGTGCACGAAAGGCACAAAAGCGCCGATTTTCGATCCTTGGGTGTTGAAGGCTGCTGCTCCCATCGCGTGGCCTTCCCATCCATAGGTGGCGTGCAGAATGCTGTTGGGGTTAGTGCAAGTACCGCTTGCCCGGGAAGCAAGCCCGACGAACAAGAAGACGACTGCAAGTGTGTAAACAATCGATTTTTTCACGCGGAACACTCGTGGCAAAACGAAATTAGTGCCAAGCCAGGCAGATCGGCCCGAAAGGCGCGACCCTTGCATGGCACTTCCCGCAGAATGCCCGCGGCCACGGTAGAGAGCAAGCTGCAATAGGCCGCACAGCATGATTGCGGCCTAATGCGGTTCCATTTGTGCTTTGTGGCCCCAGCGGTTAGCATTATTTACACGTCACGCTGTTGGCATGCGGTGAGAAAAGAGTGCTATCTGTATGAAGGATCGCTCGCCAGCCTCATCTCCAGCGTTCCCGCCACCTGAAGTTCTCCTGGATTCGTGGAAGGAAATTGCCACCTATGTAAAACGGGACGTCAGCACCGTTCAGCGCTGGGAAAAGCGCGAGGGCATGCCGATTCATCGGCACATCCACGACAAGCGCGGCTCTGTTTACGCGTTGGCTCCCGAACTCGACGCCTGGTTGCAAAGCCGCAAAGTGGGTTTGCAGGAAGAAGAAGATCACGGCGGCGAAACGCCGGCAGATGCCGAAGGTGACCAATGGCCAAGCCAGACCTGGCGGCTACGTCGCTGGCTCGTTTTGGCTGGAGTGGCGACAGCCGCACTGTTTGGCGTCATCTACATCTTGACCCGAAGCCGCGTACCGGCTGCGACTCGGCCTAAAATCACGTCGCTAGCGGTACTGCCTTTCAAAAACCTTTCGGGCGACTCCGGGCAACAGTACTTCGTCGACGGTCTGACGAACGAGTTGACGGCGGACCTGGCCAATCTGGGCACTCTGCGGGTGATATCGCCCAGTTCTGGCATACGCTACGCAGATACGCAAAAAGCGTTGCCGCAAATCGCAAGGGAACTTAGCGTCGATGCTGTAGTCACGGGTACAGTCGAGCGATCGGGTGACCGAGTGCGAGCCCGCACGAAGCTGATTCGCGCCGCCACGAACGAGGTCCTTTGGGCTGAGAGTTATGACCGCGACCTTGGTGACGTCTTACGTCTAGAAGGCGAAGTATCGCAGGCCATCGCCCATGAGGTCGGAATCAAGCTAACACCGCAGGCGCAGCAAAGACTAGAACACAGACCGACAAAAAATCCCGAGGCCCGCGACGCCTATTTGCGAGCCCGTTACTTTTTCGATAGGGACGACAAGGAAGGCGCAACCAAGTGCCTGCAATATTTCCAGGAAGCCATCGCCAGGGACCCGAGTTATGCGGCGGCGTATGCCGGGCTTTCCCGCTGCATTGACCTTGGAACTTTTTTTGATCTTATGTCCGAGCCTGAGGCGAGTCCGAAGATAAAAGCTGCGGCGATGAAGGCGGTGGAACTCGATGACGGACTCGGCGAAGGTCACTCTGAACTGGGTGACTATTATTTAGTACGAGCGTGGGACTTCAGTGCTGCTGCGCAGGAGTATAAGCGGGCTATCGAACTCGATCCCAACTCATCGGTTGCGCACGCGGGTTATGCGTACTATTTCCGGTATGTTGGGCAGACGGATAAGGCTCTTCAAGAAATGCAACGAGCGCGCGAACTGGACCCTTTGTCCCTTAAGATGGCCAACGACTGCGCATGGTCTTTTTTGTACTCCAGACGATACGATGAGGCGGTGAATCAATTACGCAAAGTGCTGGAGATGGACCCGAACTACCGGCGGGCGCGGTGGGGCTTGGCCCGCGCTTACGAGTTGAAGGGCATGTACAAGGAGGCGATTTCCGAGTGCCTGAAAATTCCAGCCTTGCCAAACATTGACCCGTTCGCAAAAGCGCTCTTCAAGAATCGTTGTTCGCTCTACCAAAAGGCCTATCCAACCTCCGGGGAGGGGCACATTAATCGAAGGTGGTTCGGATCCGCTCGCCAGGAAATCGAGGATGCTATTAACCGAGACGACGATTCGTATTTCATCGTCACACTTTACGCCGCGAGTGGACAAGAAGAAAAAGCGCTGGACTTGCTGGAACGAGGCTACGCTCGGCACGATAGCAAATTGCTTGAGTTGAAGGTAGATCCACGACTAGACGGCCTTCGTTCCAGTCCTCGTTTTAAGGTCTTGCTTCAGCGCATGAACTTTTCAGAGTGAGAAAGAGCGGTATCTGTATGAAGAATCCCTCGCCAGTCTCATCCCAATGCGCTCCGACCAGTGACGCCAAGCGGACGCGCTTCCAGTCAGTGAAAGCAACCCTCGATTCATAGCGTTTAACCCCGCACACTGCTTGCGGCCTATTGCGGACAAGTAACGGGCTATTCGGAAGTAACTGTTGCAATAAGGCGTTTTCACCAACTACGGGTTGACTTGGCTGGGCCTTGGTCCTATCGCTTTCCTCCGCTTGGCTGGGTCAATGAGTGTAATGGCGATATTACGTCAGCAATCCACAGACGCGATACGATGAAGTATGAACTGTAGGCAGTTTGAAGGCGCAATGCGTTCCGAGTTCGGATCAGCGGATTCGCGACGAGTGGAAGAGTAGGATCGCTCGTGAGAACTGGGACGGTATATCGCCATCCGAGCACATGGCGCACCTAATCGGATGCGACGATTGTCAGACCAGCCTTTATCAGTTCCTGGATGTGCGAGACTTTCTGGGGTACGAATCACACCCGTGTTTTCATGTCGCCTACTATTCCGCGGACACCCCCGAGCGTTGGCTAAAGATAGATGGGTTCGGCCTGTATTTGATCAACACAGAGAACGGCGACGGGATTGTGATCGGTTTCTGTCCATGGTGCGGAGTCGTCTTGCCGACGGCAATTCGCCCACCTTTGGGTCTCAATTGACATAATCAGGCGTTTGCATAAGCTTGCGCCGTCTGTTCGCCCATTTTGCCCCAAAAACGGGCCGTTGGTCCGGTCAATGAGTGTAATGGCGATATTTCAACAATTAGCAGCTTGCAACTAGCAGGGGTGGAAGCGACAAAGCTCACTTCCTGACTTCAATCACAAGCAATTCGAGGCTCGCTTTGCCAATATTCCGCAATAGATACGGCTCATTGGGCATCAACATCACTGAGCCGTCGAAAATATTGATGTTGCTGGGCGGTGACTTTTTCTCGTTAATGACCTCGCCGTCGTTCCTGCCCACGATTAGGACTTCACCACCCACGATTGTTTGTGAATCTAATGATGCTCCGGGTGCGAGTCTAAACTTCGTGACAAACAAAGCCGAACGGTAATCGTCCGGCAAGTCGGTCGTCTTATTTGGGGTCGCGTCTCGGCGGAGTCCGAGTCCAGACATCCAGTTGCACCCGATTAAGCCCGAAGCAGCTACTGTGCACGAACCACTGGCCATCGGCTGGACTTGGGCAGTGGCAGTAAAGCCGTTGAGTACGACAAGTAGACAAAATATTGGCAAGTATCGCATGGCATCGCCTCTCGACTTATTGCTGCTAGAGACGTCTACTCGTCTATTAAAACTGATGGCTAAATCTGCGAAGCGCGGGTAACTGTCGTTAACAGGCGATTACACCAACTACTCGGAAGACCCGGTCAGGGGTAGTTGGTGAAATGCGATATTTCAACACATGACACGGCTGTTCGCTTAGCTCGAGTGGGTAATGGGCTTCCCCGTTCGAAGGGTGGGCGCGCGCCTACCCCAAGAGAGGCGGGCCGAGCAGTTTCATCCCATGCGCTTCATACCGCTGTGGATCGTTAAGCTTGGCACCAGGCTTGCTGGTCTCTTCGAAGTAGCTCTCGATCTTTGCCGCAGGCGAAAAGGCGATAATCATCCGTCCCGGCTGTTCACCAATGTAAGCCCAGACGTGCGGCACGTTGCGCGGAGCCAACACGGAGTCCCCAGGCTTCAACCGCAGCTTTTGTTCGCCGATCTCCATCACCACGTCGCCACCTTCGATCAGATAGAACCACTCCTCCTGCTCGAAGTGTACGTGGCGAGGCGGCCCGCCACGACTCATGTTCATGTTTTCCATCACAAACATGCCGCCGTTTGTCTCGCGGGTGAGGACTTTGAAGTCTAGATGGCTGCCAGCGCGTACCGCCTTGTGCGGCTGTCCGGTGCGGTCAGCGCCTGCCTGGACAACCTGAACGGCTTGTGTTCCGTCTTCTGCAGTCGCAAGCCAAGAAGCAAAAGGAAGCGCGGTCACTGCCCTCAGCAGTGAGCGACGGTTGAGTGAGAGCATAGATGGCTCCTTCGCGAAGACCTTTACGGGTGAAATGAACACCCAAAATTCAGTGAAAATTGCACGCCGGAGTGGTTCGGAAGTCAATGGAGAAGACGAAGCTTTTTTTGGCCTCGAACCCCACAGGCTTGCCCGATGCTTTGGAGCGGCGAGTAGCAACTGCTTCACGGTAGGCTCGCCCAGCCCTAGTTTCCAAGTTGCCGGCGATACACTCGGAAACTTCAGCGGTCGACGGAGCTAGTGGCCGCAAGTTAAAATGCGCCAACTGAATCTCAATGAGGCGTTCACGGTGAGCAGAAAGGCTTCACGGCGGAGCTTCTTAAAGGAATCGGCCTCCTTGGGCGTCGCTTACTATGTCGGCTCGTCAAAGTTTTCAAGCTCGTCTACGCCATCAGTCATCGTTGTAGGGGCGGGGGCATTTGGAGGTTGGACGGCGCTCCATCACGTGCAGAGAGGTGCAAAGGTCACATTGCTGGACGCATGGGGACCGGGAAATTCCCGTGCCAGTTCAGGTGGAGAAACTCGTACGATCCGGGCGACCTACGGTCCTGCTCACGCTTTGTACGTGAAGATGGTGTCGCGATCGTTGCAACTCTGGCTAGAGTACGAGCGACAGTGGAATCTGAAGCTTTTCTTTCGAAGTGGCGCACTCCGCATGGCTGGAACGGATGATTCCTACGAGAATGCTGCGTTGCCCGTCCTGAAGGATGCTGGCATTCGATTTGAAAAACTCTCCCGTATGGACTGCGCCAAGCGTTGGCCGCAGATGAATTTTGATGGTGTGTCTTGGAGTGTTTACGAGCCGGACTCAGGCTTTCTTGCTGCGCGACGTGCCCGCGAGGCGGTCTTCGACGCATTCCTCAGGTCAGGTGGCCAATATCAGCAAGCGCAGGCCATTCCCGGGCGAGTCACTGCAAATCAAATGGAGGGCGTCTCGGTGAACGGGGGCAATGTCCTCAAGGCTGACATTTATGTATTTGCACCTGGACCATGGCTCGGCAGAGTTTTCTCATTCCTGGAATCGAGCATTACTCCAACACGTCAAGAGGTCTTCTTCTTCGGAACGCCTGCTGGTGACGTGCGCTTCACTGAAGAGCACTTGCCAACCTGGATTGATGGAGGCAAACATCCGTTTTTCGGGGTACCCGGAAACCATTGGCGGGGCTTCAAGATTGCTGACGATACCCGGGGATCTGTGATCGATCCGTCGACATTGGAGCGTAAGATTTCGGAAGAAAAACTGTCCGCGGCGCGTGAGTATTTGCGCATGCGCTTTCCCGCGATGACGGATGCTCCCCTGCTTGAAAGTCGCGTTTGCCAGTATGAAAACTCGACTGATCACAACTTTATTCTGGATCGCCACCCGGAAGCGGAAAACGCCTGGATCGTCGGCGGAGGGTCAGGTCATGGCTTCAAACATGGGCCGGTGATGGGTGAAATGGTCGCCAGTGCTGTTCTAAATACGAAGACTCCGCCGTCAGAGATGGCTCTCGGCCGACTTGTGCAAAAATGACTTTCAGCGTGTCCCTATGACGGGCAATCCGGAACCAGTCTCAGTCCACTGTCGAAAACAGGCGTTTGCACCAACTACTGGAAAACGGGCCTTCCGGGACAAAGCAGTTGGTGAAATGGCAATTTTTCGCCAGTTTGAAGTTGGCAAGCCGGCATACCGATTCATCCGCGACGTGCCCTGTCAGGGTATGCAGTCTTTCGGTTTAGCACAGCTAATTTTTACCTCCACCTGCGCAATTGCTTCGGGGTCTGAAACCGATCTCGCGGTGATGATAATCGAATGCAGTGAGCTCAGAATTGTCGATGGTGCGGAATAGGTCGTCGGCTTTCCGCTCAGCGTTGTCTTCGGAGACAGGCTTCCACACGGGAACAAATGGCAGTACTCAAGTGCTTGAGTATCCCACGTTACACCTGCGTTGAAAGGGTCGTTTGCAACAGTAGCTGTGAGCTCGGTGCTCGCGCCCGTCTCGACCGACGGTGCCGCTGGTGAGATACTCACTGCGATCGTTCCAGCAGCAAACACTGTCAGCGCCGCACTGGCTGACTTGCTCGCGTCGGCAACTGCCGTCGCTTTTAACGTTAGGTCTGGCGGAACGGGCTCGGTGCTAGGCGCTGTGTAAGAAACGCTCGTCGCACTCGCAGAACTAAGCACCCCGCAGGCTGCACCGGTGCACCTTGTCCCCGACAGTTCCCAGGTCACCCCCGCGCCCGAAGAATCGTTTCGCACGGTTGCGACGAAGGTTCGGGTTTGTCCAGTCGGGACAGGCAAGGAAGATGGTGATATTGATACCGAGATGGGCATGGGTGTCGGTGTAGGCGTACCGCTGGTCATCTCGCCTCCACCGCACGCCGTAATGACTACCGACAACAACAGTAGACAGCTGACTGCGGCAATTCTCCGCATAGACGTACCTCCCGGATGGCTTGGAATCAACCAAAGAGGTCGTGGCGGCCCGACATTATACGCTATTCAACAGCACATGCAAGTGTGGCTCGGTAGTTACGAAAAACGCAACGGAAAGATTACGCTTGCTGCTCCATGGCTCATTTTTTTAGAAAACAGGCGATTACAACAACTACTCGGAAACGGTCCTTCCGGGGCAAAGTAGTTGGTGAAATGGCGATTTTAAAGCAACTGAGAATTGGCCACTCGAACGTGATTAAGCAAGATTTAGCCCGGGCTTATGAGGTTCCACGCCGCGTCGCGTGTTCGCTTATCCCAACGACATGCGGGGCATTCTTTCACACACTCTCCATTGCGGTTCAGTTCATGCTCATATGGTGCAAGCGGCGGCTGCATTTCCGATGAAGGTGGGTCTATTTTCGGATCGGCCATCGTTGCCTCCAGAGCAGGTGAGTGATGGCGGGGCCGTGTTCTGTCTGATACGCACGTCCCGTCCGGCTTTGTTTTTTAAAGGAGGAAGGGCTGATTTCCGGACGACATTATGCCCAGCGCTGGACATAGTCAAGACAATTGTTTCTTACGCACTGGCACTTTTGGCCTATGCGCTGGCACTTTTTAGTCATTTTCAATGAGTGTAATTGGGGCGGATTTCACCAACTATGGGAAACGGGCATCCGGCAAAGTAGTTGGTGAAATTGGCGATGTTTCGCCATCAACCCGACGCGACAAGACTCAACAACATGCCTGGGGTGATGGACGCGATCAGCAGATGCCAGAGTTGAGGCGGGAAGGTCTCAGGCAATTCGCCGGGTGCTTTCCTTAGAATGCTCCCGCAGGATTCCTTCGATATACACCTGTAATTCACCTGCCATGTTCTTTTTGGCATCTTCGAAACTACTGCCACGGACCGTGAATGATAGACTCTTGCATACCCCTTTCCAGCCATCATCTTCCGACCAGAAATCGCAATCAATCGGTACGCTTACGGTCACCTCTAGGTTCACTGCTTGAGAAGTCATAATTGCTCCATTCGACTGTGGGCTACTCGTTAACGCTCAGAGTATTTCTCCTGCAACCCAGTAGTACCCCACTCTACGCTGCTTTGGTGGTCGATTTGGGCTGTTTCCTTGTAACCTGAAGGACGGGACGGAATTTTGAGAATAATTCCCTCATGCTGTCGATGAATGTGAGCGTTGACGCGATCGCCAGCATCGAACCCGCCAGGGCTGCGATGACCATCCCTTTCAGAAACCGCACTAGTGCTCGGGAAGGCATGAGCGGAACTCTTGCACTGTTCGCGACCGTTGCGGCATAAACGGGCGGTCTACCGTCTTGGCTTCAGTTTCCGGCTAACCGGCGATCGGCAAGACAAGTTTACGCCTTGCAGAGGGCGACGGGGGACCTCGCCTCTTAACTGTCGAGAAGGGGCGATTTCGCCAACGACATTCCAGTGTGGGGAATAATGTGGCGGTAGCCCTCGGGAAGCCCGCGCCGATCCGAGGCCGAATCTTCGCCAAACCTTCACCCAAAGCCATTAACCAGCCCGCCGAAAAAAGTTACCAAGGGGGTGAAGCCACGAGGGGTCACCCCAAATTCGCGCACGAATTTTACAGTCGCTCGCAGTCTGGCTCTAGCAACTTTTCAATTCAGCCTTGCGAACTATTTCCCGTTTCAGACTTCCGGATTTGCCAGCCCGCTCCAGCCCGGAGCCAAAGCCCGATTCCAAAATTCCCCATTACAAAAAGTTCGCAAAAGTAATGATTGCCGTAGGGTTTGTAGCGGGTCGTTACAGATTCTCAGCCACTCTTCGCGTGAAAGGACAGGTCACAAGCGGCTACTCAGTCGGCTTTCCTTGTTTCGCAGCGAGGGACGCTTTGCGCTGGTAGTAGTCGGCCTCGTCTTGCAAGTAATAGGTCTCACGGTCTGGCACGTTGTCGCAGGAGTTGAACAGCCCCTTCACCCCTGCCTTTTTAATATCCAATGACATCACGCTGTGACTCCGCAAATCGAAAATTATCTGCGAAGTTAGGCAAATGGGTGAGTCATTTACGGCAATAATCTGCGTTTTGCTCCACTCAACCACTTTCAACCAAGTTGTACTGACATTCAGCATCCCATACGATGACGATGCCGAGGCTTCCAGGCAGAACGCTTCCGTTCCTACCAGGTCTTTTCCGCCATAGGGAAGACAGCTTAGTTCCTCGTCAGTTTCAATCATCGTACCCTGCTTATTTGGATAGTCGGGCCTCCAGATTCCCCGAACAAAAACCGCGCCACTGTCTGCGTCAACGCGTGCGAGCTTCGGTTTTTTCTCGACGGAGACCACATGGACGGTCGGCGGATGGTCTTGTGCCCACGCTAAGCTGCCCAAAAGCAAGACGAGGACCAGTTTCATGTGTTCAGTATTGGACTACGGCAGTTCACCGGACAAGGTGACGACGGTAATTGATAATCGTTCCGCCAATTATTCCCGTTTCAGATTTCCCGATTTCCCAGCCCGTTACAGCGTAAGGCGGACCCGATTTCGTTTTTACCGCGCTACAAAAAACGAACATGGTTCAAAACTGGATAGCCTGTCGATGGTCCTGGGGTATGATTTACTGGGGATGAGCACATTCGAGCAGCAAGGGAGGCAACCGATGCCGCCCAATCGATTGTCTGAAGATAAAAGCGCGGTAGATCTCAAGCGAGCGGAAGACGCGCTGCGTGACAGCGATGACCGCTATCGTACCTTGTTCGAGTTGGCTCCCATCGCTGTCTATTGCTGTGACGCCTCAGGTGTGATCCTGGACTACAACAATCGCGCAGCGGAACTGTGGGGCCGGAAGCCGGAACGAGGTGATACCGATGAGCGGTTTTGCGGGTCATTCAAGTTGTACCGCCCAGACGGCAGTTTCATGCCACACGAGCAATGCCCCATGCGCGATGTGCTGACTGGGAAGATACCGGGAACGCATGATGCGGAAGTGCACATTGAACGACCCGATGGATCACGCATTATCGTCATCGTGAATATCGCTCCACTCACAAACGGGCGAGGTGAAATCATCGGAGCGATCAACTGCTTCTACGATGTCACCGAGCGCAAGCAGGTGGAGGAGGAATTACGCAGCAACATTACCGAGCGCGCACGGGTGGAAGAAGCTCTACGCGAAAATGAAGTTCAGTTGCGACTTGCAAACGAGAAGCTTGACTCCCTGGTCCAAATGCGCACTACTGCGCTCCGGCATCTATCAGTCAAATTAATGCGTTCTCAGGACGAGGAGCGCAGGAAAATTGCACGCAATCTTCACGACAGCCTTGGGCAGCATTTGGCGGCCATCAAGATGAATTTGGAGTCACTCAGTCGTTCCGATACGAAGGATGACGACAAGTTGTCCGCAGCAATGGAATCGGTCAACCGGAGCATAATCGAAACCCGCACCCTGTCGTCTCTCTTACATCCTCCGCTGTTGGACGAGGTTGGGTTTGTTTCCGTAGCCCGCTGGTACAGTGCGGAATTTGCAAAACGAAGCGGAATCAAAGTCAAACTGGACTTACCTGATGGCCGGAACCGACTCCCAGAATCAACTGAAATTGCACTGTACCGAATCTTGCAAGAGAGCCTCACCAATGTCCACCGACATTCCGGCAGTCCTTTAGTTGACCTCGGTCTGAAGATCACCGAAAACCAGGTTCAGCTGATTGTGCGAGATTTCGGATGCGGAATACCGGCCGTGTTAGGCCTAAATCACGCTGGTGTTGGTCTTAGCGGGATGCGGGAGCGTGTCGCCGATTTGGGCGGGAGTTTCGATATTGAGTCCGATTCAAATGGAACGGCAGTAATCGTTAAGTTCCCGCTGGCTGCAGAGCCTGCCGGCGAGTCCAATCAAGCGAAAAATCTCGGGAAGAACTTGGCGGCCTGAGGATTTGAACGAGGAAGGCAATTCCTTTGCACAAGCGTACTTTGATTTTGACAAAGGACAGTATCTCACTGGCTACGAAGCAACTCTTGGCGAGGACATTGCAGACCTGTATTACGTTACGGACAATTGGGAAAATTTCGACCGTTTGAAGCCAGTCCTTGAGCGACGTTTTGCCGAGTGGAAATATCGCCGCCACACAGTGGGTTAACAGTTGCTAAATCGCCATTACACCAACTACTTGCCTAGGCGGGGCCGTTTCCCAAGTAGTTAATCGCCTGATTAAGACAGGCTGTACCTTGGCACGGTCCTAAAAATCCAGCCTCGTCGTAAAATGGGCAGGGTTAACCTCTCGGCAATTCCACTGGGACTGACACGGTTGGGCAATTGGGCTCTTAATCCTCGTGTCCGTTCCGCTCGATCCTGCTTCCTGTGCCTACCAGCATTAACTCGGGCGGAGTCGTTCTGAGGAAGTAAAACTCACTACCGTTCTTCTTAACAATAATAGGCCCTTGTACCGAACCGTCGGGATTGAGAAGGTTGCCGCTGCAATTAGCATTGATTTGGTATCTCGCGGAAAGCGTACCGGTAGTTATCGTGCCGTCGGTGTTTACAGTAAACCCAAGGTTATCGTAAGTTCCATCCCCGTGAAATTCGAGCAGGGAAAGGTTTAGACGCCGTCCTCCCGTGGTGGGAGACGCCTCGGAGCGGAAAGCATACCTGCCATTCAAGGTTGAGTTGTCGCAATCCGCATGTGCGTTGGACGTGACACTGAGAAGGCAGAAACCGCCGAACACAGCTAGTGAGAGAACACTTTTGCTCATGGTATGGTCTCCTCTTGTTGTAAACAATCGGGCAAATCTGCGTTGAAGGCCGCGAACTCCGGGAATGGGCCGTTCAGCAGGGGAGAGTCAGGACGAGGAAATACCAGGCGGGCTCTCTCGAGTTGATGGGCGGACTATAGCCCCGCCCATTCCTCGAGTCAAGGTATGTCTGAACACAGTCTAAGTTCTTTCGACTTCCCAGGCTGTTGGCGAAAACTCGCCATTTCATCAACTACGTTGCCTTGGGACGTGCCCTTTTCCCAGTAGTTGGTGTAAACGCCTGTTAACAATAGTTGCTGGTTGCATGGAACAATCCGTAGTACGGTGGTGTCTCCCTAATGAGAAAGGCTGATTGGCTTGCGTGTCCTCCTTCTCACAATTCTCATAATTCGTGCCGTTAATGTCGTGAACCAGAATCTGGTCGATGAACGTCTTGCCGTGCTTGCTTTCTAGGCCGACTTCAGCCATGAATTCCGGCGACCTCATGTTGCGGGTTACGTATGCGCTCGCGACCTGGCGCGCTGACTTGTCACCCGTGGGGCTGAGTTCATAACCCTCGACGTGCGCTGTTAGTAGAAGATCCCGTGACAATGGCACACCGGCCTTTACGCTCTCGCGAACGATGGCGGCGGTAACTGCTTGCTTAGCTGTAACCTTGCGACTCATGTATGTTCAATCCTTTCGCTGCAATAGGTTGATGTTAAAAAGGGGCGCCACGGGCAGTTTCTCCACATGGCCCCGCTGCACAGCTCGGGAGGACTTGCCGAGCGAGTGCAACACTCAGAAGGTGCTCCGTCGCGGCCCGCGCAGCATGTAAATTGTCGATGGCACATTGAACCAAGTTCCGAGCGCGGGGGAACTTGCTGTCGTTATCTCATTGATTTGCAAGCGATGAAAAATCCGCAGTTTCACAGCAGTTTGGTAAGCTGCGTGCCAATTATGGTTCAAGTCCGCTATGTCGTGATGTCATCACCTCCCCTGTTCGCGACTAGGCGGGAAAGTCAACGGCCTACTAAGCTTCCCCTGCTTAGCGGGCCGTTCCTCTCAGGAGGTGCTTTATGCAAGGTGAACAGAAAGAATTATGGGTGGAACTTTGCAAGCAGGCTTCAATTGAGCAAGACCCAAAGAAGCTCATGGAACTAGTCGCGGAGATTAGCCGGTTATTAGATCGGAAACTCGACCGGTTGACTGGTAGTCCGTCCCAGGAGCCACTGAGCAGTTCGTGAAGACCTAAGAGCGCCGATGAGTGGGTTACGAGGCATCTCGGTAGCCGGTTCGCCCCACTGGCAGCGTTAACTAGAAAGAGAAAAGGGAACCACCGGTTGCTCACGGGGTTCCCTTTCCATCCCTATTCTGGCGCGCAAATGCGAAGTGAAATAAGTCTACGCAACGGTACTTTGGAACTTACCCAGGCCGCTCCCCGGGGTTGGGGTATTTGGCGGCACCGAGTTTCTTTCTCTACTAGCAAGAACCTACACCCACCTACCACAGTTGTCACTAGTCGCGTTCGTGCGTAGGTGGTTTTGTGCTTACTGATTTAGTGAGCTGCCGACTTGGGAAAAGACATTGTTGGCGTTCGAACCGACAAGCCGAATCGTACCCACTACTAACACCAGAATCACCGCCAACATGACTGCATACTCCGCAATGTCCTGGCCTTCTTCGGAGCGCACAAGTTCTACGAAATGTCGCATGGGGGAGTCCTCGCAATTGAGATTTGAACGGAATCGACGAGAAAACTATCTACCAGAAGTGTGAGCGAGCCGGAATCGCCTGTCAATGGCACACTTTCTGGCTGTGGACGTGACGGAATCAAGACGTACGGCGAACGGGTCGGCCTTTCTCGGCGGGTGTCTTAGGCAATCGTCGGCACTTGGGACAAAGGACGGGATTGTTTGGCTGGTAAGCGATATCGCGCAATCGAATTTCGCACTTGCACCGCGTGCATTCGGTGACGAGATCATTAATTAGCTTCTTAATGTCTTTCTCACGGTCGGCAGACACGTCGGGTGCTCCTACCGATTCGACTTGTGAAATTCGGAAAGAGTTCGTCGCGAGCTACGGACCAAATAGAAAAGGCCCCTCCCCATTGAGAAGCCTTTTCGTGTCCTCCGGATCGCACTCAGCTTGGGTGCAAGGAAGTGCGATTCGTGAGTTGCCAGCGAAAGTATGGGACCGGGTGCCTGTGGAATTCAATGGCAAGAGCAAGAAAAAGGGAACCGCCCGGTTGCCACGGGAGTTCCCCTTCCTATCCCTGTTGTTGCTTGCAGCGCGCAATGTCGCTTAAAAACCAGTATCGGCCTAGGCCATTGGCGTGGCTATCAGGCAAAAACCTGATCGCCAGGAACATCCCGCCGTCAGCGGGCACTAGCGGTTAATGGGAAAGTAAAATTGAAGTAGTTGGTGTAATCGCCTGATTTCGCGAATTATCGGAACACTCAATGTGCCCGCGAGAGTGGACTGCCGTTGGCGCAACTGCCTAGCGGAAATTCTCGACCAGCATTAGGTCGCTGCCAGGTTCGTCAGACTGCGCGTAAAGAATGGTTCCGCCGTCGGGGGAGACCGCGATGTTACCCACGGGACGCTCAATTGTCAGGACTTTCCTGATCTGGCCCGTGGCGAATTCGTAGAAACAGATATCACTATGTCCCACTTTATCGGGAGGTCTGAAGTAGTAGATCCCCTCCTTCGCCACGGCCCATAGGCCTTCGCTGTGCACGGAATCGAGAACCTTCACTTCTTGATCTCCATCCACCGAGGCTCTCCAGACACTCACGGCCTCCGGCCATCCCTTCATGTAGTAGAGAAACTTACCGTCGGGTGATTCTTGCGGCGTGTCGCCGGAATTCCGCGTGATCTGAACCGCCTCCCCACCGCTGGACGGCATCCTCCAGATTTCCTCCCGCCCGCTGCGGGTTGAGCTGAAGTAAATCCACTTTCCATCATGCGACCAATAAGGCCACTTATCCCCTGCCGGGTGGGTCGTCAAGCGCCGGGCAGCTCCCCCATTAGCGCTAATGGAATAGATGTGATCTTGCATTCCTTTTTGCACAGCAGTAAAAGCAATGTTCTGGCTGTCCGAGGACCACCACGGACCCCAGATCGCAGATCCACCGAAAGAAGTTAATTGCACGGCCTTGGATCCGTCACGGTCGCAGATCCAGATTTCATCCGTCCCTGATCGTTGCGACACAAAGGCGATCCTCCGACCGTCCGGTGAACTGGCCGGATACAGGTCAACCTGTGTGGAGGAAATCAATCGAAAGGGCAGGCCTGGTTTTTGGCCCGGCCCCCTCAAGTCGATACGCCAAATGTTCAGGTCGAACTTTACAGACGAGAACGCCAGACGGTTTCCAACCCGGGAAATGGCTGGCTCGGAAGCGCCGCTCGCTTCAAGACTGATTCTCCGGGGCAGCGCGCCATTGGATGCTGCAATCCGCGAAAGCCCGATGTCGGTTCCTGCTCCAACGCTGAACACGAATTCCCTGCCATCTGGCAACCAAGCTGCACTCGTGTTCGTCATGTGGCCCGTTTGAACTTTTTCCTCCCTATCGCGCGGTTTGTAGCCCTCTCCGAGGCGCAGGAGCCATAGAGTTACGTTGTATAGGTCTGAGACCCTTGAGAAAACCAGAATCCGGCCATCCGGTGAGACCGCCGGAGCCGTGTCACCGAGCTCTTCACTCGGCGGAGTCGTCAGCGGGTGCTGTTCTCCAGTTTCTGTCGAGAACAAACGCAATGCCCAACCCCGTTGTCCCGTTGTGGGCATCGGAGCGACGAGCCACTTTGAATCCGGGGTCCAGGATAAGAATGGGCCGTAAGCTAAACGCCGCACTGCCCCGTCGATCTCTGCCAGAATCCGTTCGGATCCGCCCCGCTGCGGTGTGAGCATGATGGCGGTTTTGCCTGTCGAGACCTCGCGTAAAAAGGCAATAAAACGCCCATCCGGGGACCAGGCAGGGCTGTAGTCCCGCGCCGGATCATTGGTCAACCGATAAGGCGGCTCCACGCCGATTTGCTTAACGTAGATCTCCCAGTTGATCTGCTTCTCTCCATCCCAGGCAAATGCCACTTGTGTTCCGTCCGGGGAAAACGACGGCGACGACTCATTGCCCGGATAGCTGGTCAGTGGAACTGCTATCAACTGTGTCTCTGGAACTTCTTTCTTCGATCGAACCAGCCACACTCCAACTATCGCCACAACAACTGCAGCGGCTACGCTGAGAACCCAGTGGAGGCGACGATGAGGATTCGGCCTGGACACCGTCGCTCCGAGTACTCCGGAATCCGACTCCTCTTTCAGTTCTTGCAGCGCGATCTTGACGTCGTCCATGTGCTGAGAGCGCTGATTGACCTCCTTCCGCAGACAGCGGGAAATCAGTCGCTCCACTTCTCTGGGAAGGCCATCCACTAGTTTGCTTGCCGGGCGGGGATTGTCCTTCAAAATCGCCGCTAACGTTGAGGCTTTGGTGTCGCCGTGAAACGCTTGTCCTCCCGTAACCATCTCGTACAACACTGACCCGAAGCTGAAGATGTCTGAACGAGCATCGACCTTCTTCCCTTCAGCCTGCTCGGGAGACATGTACGCAACGGTACCGACGATCTTGCCCTCTTCTGTCGTGGGTCGCATCGTGCGCGTGGCCTCGTCCTCGCCAGCCGGAGTGGGTTCGGTCAGCTTCGCCAGGCCGAAGTCGAGAACTTTCACCAGCCCCTGCTCGTTAACCATGATGTTTCCGGGCTTGAGATCCCGATGAACGATGCCAGCGGAGTGCGCCCGAGCCAGTGCATCGGCAATCTGGACGGCGCACTTCAGAGCTTCATGCAGCCGCATCCCGCGCCGGGGGATCAGTCGGTCAAGCGTCTTACCTGTGACGCACTCCATCGAAATAAAGTCAATGCCCTCGGCTTGGCCGATGTCATAGATGGTGATGATATTAGGATGGTTCAGGGAGGAAGCCGCCTTTGCTTCCTGCACGAAACGCTGCTTACGCTCGGGGTCGGCGACCTTCTCTGCAGGCAGGACTTTGATGGCGACAAAGCGGTCAAGGCGGGTGTCACGGGCCTTGTAGACCACACCCATCCCGCCCTCGCCAAGTTTCTCGAGGATGCTGTAGTGCGAGATGGTTCGCCCGATCAATGGCGCGAATGTTACGTCTGAGAAACAGGCAAGTCAATAAAGGCCAGAGAGTTGGCGGCAGGTCGAAGGCATTGTTGTTGCAATTCGCATTTTCACCAACTACTCCCATCCGGTTCACCTCGATCTGGGTCAGACGAGAGCTTCCGTTTAACAGCAAGAGCGGACTTTCCGTTGGGTGTACGCGACAAAACGCTCCAAATTAGGATAATGGTGT